>Ga0307421_1001183_pt1 | contig 16055 bp, 14 predicted proteins | sample SalMarWE160270MG_FD_202163 | JGI IMG/M metagenome (GOLD analysis project Ga0307421, IMG submission 202163) | Salt marsh sediment microbial communities from the Plum Island Ecosystem LTER, Massachusetts, United States - WE1602-70 | ecosystem: Environmental > Aquatic > Marine > Intertidal zone >...
ACGACATCACAACAGATCACCACAACCGGAACCCTCGCCACCATAGCCCAACAGGTGAAGGAAGCCGGGATTGCCCCGCCGGGGGTGATCGTAGTTGGCGATGTGGTGAACTTACGAAAGCATCTCAGGTGGTTTGAATCCAGGCCTCTTTTCGGCAAAAGGATTCTCGTTACCAGGCCGGAGGAGCAAGCAACCGATTTTGCACGGATACTCACCGGGCTCGGTGCACGGTGTGAGGTGTTCCCCACCATACAAATCGCTCCTCCTGAAACCTGGGAGGGTATGGATCGGGCGATCGGGAGCCTTTCGAGCTATGAATGGATCCTGTTTACGAGCGTGAACGGCGTGAACTATTTCTTTGAACGGCTCACACAAGCAGGCAAGGATGCCCGGTCCCTCGCAGGGATCAAGGTAGGGGTTATTGGTCCGAAGACGCAGGAGGCTTTGTGCGCCAAGGGAATCAGCCCTGATCTGATTCCCGATACCTACTGGACTGAAGGGCTCGCGGAAGCACTCAGAAGGCACCCGATGCAAGGGAAGAGGATTCTCATTCCAAGGCCAAAGATAGCAGGTGATGACCTTTCAAAGATGCTCCAAGACCTCGGCGCCATCGTGGATGAGGTTGAGGCATATGTCACACGAAGGCCTGAATACGGGCGGGACACACTCAAGGAGATGTTTCAAAACGGAAGAATGGACCTGATTACCTTTACGAGTCCCTCAACGGTGAGTAATTTTGTGGAGATCTGCAAGGATACCGATATCTATACCGGGGTATCAGGGATACCGGTTGCCTCGATAGGGCCGGTTACTGCCAAAAGGGCAACAGAACAAGGGTTTACAGTCGCTATCATGCCCGATGAGTATACCATCGATGCCCTTGCAGAGGCCATTGTCAAGTATTACAAATTATAAAATTGCTTCGCAATTTTATGCAACACGGCTTGTCTGCCTCCGGCAGACTTTGCCGCTCTAAAAAAGGAAATTCAAGTTATAAAATCGTGTAACGATTTTATTACAGACCCCAAACCTTCCGCGTTGCCCATATTACCTTATCAGCAATGACAGGGGAGCATACAAGAAGCCCGTAGAGGTTCTCGACATCGCCGGTAGGCCTGCGGTACTGTATGGGCTCCCCGGTGCCCGAGAGAAAGACAAGCCCCGCCTCTGATGCGATCACCTCGCAGGCGCACGTATCCCAGAGCTTTGTCCCTTTTGAAGGGTGAACGTAAAGATCCGCCTCTCCATTAATCACCAAGGCCATCTTTCTGCCCACACTACCCGAGGAGATCTCACGCTTTATATCGAGCAGCCGAATCAACTCGTCTACCTTTGCATCCCGGTGAGAACGGCTGATTGCAATGCGAAGTTCGTTAAGATCAGGCGACTGTGGAGCGGTGAGCTTCGATGATTTATCGCTATCAGAGAGGAGGCTTCTATAGGCCCCAAAACCCTTTGACGCGTAAAGCTCCAATCCTGTGGACGGCTCAATGACCACGCCTATAGCCGGTTCTGCGTAATGGGTTAATCCTATCATGGTCACGAACTCACCATTTGCCTTGATGAAGTCCCTTGTGCCGTCCAGGGGATCGATCATCCAGACCCATTCATGTCCCGTTTCACCCCACGTATCGGGCTCCTCCTCCGTGAGGATGGCGTGATCGGGAAATGCTTCCCTCAGGGTGTGGGTGATACTCTGATTCGCGGCCATATCCGCTACGGTTACCGGGTCGTTGACAGCCTTATCCCTTATGTCAATGCTCCCGCCCGAAAGGTATTGCTGGTAGATATCCCTTATTCTGTCTGCACCTGACCGGGCAGCCCGGCGCGCCGTCTCCAGTAAATGATCCTGCTCTCCATTCATCCGCTACTCCATTCCACCCTTTAAGGTTCTAGCTTCAATTTGATTGTCTAGGAAATTCCATTTTTCGCCCCCTCCCAGACCCTCCCCCTTGAAGGGGGAGGGAAGGGTGAGGGTGATACTTTGATTGCATAGCAATCTATTTTTTAGAGCGGGTAGTCCGTTACCTAAAATCGTGAAACGATTTTATTGACAAACAGTCTCCATAAGGCTAAATAATTCCCGAATAGATAGCAAGCACCTTTTTGCCGAAGTGGCGGAATTGGTAGACGCGCTAGGTTCAGGACTTAGTGGGTGTACGCCTGTGCGGGTTCGAGTCCCGCCTTCGGCACCATGTATCAAATCTATTTGTTTAATGAATTTGGGGAGTTAGTCTCAGCCACTAATTCCCCATTTTCCTTTTGGGGCACATTTGGGTCACATTCCTGAAATGATTTGTCTAATTCCGCTCCCTCTTCACCTGATTTCTCAGAAGGTTGATACACTTTCTCCATGAATGCGCTTCCGTCATCTCTCTGATAGTTTTTGATATACGAGTAGTATCTGTCATGAATCATCTGAAGCGTCTCATGCCCCATCATCTTTTGAACCCATCCGGGCAGCTTTTCGGTCATTGGTATAATCCCCCCCCCCTCTTTGATCATACCTATGGCATCGATTACAGAGTTTTTCATCTTTTCGGATTTGACCGTGTGAAGATCCACGGGAATCGTATCAGATTTCATGATCTGTTCTCCGATGATGGTGGTAGTTCTTATTGATAAGGTTACACCAACAGCCTGCCTCGTTACACCGTTCAAGCCCATAAAAATAATTGACTTAAGGCTCGATTTGGATTATTCAAGCGCATCATGACCAAAGAAAAACTGCTCGAGATTATCACTGATCTCCTCAAGGCTGATAGTGACCATCTGACATTCCTGCTGAAACTTGAGAAACGGGAGCTTGAGACACTAGTAGCCTGCGTCCGTGATAGAGTTGAACAGTTTGGAAAGTGATGCTCCTGAGGAAATCTCTGTATCCCTATGCTCTTTGTTTTGTGATTATTGTTTTACTGAGACTTGATCAAGTATTTTCTCTGTGGTTTTCCGCTCTTGCTTCAGAGCCCTTTTTTCAACCTTTATGAGCCTTGCAAGCTTTTGCTCAGACCTATTTGTTTCTTCGAGCATCTCCATGATAGCCTTTTCCCTTTAAATAGTCGCATGGATGGGAATGGTAGGGATATATTCGTATAGGAATGGTTGGGTATACTGGTATTGTATTACTATTACTATTTTATTACTATCCGGCATCGTTACCCTGATTGTCTTGACATTGCCCGGTTCTATGGTGAAATACTTGACAGGGAAACCTTGAATCAACCAATTTTTGAGGTTTCACAAGGTAATCACAACAAAATAAGGGCTATTAAGAGAAAGACATATGGGCAAGGAGTCCGCATTTTATAAAAATCCCGCCGATCAAAACGTCAATTTGAAACTTTCACCTACAAATGTTTGACCGAGCTTGATCCTTGAGGGCGAGGATTATGGTTTGAAAGCGAGCATTAACGATGGAACTGGGTGGCGGTTATCAGCCGCCCGCTGGAGTGGGTTGGCGGACCGGGGCTTGGTCAAAGGCTCTAGCCAGAGCTGTCCATGCCGGTTTGCGCTTGAGGAACTTGTCAAAGGGGAGCGGTCGTTGCAGGAAACCGTCTGGCCGCTTTGGATAAGCCGGAAAGTAGTGCATCCAGCTATCCGGATCGATCAGATCCTGAGAGTATACTCTGACGACAGCAGGTTCCGCGAGGGCAACGCTAAGGAACCTAAAATACTCGTCGGCTACCTCCTGATCGCGAGTCTTCTCTGGAGAGCGGAAATCGCCGCAGTCCAGTTCAGTAATGTGGATCTCCAGTCCCATGCCTGCAATCTGGCGGAGAAAAGAGCGCAAACTCCTTTCGCTAAACTCTGACCGAGTATGCAAGTGTCCCTGTATTCCCAGAGCATCAATCGGCACCCCTCGCGACAAGAGTCGATCAAGAAGTTTGAGAAGTGCCCATCGACGACGTTGATGCTTCGGATAGTTGTACTCGAGACCATATTCGGAATATATGAGTCGACCAGTTGCATCCATTTCGCGCGCAACCTGGTAGAAGAGGTCCAAATGACGCTCCCCGAATTTCCGCATATACTCATGGTCGCGCATGCCATACCCGTCTTCATCGATAGACTCGAAGGAAGCATCCCATGAAGCAGCTTGGCCTTTGTAGTGACCAATCACCGAGCGAATGAATTCGACGTATGCCCGCTCTGCTTGCGCTTTGTCGAGTTCCTTGAACCACGAAGGCGTACAGTACCACCAGAAGAATGGTCTAACACGAAACTCCATCCCTCTGGCCTTAGCGAAGGCGGCCAGCAAATCGACGAAGCTAAAATCCAGCGGCATGCTTCTCGACCGTGGCTGTTTGCAGCCGAACTCTAAGCTACCTACGGGTGCGAGACCGGCAAGTTCCTTTTCGGCGAGCGCTGCGAACCCGTAGCGCGAAAACGTTCTTTCCCCAATATTCGCACCGTACACGATTCCTTTCCGCTTTGCGAGAGCCCCCAATCCATCAGGGCTTTCTGGAATCACTTCATAGATAGTTCTTTCTATCTGGGAGCAGGCTGGCACTCCCAGGGAAGCTGCCAGTGTGGCACCTATCATGGCGAGAAATCGGCGTCGGGTGACGCTACAGTCTGCGGTTGGAACGAACATTTTCAATGCAACCTCTGATAGATTTAACCTTAAGTTGTCAGGTTAATGGCAATCAGAAGAGACAGAAATCAACCTGAACTCGAACGTTGATTTCTTGGGGATAAATTAAACGCCTCCAAAATAGTTCATGCCTCCCCTGGAAGCTTCACTTGATTATTTTTGGGTATCCCCACCTTCTCATCTTACTCCTCAGAAGATGAAAGATTATACTATCTCGTTTTGTGAACGACGGAATGTAAACGCAACTGTTCCCCAAAATGCTCTTACCATTATGAGTAGTCAAGAGGAAAATTGCCTTCCCGAGTTCCGCTCATTTTAGCCAAAATTGATGATTCCCATTTGAACTATTGGATTCTGAACGAAAATGCCAAAATCACTCTTTCAGGAAGGAAGATTTGATAAAGGGATTGTTGAGTTCACTCAACAAAACTATTACATCATGGAATAAATGATTACGAGTTGTTCATTCGTTTTGGGCACCACCCAAAACTGACCACTTCGATAACTAGATTGAAATCTGGCCTGAGTAGAAGCTACTGCTATAATGGGAAAGTCTGCCACAATGCTCTTTGCTTACGATTACTATTCGTACCATAGGCAGGATGAGCGCAGCATATCTAAGCACAAAACAGTATCCTTCCCCAGTACCTCCTATCCCTGACGCACCCCATCCAACCATCTAGGTTCGTTGTATGGAAAAACACCTCCTATGCCAAGAAAAACATTTGATTTGGCTCAATATATGGCAGCATCTATCCAGAAAAGAGGGACTCCTTAACTATCAGAGCAATAATTTGCTTAGATTTAATGCCAGGAATAGTGCCAGGCACTGCCAAACCCCGCCACAATCGATGATCTAGCCCATGCCTATATTCTGTGTTATTCGGTTTGTGATCGATTGCCAGGATTGGGATTTGTAGAAATACTATGTGGTGGAGGTAATCAAGCAGACGAACGATTCCTCCTTGGCGGGGAAGGAAAAGGGTACGTTTGATACAGATCATTTTACAGATCATAGATCCAGCCACTCCCAGGATAACCAGACACCCTTGAGCAGCCGGGACACATTCTTATGCCTCTGAGCGGCAGTCTCCTGTTCTTACTCTCTTTTGAAAACGCCCCTTGGTACCCCTACCCCATGCCATGGGCGAGGATAGAGACGAAGAAATATACGATTGCCCCAAGAATAGAGGTGGCACCTAAGGCCATCATAAAGATCACCAGGAACTCCTTTGTGGTTGCCAACACCTTCGGCACTCTCGATTCTATGATGTTAAATCTTACCATGGGTAGTCTCCTTTAGGGTTTAGTGCTTACAGTAAGCACGGTTTTTACTTTTCAGCCCATACTATGCCCCTTGATTGGGCTCTGCCAAGCTTAATTTTTGGAATGAATGGGCAAGATCTTGACCCAGGCACTACCGCCCGGCACTGCCAGGCAGTTGTGGGCGTGAGATCTCACTCATACCCTTATGGTTCTATTCGATTTTTAAGATCAATTGCCAGGATTGAGATTTGAGGGTAAGGAAAAGATGCCCGGTGGAGGGAAATCAAAGGAAATTTTATTACGAACGGATTCATTTAATTGGTAGTTAGAGGTTACAAAGAACATTGGAAATCTTTTGGAAGTGCTTTAACTCATTCATAATAGCGCTAATCGTCAGCTGCAATGATAACGAAAAAATCACCGGGAGCCGGGGAACCCGCTGAATGGACTTATTATGCTATATTACATAGGGAAACCGTCACGTTTCAACTCTTGTATCCACTTTCCCATTTCACCAAATGTTGCAAGAGTAGAGTACTTCAAATTTAGAGCCCGAGCAAATCCATCGATTCCTGGGAATAAAGTCGCGTGGGTGATATTCATCTTTATTAAATCTCGGAGTGCCACCTTTCGTTCCTTGCTTGGAATGGTCAGCTTCGTCATTATTGGTTTTTCCTGATAATCAAGAAACGACAATTGGTCTATAAACCTTTTCTGAGGATTCATAGCAGCGACAAAAACGGATTGCTGTATAAGCTGACGCTGATTTGCATTAGAAAGGTCAAATGGCATGACACAATCTATATCTCTACCCTTTTGACCTTGTTTAAAAAGTTTCTCAAAATCTGATTCAGTAAACAGACATTGCTTACCGCTAGTTGTGATTTTTATCTGCTCTTTCAGGTAGTACAGCGCTGCCTGATAGAAACTAATTCGATTGATACACCAGATCGCAACTGATTCAGACATCTCGCTCCCTTCCTCTTGAAACGCGAAATAGGCTGCAATGTATGGCGACTCAGTAAAATCGATGAGTCTAGTTGGAGTTCCGTGATGTTGGAGCAAGGATAACCACTCAAGCGTTGTTTTTGGAGTTTCACTGAAATCGAGGAAGGATCGGGTGGCCTTTCGGTATTCAGCTATAAAAACGATCTCGATTTCATGATCTATTTCGAGCAGAGAAGAGCGTTCCAGGGAACTGGCCAACTCCCATGATGCGTTTGCTTGGCCCCGATAGATCCATTCAGGGCGGAATGAATCTATCTTTGATTTGAACTCGGACCACGATTTGAGCTCAATCTGTTTGACATACTTATCTGTAAAGGTTGTATCCATCAGTTAACCGTCACTCCTTACCAAATGGAATTATCCCACTGATAATACTCTACACAAAAAGTAATCGACAGCGCTTTTTTTCGCTTCGGCTGCATTAGAAAATTTGGGGGTAAATACCTGTTATAAGATGATGTGACATCCCAAAACCTGTACCAGAAGGCAATTTTTCAATTATACCTTGATTTTTTTGTTGAATTTGCAGTTCTTTTGCACTTGTAAAACCTTTGCGAATAATTACACCTAACAACTTCCCATCCATATTGACTATTGGTCCTCCACTTCCCCCGTATGTTAACTCTGTGTCAATGGTATATGATGCACCATCAATTATAATTCCTTGTGCGGGTGCTTCTATATGGATACCTGTCATGCTACCAATCATCCCCTTTTTAAATAATGGGTGTCTCATATAATAAATAAATCTTTTATCAAGAGCTTTTTTAGCATCGGTCATATCAGGATTCATTAGGTTAAAAGATTCATCAAAATTCAAAGGAATATCCACATCGTCTGGGAAACCAGCTAATATCACATCAGTGCCAACAGGTGCTTTTCCATCGTATAACTCTAAGAAATTTGTTTGAATGTCATTTTCAGGTTTAAGGATAGCTAGATCAATATCAATCGGGTTTAATAAGTCTGGCTGGTTGATACTTAAAGATAGATTCGGATCAGAAAAATAAATGTATTTATTCTTTTCTTTTGATTTGGGTGATGTAACAATCAAATTGCCTGGATAAAATCTACCTCCATTCGCTACCACATGTTTTGCTGTTAATATATAACCTTTTTGATTAATTATTGCACCCGTGCCTGCACTTATAACCTTTTCTCCATCATCAATTATAATATGCCTTAAAGCATGATTAATTTTTTCACATAATTCTATTTGATCCATAATAACTATTTCTTCTTTCTAACGCCCCGCATCACGCGCCAGCGGGAGCCGCAGGCTAACGTTGGTCAAATGTGAATACGGTTGTTATGTGTTACTTGGTCAAAATTATTGTTGTTTATTAAATTCACTTGGGTAAATAGCTGAATATATTTTATGTCTAACATCATCCGATAACGGTATGCTCTCTTTTGAAAAAAATAAATCGTTCATTATCAGTTGGTGTAATAATTCATTAAAATCATCCCAATTCTCGTTTTTTCTCAACCCATCTAATTCATTTGATAGTGTATCTATATTATCCTCAATATATTTTTTTGCCTTCATTAGTTCCTGTGTTAATGGTTTTTCAGAAAAGTTTTTTATAAATATATCGAATAGATCGGTTAGTAATTGTTGTAGTTTTTCAAGATGTCCCTTCTTTATAGTAACAAACCAATCTTTTCCAGCATGAGCTTTAATATTGCCTGAACCATCAATGAGGATGTTTCCCCACATGATGATGTTTCTAACTGAATAAGGTTCCAGAGATGGGTGCTCGTATTCGTTTCTGATTTCGGTATTAAATTCGGAAAAAAGATGGTCGATTCGCCGTTTCCACAGTCTAAAATCTGTATTAAAGGGTTCTGGAATGGAGGAAGAAGTCAGTTGGAACCGGTTGATAAGAATTTTGATTCTTTCGTATATTTTTTTTAGCTTATCCCATGTTAAAGTATAGTAATAAATATCCAAGCCTGCCTGAGGACCCGGAACTCTTCTCAAGCTTTCTGGTTCTGGAAATTTAATATCTTCGTTAATCCGGTTATATTGTAAAAAGACACCGTAAACATGGTTTTCGAAGACAATTAGGTAATGCCATAGTTCGATGTTCATTAACTGGTCAGTCGAAATCTCGATAAAATTAAGTCTGCTTGATAAGAAATCGAATCTGGTAAAGTCAGCATTCATCTTATTTTTTTACACATAACGTTAAAAATAAGCAGCCGGGCGGCGTTTTATCGCCCGGTCTGAGTTGATTTTTTTGTTCGGTGCGACTATGCACCTATAGTCCGCAGATACATTTCAAGAATGTGCCAAGCTACATAGAGAATCCCACCGAAAACGAGTAGTCTGAACTGTAGGTTTGCGCAGCTGTTAGCCTTTTTTGACTGGTCTTCAAAAATATCTCGGAGTGTTTCGCGTGCAACCTGAATCGCTTCCGGATTCGTTCCCGCAAGATTATTCCGACCAGCGTTCACTTCTAAAAGAGCTGCATTAGTGCGTAGTCCTGAACCCACATATGCTCGATTTCGGCAACCAAAAAAGAAGCTTAGTGCCCAAGCCAACAAGGCAGCAGCAAGCGGGACCTGAGACCAGCTCAACGTTTCCCCTTGGGTTTGTTTAACTACAAGGGCCATTGCTGCTCCAACAACCGCAAGCAAAAAATATGTATGCTTATTCTGTACTTCACGTAGCGCCTGATAAATCTCTAACTCTTTGTCAGTAATGGACATTTTTGTTATATCTCTTAATAATTGAAACTATATTACCGAACAAGTCATTATATAGACCCGTATATCATTACAAATTGAATAAGATACAGAAAGTTTGGCTTAAGGTTGAAAGACAATTTTATCCGAATGATCGTGAACTATACTTTTATATGAGTTTTGATTTGCGTGCCAAAACCTGAAATATCCTTAAATTTTAGATTACATATAAAATTCGAAATATCAACCATTTTATCTAGGCCATTACCTCAGCATAATCCCCATGCCCCAGTTGTCTTTTGGCTTCTCGTCACAATACCGTATCTTCCCTCGATACTCCTCCTTTACCTGCATCTCTCCGTCTTCCCCTGATTCGAGAAAGACCTCACTACATCCAGGACAGGCGAACTCATGCTCTGTCTCTCCCTCATAGAAATAAGGAATCCACCCCTCATCTATTGCCTCATCAACAGAATCTAATTCAGGTCCACATATTGCGATCTCATCTCTTACCTGATTTTCATCTCTGGCGAAGCTGAGGCTCAAACCGATGAAGATCGAAGGGCATGTAGTTCACCAGGCGCAGAGGCAGCTGAAAGAAGTCTTTTTTCGCATGCCGCTGACCCCGGTTACATAGGCTCTCTCAGGGAACGGGGCACGAAAGACGGCACGTGAAAAGAGCTTTGCGGTGAATTAAGCATCGCAGGTACTGAGCAATGTTTCAGTGTCTGAATTCCAGTCGACCACTATTATTCATTGACAACAGGGATGCGGTTATTTACTCTTGATTGAAAAATGCGAGCCTGCCTGTAGGGGAGGAGACAAAAAGATGGACGAAACTATCCTTGAAACCATTGAAAAACAAGCAGGGAAACTTTCTCTCCATGATCACATCAAACTGATGGAAGCCTTATTGCGGCAACTAAAGGGAAAAAGTATCACGGAGCAAAAAGAACTCGAATGGGAAAGCTTATACGGCCTTGGAAAAGGCCTGTGGGAACATGAAGATGCCCAGGAATATGTCGATAGGCTCCGAAAGGATCGCCTATGACCCTTGTTGATGAGCTCGACAAGATCGACTCTCTATTCATCGACACTGCCCCAATTATTTACTACATTGAAGCACATCCCCAATTTGGTCCCCTTGTAAAAGAGATCGTCACTACCTTTCAATCAGGCAAAATAAGGGCTTTTTCATCTGTTATAACCCTTGTGGAGGTTCTGCCTAAACCGATTGAAGCAGGTAATGAGAAATTGGCACAAGATTTTTCCGAATTTCTTAAGGCAGGGAAGAATATTACTCTGCTGGAAATTTCTACAGATATTGCCGAATCGGCGGGCAGACTGCGCGGCAGATATACCTTCCTCAGGGCAATGGATGCTATCCAAATTGCGGCAGGCCTTGAAGCGAAAGCCGATGCGTTTATCACCAATGATAGTAAACTCAGACGAATCGAAGAGTTGAAGGTTATCATCCTCAGAGACTATTTATAGACGCCACTCTTTCCTGGTCCTTCTTTTCCTTGCTGCACGGCCACGGGGGATCATCGATGCCGTCTACCTCCCCTGGGTTTATCTCTGCCATCCTCACACTGAGGAGTTCAATGAGGGTTTCCAGGGTTGAAGTCATAGGTTTCCTGAGAAACCATGCGAGCCTTCTGAGATTGGCGCTGTTCTCATACGAGAGTTCCGGCGTGTATGCCAGTGGTTCTCACCTCCTTTCGTGAAGCGAAAAAAAAAGAGGCAGCCAAAACTAATTGACTGCCTCTTGGTAAAGGTTATGGTGGATGTCATTCCATTGAATAAAAGACCTTGCCTAATGATTCACCTCCTTTCTGTTGGGTGGTTTGGTTCGTGCTATCTAAAATGAGAAATCTTTAGAGAAGATTCATGCATTTCCGTTTATTTGGGTTCATTTGGGTTCACTTCTGTTCATGTTAGGCAATCATCGGTATAAATCAGGGAAGGAATGAGACGTGGTCTCGCGGTTGGATTTAGATAGACCTATCCCATCGGGAATTAATTCCATGGTTATGGTGATACTCGTGGTATTGAGCATGTGTAGGGATTAGGGATTGGTGGGGAACTATAGGATAAGAATGAAAGCGGGAGGGGGGCTATAATGCTTGGGGGTGTTATTTTGGTCTCATAGGGTCTTGAGGCCCTCGTTACCCACGGAGGGGTTGGTGAGTGTGATGACTATGATGACGAAATTCTCAACAGTAAAACCCTGTGCTGGCTCCAACTATGCACATTTTACGACCCTATTGTTGATAATGGGATCAATCCCTTTTTAAAAGTTAACAAGTTCCTTTTCTATCCCTGGATAAATTTCATCTATCTCTTTTTGAATCTCGATCGTTTTACTCAAGGCGGTCACAATGCGGCAGTAGCGCGGTGCATCGTCTATGTTTCTGCCTTTTCGGTCTTTGAGATATTTCTGCAAGACCTGATACCCTCCAATGTGATAATTCCATAGTTCAGGCGCGATGCCTTCAAAATACTTATCTTTGTTGATGTAAATGCGCTGTTCGACATCTAGGTAAATTATTTTTTCAATTCGGTCATTTCCACTAGTGCCCTGATATTTGGCAATGGGTGGATCGAGCGCCGGACTTTTGAGAAGATGCAGGTCTGCCAGTTGTTCTCCCAGCTTTCCCATTGTTTTGAACAATTCGTAATTGGCAGTAAAGGGAACACGCGGGAAATCTATCTTTAAAAACTCAGCGTAAATTTCACGGTAGCTGTTGCTGTAAAATACACCGTAGATATAATAGAGAATATCTTCCGGCGTAAGTTTATGCCCGTAAATCGATTCCAGGTTTTCAAATATATCAACAGGAATATTAGGCTCTCTTTCGGTTTGATGCTGACTGAACAGGTCTTTTTTGTTCTGGTCGGGATAGAGATATAAGGGGGCTTGTTGAATAATTCCTTTGCTACTGAAAAATGTGCGGTTATCAACCATATACTCTGTTACCAAGAAATGAGAATATGGAATGTTTCCTGAAAACTGTCGCATGAAACAGAGTGAAATATTCTCTTCCAGCATGTGGCGCATGACACGTTTAACTGTTCGCCATACTACTGAATCATGCCAAAAAATATATCTATTATCAAAAGGACGGTAAGTAATAGCGTAAATGAAATTGTTTAATTCTGAATCAGAAATATGCTGTAACATATTCCATGCTTTCCGAATGTCCCATCCTTTCTTCTTATTAATTTGAAAAAATTTGTGAAGGTCTTCATCATCGTATTTTGAATTTTTGAAAAGCCTTATTCTATTCTCCACGGCTCTATTTTCGAAATCGATCACAAAATTATCTCTTGCGGTCGTCATTCCAACACCGTTTACAGTGAAAATTTCGATAATCTTAGGCCAGTTTAAATATTGTTTGATATGTGATGTATTTTTGGGTATCAAAAAATACCAAGGCGAATATGATTCAATTTCCTTATAGTTCTTTACGGCAAAATTGTTTTGCTCAAGCCATTCATATTTTTCTTCTCTTAATCCGTATCTGTCCAGATGAAACACTTTGGTTTCTTTGGGTATTTTGTTTTTAATGAATAGCGCAATAGCTACACCCTGCCGGATATCAAACACATTCTCGTCTTTACCGCCAGCTGGTGTGGTTTCTTTCTTCAGGCTGTTGCCGTGCAGATCAAGGATATAAATCTCGTCAAAGGTTTTCATCAGGCTCTGGCGCATCCCGCGAAAGGTGGGATTGTCTAAGTAACTGTGATTGGTAATCATACCGACAATGCCATAACCGGACATCTGGATTTTCCACTGGGAAAAGCGCAGAAATTTGACATAATCATCCTGCAGCCATTTGGGATTTTTCTCTCCAAGCGGCTGTCCGTCGACTTTGTAATAGCTCTGTGTGCCGTCAATATCTTCTTTGAGTAACCGTTCCGTCCATTCATTGATATTGGCGGAAATGCCGCTGTAAGGCGGATTGCCGAGAATCACCAGCACCGGCTGTTGTTTTTTCACTTTTCCTGCCAGATGACTTTCTTCACTTAAAGAAGAGAGTCCCGGAATTGCGATTTGTGTAATCTCTTCCATTTCCAGCGTATTGGTCAGGTAGAGTTTAAACCGCTCGTCATCTGACATCCTATAGCCGAGTTCATCAAAGAGAAAGCCGATCTTCAAATGACCGATGGCATAGGGCGCCATCATTAGTTCAAATGAGTAAAAGTCGGCAAGTATATGTTTGCTTATCCATCGGTGTAATCCTCCCGCGCCGTATTTACTCTTGAATTCATCGGCTGCCAGACGAATGGCTTCTGCGGGAAAGGTTAATGTGCCGCCCGCTGGATCGAGCAGTTTCACTTCTTCGCTGGCAAGTCCGTCTGCCAAGTTGAAATGAGATTTTAAGATGGAGTGAATGGAACGAGCGATGTAACCGACCACGGGTTCCGGCGTGTAATAAACACCACGGCGTTCACGAATTTCAGGATCATAGGTTGCCAGAAAGGTTTCATAGAAGTGGATAATCGGGTCTCTGCCTTTTCCGGTGCGGTGATATTCATGGAGGATTTTGTTGGCATCGGCGACCTGTAAGATTTCAGCAATATCATCCACAATGATTTCCAAGGATTTGGGTGGTTCTTCCAGAGAGATAAAGCGGAAGACGTCGCGCAGAATGCCGATGGTATGGGGAATATAATCAAAAGCCAGTCTCCGGTTAAATTCACCATCGGCTCGGGTTCGTGCGGCAAACAGACCGTAGGTGATGGTTTGGGCATAAAGATCGGCAAATTGTTTTTGGGTTAAGGTTCCGATCAGATATTTTTTAAAGGCTTCATAAAAGCCAACGATTTGTTTATGCCCTTTGCTGCCGTTCTCTTCCATCTCAACGGCAATCACTTCATCGCGTAGAAAGCGGGTGCGTTTGGCAAGTTCAATGGCCAGTGAACGGGCGGTCTGCACTTTGGGAAGAGAAAAGGAAAAAAACAGGTCAAAGAGTTCTTGAAATTTGTCGATGTTTTCTAACGGCGGCGTCATTTGCAGTTTTTGAGCAATTATGGGGCGTCCGATCATTGCTTGTGCGATACGGTGTCCCTCCCTGTAAAGCCGGAATTCATAGAAATTAGTCAAGATGACATTAGGGAAGGTCGAACAATATCGTTCCAGTTGTTCTGTCCTTTCGATGTAATCCAGATTTGTAACCGAAGGGTCTTTGGCTTCAATGTAGCCGGTGATGTGGTTTTTGCCGTCCCAAACGCGAAAGTCTGGATTTCCGGCTTCGGTTTTTTTAGGGAGAATCGTTATATTGATATTTTTGAGCTGTTGTATATCTGCATACTGCTTAATCAAGTCGTCAAGATGTTTGTAATAACTTTCTTCACGGGCATCACCACGTTTAAAAGTGCCGGTGAGATTTTTAAGATATTGCTCTAATAAGTTCTTCACGGATCAGATTCCTTCATGACAGGATGTGCTTTTATATTGATATGTATACCATATAACGACTGGGGTAACAGGTATGCGGCTCCTTTCCGAGCATCCGGTTCATACCGAAGTTAGATTTTTTTCTATCTTCATAAATAAATCCAAGCAGCATCTGTAATTCTGTTTCTGTTTCATAATCTCTTCAGCTGTTTTTTTATCTGAATGGGTAGCGTCATCTTCAATCTCCCTGATACTTTTGCCTGCTGGTAATTGGTCGGGAATAGTTGAATAATCGCGGATATTCTTACCCCCCTTGGTATACAAAAATAGATGGGAGCCTATAATTAGTCCCAACTCATTGTTTTCAGATATTAATATTACACTGCTGTAACCCAATTTATAGAGACAGTATATTAATATGGTGGATGCTTTAACAGGATCGGAATTGCCATTTTCGGTTTTCCATTTAGAAACTAACTTTTCAATTATTGTGATATCTTGGGCAAACAAATTAAGCTTCAAAGGAACCTTGATAGTCTCATTGGCCTTATTAGATGTGATTAGATAGATTTCCCTAAATTTTGAATTTATAATTCGTTGCCGATCAACGAGTTCAGATAATGGAACAATCATGTCTTCATATTTGTCAAACCAGAACAACCTTGAAGCATCATTTACTATCAAATCAACCACAGGGCATGACTCCAAATATTTGGTTACTTTCACTTCCTTATTTTGAATAGTTGCAGATAGAAGGGATGCCTTTGTTCTGAAGTTCGGCAATTCTTTAATTATTGCTGTTATCTCAGGCCCATTGTTTTCTTCTTTCTTGATATACTTTACTCGATCAACCTTAATAGTATCCTTATCATCTTTGTGAAGGAAATCACCGCCATCCAGCAGATGCAGCGAGTATCCATCAATCTTCATAAGGCGCGCATCACTTTCATCTGTAAATAGTTCCGTCACTTCCACACCCAGAATACATACACCATTAGTGACGCATAAAAAATCAGGGGCCTCAGATTGAATAACTTGCCACCATGCTGGTTTGCCATAAACATATTCAAAGAGACTATGTTCAAGTGATTT
>Ga0307421_1001186_pt1 | contig 16038 bp, 14 predicted proteins | sample SalMarWE160270MG_FD_202163 | JGI IMG/M metagenome (GOLD analysis project Ga0307421, IMG submission 202163) | Salt marsh sediment microbial communities from the Plum Island Ecosystem LTER, Massachusetts, United States - WE1602-70 | ecosystem: Environmental > Aquatic > Marine > Intertidal zone >...
TGTATTCCTGATACTTGTGTTCCAATAGATAATGCAACAGCTTGTACAAATGCAGGATATGAATGTGGTATTTTATCTAGTGAAGATACATGTGGAGAGCAAGTTAATTGTAGTTTAGAAATTCTTGGAACAACTTGTGTTGGATATTATGGTTCAACATATGAATGTATTGGTCATACTTGTTTAGAAATGCTTGCAGAAAATTCAGGAAATATTGCCAATTCTTGGCCTCCTGGAACAGGACTTTATTTTGATTCTCCTGATTTACCAACTGATTTACCTGGATCAGGATATACTGGTTATTGGGTTTCTTTTCCAACTGTAGATAATACTCAATGCTTCCAAATAATAGGATATGTTCAAGATACAGATGTTTATGAATATGCAATAGCAGAGCTTAATATACAATTAGAGCCTTTACCAATTTCAACAGGAAATGCATATTATATTTGGGAAACTCAATTTGATTGTATCTCTTACACTCCTTGGACATAATTTTTAGCAACATTTAAATATGGCTTTTTATTTTAATTATTAGTTACTTACAAATTTGTTACTTACAATGCCATATAAAAAATATATAAAAAGAGGTGGAAAGGTTTATGGGCCTTATATTTATCATAGTAAGAGAGTAAATGGCAAAGTTGTTTCTGAATATCATGGAGTTGATTCAAAAAAAATTGATTATAAAAAATTTCTTTGGATTGGATTGGGAATTTTGATTGTAATGTTGCTTATTTTTGGAATTTATTCTTTAGGAAAATCTATTTCTGGAAAAGCAACTTATGATTTAGAAATAGATTATAAAGAAGGAGAAGCAATTGATGGGATTCTAAAACTTTCATTAAAAGAAGGAGAGTTGCTCCCGAGTTCTTCTAAATTATTATTTGAAAATAATGAAAATTCTTATGAATATGTTTTATCTGATATTGTTTCTGAAGAAATAATTGATGGAGATTTTTATTTAGAGGGAAAAGAGATTTCTGGTTCTGGAACTGGTTATGGAATTGAAGGTACTAAAGAGAGTTATCCAATTGTTTATTTTACATTAGAAGTTTATTCAAAAGAAAAAGAAAAAAAAGAGAAATCTTCTGAAGAAGAAACAGAAGAAGCAGGGGACACCTCTTTGCAAAACCCCGATGAGGAAACTGAAGAGCCAGTAGAAGAAGTAACAACAACTGAAGAAGAACCCGAAGAAGAGGTTGAAGAGCCAGTAGAAGAAACTTCTGAAGAAGAACCTATTGGGGAAGTTGGAATTACAGGGCAGGCAATTTCTTTTATTTTTGGATGGATGACTACTGGAAATATTGTTATGGAATTAGAAACAGAAATTAATGGAGAAGTTTCAGCAGAAAATCCTTTTATATATAATTTAAATGAAGGTGAAGAAGTTGAAATAAAATCTAAAAGTGTTAGAACAGATTTCGAAGAACTTAAAGATAATGTTCTGAATTTGAATATAGAAGAAAATCAAGTAACAGTTACTACAGGTTATTCTGAAAAAGAAAATGGTTTTGGAGAAAATTATATAGGAGAAGATACAAGATCTATTAAAATAGATTTATCTGATTTAAATTTAATTTTAGATGCAGGAAATTTAAAAGTAAGTTTAGTTTATTCTGATGAAGAAATAATTTCTTTAGAAACTAATCTTCAAGAAGGAACTGTTAAAGAAGAAAAAGAGAAAGAAGAAGCTCCTTTAGAAGAAACAGAAGAAATAATAGAAGAAATTCCTGAGGAAGTTATTATTCCTTCAGGGATTGCATTAACAGAAGAAGAAAAAGCAATTCTTATTGAGGAATTTGGTTCAATAAATATTAAAACAATTAGAGAAGAAATTGATGGTGGAAGATTAATTATAGGGCATCAACTTAGAGATTATAAGATAGAACATTCATATGATTATCCTCAGAATACAGAAGAACTTAGAGAGCAAATTAATGCTGATGTCACGAGATGGTTAAGAGATATTGTGGCTACTCTTTCAAAAAAACAAAGTATTCCTCAAAAGATAGATATTATTGATGATAATTATGTTATTTAGTAAGGTTGAGGAGAAATAGGTATTTTTCTTATAACGAATTTAGAACCAACTGTTTCTGAAACTATTGCTGACATCATTAATCTTCCAAAAGCAGCTTTAAAAACTCCTTCATCTAAAGGTATTTTTGCTTTTTCTGCAAAATTTTTTATTATTGCATCTATTTCTTCTTTATTTAAGACAACTTTAGTTGGTTTTGCTCCCATTGAACCATGAACAACTACATATTCATTTGGTCCATAACATTCAATTAATCTTACTTGAGGGTCTTTAATAAAAACATTTAATTTTCCTAAGTCTATTTCTTTGTTTGTTGGAGTTGGTTTGAGATATTGAAATGTTTGAGGTAATTTTGTTTCAGGAATTCTTAGAATAGGCCTCATTCTTCTTAGATTTTCTAAATTTCTTTTGAGATCTTGATTTAAAGATTCTATATCTATGTTTGATTCTCTTTGTTTTTGTTTTCTCTCTCTTAATTTATCTTCTTTTTCTTTTTTAGAAATTATCTCTTTTACAAGTTCTTTAGGTTCTGATTTATCTGTTTTTATTTTTTCTTCTTTTTTTAGAATTCTTTCTAATTTTGCAATATCTTCTGGAGCATAAGCATCAATTAATCTTTTTGTAAAAGCTAGTAAAAATATTTTTCTAAATCCTGGAGAAGTTTGTTTTAACATCTCTATTTTGGAGGAGTTTCATTCTGATTTTCAGAAGCAATTGATTTTTGATATCCTTCCATAGAATCTTTAATAGGTATAGTTTGATTTGAAGGGTTCATTGTTTGTTGAGGTAATCTTTGCATTGGAGGTCTTCTAAGAGGAAGATGAACAAATTCTTGTGTTTTTTGAGGAGGATATCTTCTTTCTTCATGCTCAGAAGATTCTCTTTGTTCATTTTTCCTAGGAATTAATACAAAAGGTTTGTTTTCTTCTTCATAATGGCTTTCATATTCCTGTTTTTCTGGAAAAGGAGATTGAAAAGGTGCTTCTATTGAAGCTTCTGGTTCTCCTGATAATTTTTCATGCATTAGAGTAAGTCCTCTTGCAATTACTTTGTTTTGTTCAGAAAGATTTCCAATTTCTTGTATTATTTTTGAATCATCTCTTGCAGTTTGTTCAATTGTTAAATCTTTTTCAGCTAAAGCTTTTGCAGAGATTTCAAATATTTCTAATAGTTTAGATATCTTGTTAGATAACTCTTCGAATTTTATAGATAAATTAACCATTACTTTTTGCAATCCTACAAAATTTTCAATAAGAATTCTTTGTATTTTTTCATCCTCTTTTTTAATTTTTGGTTTTTTTATTGGAGGATTTTTTATAGGTTTATTTTTAGAAATAGGTTTTTTCTTAGAAGTTGTCTTCTTTTTTTTCACTTCTTTTTTTACCATGTTTTTAGTAAGGTTTTATGATTTATAAATATTTAGAAAATGTCTAAAATCTCTTCTTTTTCATTTTTATTTAATTCTTCTTCACTCTTAAATTCAGGTTCTTCTTCAAATTCTTCATCTTTTTCTGAATTTTCTTTTAGATATTTTTGCTTTTCTTTTTCTATTGCTTGAATATCTTTTTCTATTTTTTCTTTTGGTAAATTTGAAATTCCAGAAATTTTTGGAAATTCTTCTTCAATTTTTTGAGGTTTTACAAATTCTTGTTCTGGTTTTTTTTCTTCGGAATTTTGCAAAGGAATGGCCCCTGCTTTTTCAGATTTATATTGCCTTGGTTCTTTGTCTGTTCCTTTTTCAATTTCTGCTATGTATTCAGAAATTTCTTTTGCAAGATCTGCATTTACACTTATACTATCAATTCCTTTTTCAACTAAGAATTTAACCATTTCTTTTTTACTTCCTGCTTGTCCACATATACTTGTTTGAACTTTATTTCTTTTACAAACTCTTATTACAAACTCTAATTGATATAAAATTGCCGGATTTAATTCATCATAAATGTATTGAACTTGTTCATTTCCTCTATCAATAGCCAACATATACTGAGTTAAATCATTTGTTCCAAAAGAAATAAAAGAAATTCCTTCTTTGCATAAATCATTTATTATTTGAACTGCAGCAGGAGTTTCAATCATTACTCCAACTTTTGCTTTATGAAATTCAATTTCTCTTAAGATTTCTTTAACTTTTTTTACTTCATTTACTGAGATTACCTGGGGAAGTAATATTCCAATAATTTTTCCTGCTTCTGCGGCTCTTTTTAAAGCTTTTAATTCTGCTTTAAGAATCTCTGGATTTTTTAATCCATATCTAATTCCATGCATTCCAAGCATTGGATTTGCTTCTTTTTCTTTTGGAGCACCTTCTAAATTTTGAAATTCGTCACTTCTAATATCTGATGTTCTAATCCACATTTCTTCAAAATATTTTGAAATTTCTGAAATTCCTTTAAAGATGATTTCTTCATAATCTTTTATTTTATTTTTTTCTAAAAAATATTGGGGATGTTTTCCAGATTCTGCAATTATTCCTTCTATTCTAGTTAAACCTACTTTTTTTAATCCTGATTTTGAAGCTCTTTCTGCAAAACTTGGTAAATCAACAATTAATTTTATTTCTGTATTTGTCTGAACTTTTACAGGCAGAACCTCTTTTTGTTTTGTTTCTGCAACTTTTCCTTTGTAGACTTTTCCAGAAGTTCCATCTACTGTAATTATTTCTCCTTCTTTTAATTTTAGAGTTGCTTCTTGGGTTCCTACAACACATGGAATCCCCATTTCCCTGGAAACAATTGCTGCATGTGCTGTTAAGCCTCCTTCATTTGTGACTATTGCTGCTGATTTTTGCATTGTTACAACCATATCTGGATTTGTCATTTCTGTAACAAGAATATCTCCTGAATTTACTTTTGAGAGATCTGATAAATTTTTTACTATTCTTACTTTTCCAACACCTATTCCAGGAGAAGCAGCTAATCCAGAAAGAACACTTTCACCTTTTAATTCTTCTCCTATCTCTACTCTTGTATTAATTGTTGTTATTGGACGAGTCTGAACAATCTGAATTTCTTCACTCTCAATAGCAAATTCAATATCTTGAGGTTTTTGATAATGTTTCTCTAATTTAATTGCTATTTCTGCTAATTTCTTTATTTCATATTCTTTGAGGACTTGTTGTTTTGATTTTTCTTCACTTAATTTAACTTTTACTTTTTTCCCTCCTGCATCTCTAGTTATTGCTATTTTTTTGTTTGCTAATTTTATGTCAACAGTTTCTAATTTTGGAGAAATTATATATTTGTCAGGAGTAATTGCTCCAGAAACTATTCCTTCTCCTAAACCCCATACTGCTTCTATTACTACATTGTCATTTTTATGAGTAGGATCTTTTGAAAAAACAACTCCTGATTTAATAGAATCAACCATTTTTTGGACTATAACTGCCAAACTTACATTTTCATGCTTAAATTTCTTTTTTTGTCTATAATAAGTTGCTCTTGAAGTATATAGAGAAGCAAAACATTTTTTTATGTGTTTTATTAATTCAGAGTTTCCTTTTATATTAACAAAGGAATCTTGTTGTCCAGCAAAACTAGCATCTGCTAAATCTTCTGCTGTTGCACTGCTTCTAACAGCAACAAATATTGGTTCTCGAGCTGTCTTTAAAATATCAACTACTGATTCACTCTGTTTAAAATCATCTTCTTGAACATCTAGGTTATTATAAGCTTCAATAATCTCTTCTTCTATTTCTTTTGGAAAATTTGCTTTTTCAATTAAATTTCTAATTTCTTCTGTAACTTCATTTAATTTTTTAGTATCTTCATAATCTAATTTTTCTAAAAGTTGTTTTATTTCATCTTTTAATTCTGCTTTTTCAATAAAATAATCATATGCTTGAGCAGTTACTACAAATCCAGGAGGTACTGGAATTTTTAAATTATAAATCTCTGCTAAATTTGCACCTTTTCCACCAGCATATTTTCCAGAATTTTTGTCTAATTCAGAAAACCATTTTACAAAATCAGGTTTAGATTCAGTTTTAGAATTCTCTTGCTTTTTAGGATTAGGATTTTCCTTAATTCCCTCTTTTACTTCCTGCATATTAGATAAAACTCTGGGAGCTTAATAAAGTTTTTTATTCATTTATAGCATCTACAGGACATGAAGAAATTGCATCTTTAACGCATGAAGCTTTTCCACCCTTTTTTACAGAGGATTTTCCATCACTTCCCATTTTAAAAACCTTTGGACAAATTTGTACGCATACACCACATCCAATACACTTATCTTTATCTACACTTACCATGATTAGAAAATAGATATTCTAGTTTAATAATGTTTTTATAAGATTTATTATTAAATAGGGGATGATAGGGGATATTCCATATAAAGAAAAGAAAATAGCTTTTTTAGAAAATATATTAAATTTTGCTAAGAACAATCCTGATGAACTTTTGATTAAATTAGGTAAAGAGCGTTTAACAATGGAAAATGGCAAAATTATTTTTGTATCTGATCATGCTCCTATAGATGAAGGATGTCATATTTATCTTAAATTAGATGAGAATAGTAATCCTTTTTTTCATATAAGGAAGACAATGAATTATAAAGCTTTGAATTTATCAGAATGGGATAATAAAGATTGTTTGACAGCTGAAGAAGCTTTAGATTATGCTAGAAGATATTTGCCTCATGATTATCAGAAGTTTACTGAAGAAGTTAGATTAGAATTAGATTAAACATTAAGTTTATAAATCTAATCTTATTATTTTAAAATATGTTGTTGATATTTTGGATATTGATTATTTTAGGAATTTTACTATTGTTTATTTTCTTTGGATATTTCAATAGATTTGTATTATTAGGAAATAGAATTGATAATTCTCTAGCTCAGATTAATGTTCAACTAAAAAGAAGGACTGATTTAATTCCTAATTTAGTTGAATCTGTTAAAGGTTATATGAAGCATGAAAAAGCAGCAATTAAGGCAGTCACAGATGCTCGTAAAGCATTGATTGGAGCAAAAGGTGTTGAGCAAAAAGTTGAAGCAAACAAGCAATTAGAATCTGCATTAAAAACAATATTTGCAATTGCAGAAGGTTATCCAGATTTAAAGGCAAATACTAATTTCATTGAATTGCAGAGAGAACTTACAGCAACAGAAGATAAAATTGCATATGCAAGACAATTTTACAATGATAGTATTTTAACATACAATAATTTATGCAAAACTTTCCCAGGAGTATTATTTGCTAGTATGTATGGAAAAAGAGAAAGACAATATCTTCAGATAGCAGAATCTGAAAAAAAGAAGATTGACGTTAAATTTTAATTGGTTACTTAAATTTTTATTATTTTGAAAAATAGATTATAATGAAAAATAAAGAAGTTTATATGAAATGTAGTTATTTTCCTGGGCAATTTAGTGATGAATATTTTGTCCAATTTAAAGGTTCTGAATATCCAGCAGTTCTTCTTGGAGGTGTTTTTGTCACAAAAGAAAATGTAATTTTTAGTCAAAATGTTGAATCTAATAAAGGATTATTAAAAATTATTATGGTAGAAAAAGGCGAGGAAAATTCGCGAATATTAATACCTTCTATAACAGATAGTGGAACTTTTTTTACAGTTCCCAATGAAGAAATTTTAGATAAATCTTAAAAACCAGAATTCTTTTTAATTAATCATGAAAAGAATAGATTTTAGAGATCAAATTGCACGTAATAAAAGAAAGTCATTTTTTCTAATGTTTAGTGTATTTGTAATATTAGTTGTTTTGGGATATGTTATTTCTCTGGCTTTTAGTCCTGAATATTTCTTTTTTATAATGATTATTGCAATTATTTTTTCTATATTTTATATTTTAATTAGTTATTATAATTCTCACAAAATTTCAATTGCTAGTGTAAAAGCAACAAAAGCTTATAAGGATGATTATAAACAATATCATGATTTAGTTGAAGGTTTGACTTTAGCTTCTGGTTTACCTAAACCTGAACTTTATATTATGCACTCTAAGCAGATAAATGCTTTTGCTTCTGGAAGAGACCCTAAACATGCAGTAATTTGTGTTACAGAAGGTGCTTTGGAAAAATTAGATAAAAATGAACTTGAGGGAGTTTTAGCGCATGAATTAGGACATATAGCAAGTTATGATATGAGATACATGACATTAGTAGCTGTGATGGTGGGAATGATTGCAATTATTTCTCAGATTTTTTTAAGAAGTTTATGGTTTAGTGGAAGAGGAAATGATAAAAGCAAAGCAATTTTTATTTTAATTGGAATTCTTTTAGCGATTCTTGCACCAATTGTTGTTTATCTTGTTCAAATGTCAATTTCTAGAAAAAGAGAATTTACTGCAGATGCTTCGGCTGTCAAGTTTACGAGATATCCTGACGGATTAATAAGAGCTTTAAAGAAGATTAAATTAGATTCTGCTGCTCCTGAAAAAAAAGTTAGCAAAGCAATTGCACCTTTGTTTATTTCAAGTCCTTTTGGAAAATTAAGCAGCACACATCCTCCAATTGAGAAGAGAATTCAAGCCTTAGAGAGAATGTAAAATTTTTTCTATGCCACAAAATTAGAGAATCAGCAAAATTTTGTTGGTCTGGAGAGAATGTAAATTTTATAAACTAAATTTCTTTTAATTAATAATGGGATTTATAAGAGGTGTTTTAATAATTATAGCAAGTGTTTTGCTTTTTATAAGTTTATTAGCAACTGGTTTTTTTATAACTGTGACTTTTTCTTTATCCTATGATAGTGTTCAATCTCAGGTTCATCCGATTGTTGTTCAGATTATAGAAGAACAAATTGGAGAAATTACTATTTTAGATACTCTAACTCCTTATTTGGGTGAATATTGCGAAGAAAATTCAGAAGTTGTTCAGAATTTTGAAGGATATACTTTTATTTTTCCATGTGAAACTATAAAGCTTGGAAAAGAAACATTAATAGAATATAGTGTAAATTATCTTATTGAAGATTTTTATTATAAAGAATATTCTTGTGAATTTTGGAAGTGTTTTGAAGAATCAGATATTCCTCTTTTTTTAATCTCAAAATATGCTCAAGAATACTGGAGAAATTGGTTTTTTAAATTCTTTTTATTTTCTCTAATTTTGAGTGCAGGAGTAATTTTATTGTCTAAAAGAAAATCTAAAGGTTTCTTTTTAACAGGAATTTTATTGATTTTAGTTTCTTTAATAATTTTGAAATTAGAAACAATAGGCACATTTATAACAAAACTAATTATATCTCCTATTTCAATGGCTTTAACAGAAGAAACTACTTCTTTAGTTTTATCCCAAGTAGTTGGAATTTTCTTTTCTAAATCAGGAACAATTTTTGTGTGGATGTTTGTAATTGCATTAATTTTAATAGGAATTGGAATTTTACTAAAATTATTTAAAATTGGATTTAAAATTTCTGGCTTTTTTAAAAAAATTGAAGAAACAGCAGAAAAAGAAGATAAGAAAGAAAAAACAACCAAAGAAATTAAAGATAAAAAATCAGAAAAAAAAGATAAGCAAATTGAAAATAAAAAAGAGTTTAAGTCAATTAAAGAAGTGAAGAAGGCTCAAAAATTCAAGAAGAAATAATTTATAAAACACTCTTTCTATTTTTCTTAATGACAAGAAAAAAATGTCTTGTTCTGTTTTCAGGAGGATTAGATAGTCGGCTTGCTATTAAAATAATGCAGAAAAAGAAATTTGAAATTACTGCGATTTTTTTCAAATTACCTTTTGGAGAAACTTGTGAGAAACGTGTAAAGGATTTTTTAAAAAAAGAAAAAATAAAATTAAAAATTTTGAATTGTACAAAAGGAAAACTTTTAGAAGAATATTTAAATGTTATTAAAAGTCCTAAATATGGAAGAGGAGCAGGAGTAAATCCTTGTATTGATTGCAGAATATTTCTTTTAAAAAAAGCAAAGAAATTTGCAGATAAAGAGAAAATAAATTTTATTGTAACAGGAGAAGTTACTGGACAAAGGCCTTTTTCCCAGTATAAAAAGCAATTAGAATTAGTTGAAAAAGAATCAGGATTGCAGAAAAGAATAATTAGGCCCTTAATTGATTATGAAAATATTTCAGGAAGATCTAGAAAAAAACAAATTGCTCTTGCAAAAAAATTTCAAATTAAATATCCTTCTCCTGCAGGAGGATGTCTTCTTTGTGAAAAAATTCTCAAAAATAGATTTTCTGTTTTATTAAAAAGAGAATTAAATAAAGAAGAGATAAAATTAATAAGTATTGGAAGACATTTCATCTTAAATTCCAGTTGGATTATAATTGGAAGAAATGAAAAGGAAAACAAGGTTCTTGAAAAAAGCAAAGCAGGAACAATTATTGAACAAGATTTTCCTGCTCCAAGTGCAATTGTTATGTTATCCTCCTTCCACCCCTCCACCTCCACTAAGCAAAAAATTCCATTAGAAATTATTAAAAAAGTTAACACATTAATACAGGCATATTCAAAAAAAGGAAGTTTAGCAGATAGAAAAAAATTTGAGAAGCATAAATTATGAAATATGTATATGAATTTACAAATCAAAGAAAGCTGACTAAAGCAGAATTTCTTAAATGGTTTCAGAAAAAAGCCCTTTATACGATTCGTAAATTTAAAATGATTAAATTAGGGGACATAATTGTTTATGAGAATAAGGGAGATTTTAGAGGAGTTGTTTTAGAAGATATTTTGAAAATGTTTTCAGAGAAAACAGATGTTGAGCTTGTTAGATTTCCCTCTTCCATTACTCCAACTGCCTTACACAAAGCAAAAAAAATTGCAGATGCATCAACTACTGATACTATTTCAGAAAAATTTATTTTAGAATTAATAAAAGGAAATACAAAAAATTTAGAGAATTTAGCTCCAGTTCATAAGAAAATTATAAAGCCTCTTTATTTATTTTTAGATAAAGAAGTTTTACTTTATGCAAAATTAAAAAATCTTAAATTTAAAGAGGAGAAGAATAAAAAGGACAAAATTTCTAAAATTATAAATAATTTAGAATTCAAACATCCTGAAATAAAGTCAGCAATAATTAAGAGTTTTATGAAATTACATTAATTTGAGATAATTATTTTGATTTTTCTTTTTCTTCTTTTTCTTTTTTCTCTTTTTCTAATCTCTTTACAAAATTACTTAGGAAATTCTTATGATCTCCTTTTTCTTTTATTTCTTTTATTTTATATACTTCTGTGTTTCCGTGAACAACTTTTTCTGTTTTAACATCTGCTCTTAGTTTATCATGTATTTTTTCTCCTAAAAGAATTTCTCCTTTAGAAGCATTTGCTGTTTTTTTTGCAGTTGTTATGAGAGTTCCCATGCTCATAAATTCCATAATTCCTTTTTCTTTTTTTGCAATAATTGTCCCATAATTTAAACCTATTCCAAAGTCTAATTTATCTTTGTATAATTTATTTGCTTCAGTTAATCCTTTTTCTATTTTCTTAGCTGTTTCAATTGCTGTTCTTTCATTTTTGAATGTTTTAGTGTTTATAGGAGCAAAGATAAAGAAAAGAGAATTTTGATTTTCATAGATATATCCTTTGTTTTCTTCAACTAAATCAATTATTTTTTGTAGAGATTCTTCTACGCTTCCTTTTTTAACTCCAATTTCCTTTAAATTTTTTATATGCAGACAAATAACACTCACATTTTGTTTATCACCTTTTATAGAAAGAGAAAGTTGAGCTTTGTTTTTTGTATTTAATAAAGAACCTTTTGTTAAAGGAATTGCATCTTCTGATTTTCTTTTTCTTTTTGTAACATGTCCTATGAAATTTCTGTTATATCCTTTTTTAAAGAATAGAAATGCAACAAAACCTAAAACTGCAATTAGAAATATCCACACTAGAGATTTTCTAACAAAACTTTTTTTTGAAATTTCCTTTACATCAATTGCTCTTCCTGTTAGAAGAACATTTTGACTTATTTTTTCTTCTCCTTCACTAATTACTTCTACTTTATATTCTCCTTCTGGAGCTGTTAAAATATATTCTTGTTCTTCATCTACTTCTAAACAAACATCAATATTTATAGACTCATTCCCTATTTTTATTAATAAAGATTCATTGCAATAAGGAACATTTCCTTTATTCATTATTAGAATGCTTCTATTTATTAGGCTGATTTCTACATCTTTTTTTTCAATTATAGAAAAAGAAGCCTCACTTGTTATTCTGTTTGAAAGAGCAACAATTGTCCATTCTGCAATAGGTTCATTATATTTTATTGGAAATTCTAAAAATGCATCTGTCTTTTTTTCTACTTGATCCATAATTTCATTATCTTCATTTTTTATTGTTATAATAGAAGTAGATTCTATTGGAACTCCTGTTTGGTCATGTAGAATTGTTTTTACTCTTAAATCTGTTCCAGGCTCTACTTTCTTCTCATCAAAAAAGATTTCTAAACTTGTAGGAATTTGTGCTATTAAGAGATTATAATTTACAAATCCTTTGTTTGTCTTTTCTCCTGAAATATCATTTTCATAAATATTTAATTGAACGAGATAAGGTCCTGCTTTTGAGTCTTTTGGTAGAGAAAAGTTGAAATAAAAATATCCATTTTTTACAGTATTGATTTTTTCAATTATTGATTCATTATCTCTAATTACTCTTAATTCTCCAATTCCTTGAACAGCGTTTCCATTGTCTTTTATTGCATCTCCTTCAACAATTATATTTTCTTCTGGTTCAGCCTCTGTTTTTGAATTTTTTAGAGAAATGCTTATATAATCTGAAATTGTAAATTCTTCTGTTAGTTTAAAAGTTTGAGTTCCTAAATTTGCTTTTAATACACAGGTTCCTGTTGGTCTTCCTATTAAACTTGTCATTAAAGGAATTTTTGGATTCCTTGATATTTCTTCTCCTGCAGAAAGAGACATGTATTCTTTGTAAACTTCTGTTTGAACTCCACTACAAATTAAATTTAAATTAAAGACATCCTTTAAATCTGTGAGAGTTGTTATTTTAAGAGGAATGTCTAAAGTATCTCCTAAACTGTATATTTCTTTTGGTTGTTCTGTTATTATTACATCAGCAGAGACTATTGGTATAAGAATTAGAAGAAATACTAATAAAAAGATTATTTGCCTCATTTTAATAATTTAAGATAACTAGGATTTATAAATATTTGTAGAGTTTTGATAATGTTTAAAAACAGACGGAACTTTAATTGAATATGGCAAAGAAATCAGAGAAAATTACTCCTTGGGAGGTTTCTGGAAATGTAGATTATGAGAAATTAGTAAAAAAGTTTGGGCTTAGGAAAATAGATGAAAATATACTTAAGGAAATTGAGAAATATGCCGGAGAACTACATTTTATGCTTAGAAGAAAAGTTTTTTTTGCTTATCGTGATTTGAAATGGTTGCTTGATAAGTATAAAAAGAAGGAGAAGTTTTTTCTTTATACTGGATGCGGACCTTCAGGCCCTTTGCATCTGGGGCATTTGCAGACATGGGTTTTTACAAAATGGCTTCAGGATAAATTTGATGCTGAATTGTGGTTTCAGTTTACAGATGATGAGAAGTTTTTATTCAAGGATAAATCTTATGAGGAGATTCAAAAGTGGACTTATGAAAACATGCTTGATGTAATTGCACTTGGGTTTAATCCTAAGAAGACGCATTTTTTGATTGATACAAAAGAAGCAAATCTAATGTATCCTGAGGCAATTAAGATTGCAAAGAAGATTAATTTTTCTACTATAAAATCTGTTTTTGGACTGACAGAACAGGCAAATATAGGACAAATTTTTTATACTAGTATGCAGGCAGTTCCTGCAATATTACCGAGTGTTTTAGCAAAGAAAAATATTCCGTGCCTGATTCCTCTTGGAGTTGATCAGGATGCTCATTTTAGAGTTTCTCGAGATGTCATGCCCAAACTTGGATTTTATAAACCTGCAATTATACATGGAATTTTTTTACCTCCTTTGCAGGGGATTACAGGAAAAATGAGTACCAGTAATGAAGCTTCAGCAATCCTGACTACAGATTCTTCTAAAGAAGTTGAAAGAAAAATAAAGAAGTATGCTTTTTCAGGAGGAGGAGCAACTCTGGAAGAGCACAAGAAAAAAGGAGGAAATCCAGATATTGACGTCAGTTTTCAGTATTTAAAAATGATGTTTGAACCTGATGACACTAAATTGGAAAAAATTTACAATGATTACAAGTCAGGAAAATTATCAACAGGCGAATTAAAGGAATATACTATTAAGAAAATAAATTCTTTCTTGAAACAGCATAAGAAAAAAAGGGAGAAAGCTAAGAAGAAGATTAAGAAGTATTTGAAGTAAAATAAGTTTTAAAAACCCAATATTCTTTGTTGAGATATGAAATTTTTGAGTTTACATACAGACTATATTAAATTTAAACCTTTGAAAAAAGCTCTAAAAAAAGTAGAGAAATTAACTGAAAAACATAAAAAAGGACATGAATCAAAAGAAGCTTTAGCTATTCTGACTGCTGTTGAAAAAGTTGATTCTAATGTTGATGAAGTTGTTAAAGAATTTGTAAAAAATGTAAAAGATATTGCAGGACAAGTTAAAGCTAAAAATATTGTTTTATATCCTTATGCACATTTATCTAGTAATTTAGCATCTCCTGAAATTGCTTTAGAGGTTTTAGAAAAATCAGAAAAAGCATTAAAAAAAGATTTTAAAGTTGTTAGAGCACCTTTTGGATATTATAAAGAATTTGAAATGAAAGTAAAAGGACATCCTCTTAGTGAATTGAGCCGTGAAATTATAATTGGAGAAGAAGGAAAAGAAAAAGAAGAGAAATATGATGAAAAGCAATTATTAAGAGAAATCTCTAAAACTAAGTTAGATAGTTCAAAATTAAAAGAGAATGATCATAGAATTTTAGGACAGCAAATGGATTTATTTAGTTTTCATGATGTTGCTCCTGGAATGGTTTTTTGGCATAATAATGGGTTGGTTATTAGAGACGAATTAGTTAATTTTTGGAAAGAAGTTCATGCAAATTCTGGGTATCAACAAATTTCAACACCTCAAATTTTAGATAAGAGACTTTGGCAAATATCAGGACATTGGGAAAAATATAAAGAAAATATTTTTTTAACAGAATATGAAAAAAGACAATTTGCAGTTAAACCAATGAATTGTCCTGGAGGATTATTGATTTTTAAAAATAGACCTAAAAGCTACAAAGATTTTCCTTTAAGAGTTGGAGAATTGGGAATTGTGCATAGGCAAGAGCTTTCAGGTGTTTTAGGGGGATTATTTAGAGTTATTCAATTTACTCAAGATGATGCACATGTTTTTTGTACTGAAAAGCAATTAGAAACAGAAATAATTAGAGTAATGGATTTAGTTGAGTTGTTTTATTCTAAATTTGATTTTAGTTATTCTGTTGAATTATCAACTCGTCCTGAAAAAAGAATAGGAAGTGAAAAAATGTGGGATAAAGCAGAAAATGTTTTAAAAAAAGTTTTAAAGAAAAAGAAAACAAAATATAAAATTAATGAGGGAGAAGGTGTTTTTTATGGACCGAAAATAGACTATCACATAAAAGATTCTTTAGGTAGAACATGGCAATGTGGAACTATTCAGGTTGATTTTTCAATGCCAGAGAGATTTAATTTAGAATATACAGATAAAGATAATAAGAAAAAAAGACCAATTATGATTCATAGAGCAATTTATGGTAGTTTAGAGAGATTTTTAGGAATTTTGTTAGAACATTATAGAGGAAGATTACCTACTTGGTTGGCTCCTGTTCAAGTTCGTGTTTTGAGTTTTACAGATAGAAATGAGCCATATGTAAAAAAATTAGTGAGAGATTTAGAAGAGGAAGTTCCTGGGTTGAGAGTTGATTCTGATGTTAGGCAAACAACTGTTCCTTCAAAGGTTAAAGATGCTGAAATTATGAGGATTCCATATATTATTTTAATTGGAGATAAAGAAGAAAAAGAAAATACCTTAGCTGTTAGAATTAGAGGAGATAAAAAAATTAAAAATATTAAGTTTAAGAAATTTATTGAAGATTTAAAAGAAGAAATTGAAGAGAG
>Ga0307421_1001191_pt1 | contig 16007 bp, 10 predicted proteins | sample SalMarWE160270MG_FD_202163 | JGI IMG/M metagenome (GOLD analysis project Ga0307421, IMG submission 202163) | Salt marsh sediment microbial communities from the Plum Island Ecosystem LTER, Massachusetts, United States - WE1602-70 | ecosystem: Environmental > Aquatic > Marine > Intertidal zone >...
ATACGATCAGTAGTTTTTTCGGAGATCGCAGAGTGTCCATTCAAAGCGCGCGAAACAGTTGAGTGAGAAACCCCTGCTATTTTGGCAATATCTTTGATAGTTATCAATTTGACCACTCCCGGCGCACACGTGTGCGAAACATTATACATTGTTCTATAAAAGTGTCAATACCCATTTGCCAGATGTTAGGTCAATCGACCATTAAATCTTAATCCTTACCTGCTCCGTGATCGAGATCAGGCATGATGTCCCCGATATGGAGAGCCGGTACCTGATTGCATGCAGAATCCAGGGAAGCCGGTAATACCCTTTGAACAGCAGGTCAACACTTTCTTTTATTGAGATCGAGCCCATGTGTAATTACCATTGTCCTATCTAGAAAATGTTAGCTACTCCCCATAACGTGGTGTGTAGATGTTTACCCTTCAGCACAAGAGATTAATGATGGATTAGTGTGTCGGCATGGTGAAGGAGCTATCATGAAAACGACAAAAATCATGGTTCAATGGAATTAAGTACAATTTATAGGGACAGGTTGCCCTGTACGTCGTCAGACCCTTTGGAACAAAAATCCATAGTTCATGGAGAGACTATTTGCCCTGAAAATACTCCCTGCCCCTGTAGCTGATGCAGACACTTGCTCTCCCCGTAAAGTTCTCCTATTGATCTTCTCTCTCCTGGTCTCCATCTCCTCTGCCCGACCATAACAGACATCTGATGGATTAATATTGTCCACCTGACATTTTGTCAGTGGCTCTTATAATTCACCTGATCTCGTGTCAGACGCCAGCCTATTTTTCGTCTCTCATCTCCCTACTTAGAGGGCAAATCCAAGCTGCAGATCCCAGTTTTGATGCCAAAACAGGGAATTTTCGCATTTATTGCACCGAAATTGCATCTAAGAAAGCGTTCGTCAAGAGGATATTTCTTTTAAGGAAAAACAACAAGATTTTCTCTCCCGAGGCACACTCTATTGTCTCGCTCAATATCTTCCTATTCTTTTTTATTCGGGATATTCCTATCAGCAACGAACTTGATCCAATGCATCTAACCGTGCTCAACTTGAGATCTTTCATTCAAGCTGATCTTATTCAAGATCAGGCACACCATACCATTCGGTTTATCCCAGGGGCCTCATTCACCGGATCGGTTTATATAACCAGCAATTCCGTCAGGCTCCCTGTTCATCCATTCGCCGCTGCTCATAATTTTCATCATAGGGTTGGTTGCGCTTCAACATATAGTAAACCACCGTCAATAATCGCCTCCCCACTGCCACTTTGGCCGCTCTTCTACCAATCTTCCTGGCCAGGTGCTCATACACCCCATACCAGCGGGGACTGATCCGACAGGCCGTCATTGCTGCACACACCATCGCGGAGCGCAAATATCTCGAACCCTGCTTTGAGATCCGGCCGTGCCTCACCACTTCATCGCTTTTATGCACTCGCGGTGTCAATCCAGCCCAGTTACACACTGCCTTGGGCGAATTGAACCGGCTGATGTCACCGATCTCCGCCAGGATCACCGCTGACAGCAGCTTGCCTATCCCTGGCATACTCATCAGCAGCTCCGCCTTTGGCTTTAGCTCCTCTGGCAACGGGATATCCTTCGCCAATTCCTTGATCTGGGTATCCAGTTGATCAATCATTGTCAGAGTCTCAAGGACCACTTTCCGGGATGTAGGACGCAGTTCCTTCTCAGCCGCCTCTTGCAGCCATTCCCGTCCTGAACGGCCGAACAGATCTGTCACCGGGGAAGCCAGGTTATATCCTGCCAGAACGGCATGGATCCGGTTCTTCGCTCGCCGCCTCTCATCGATCAACCATTCCCGGTAGCGCAGATGCTGCCGTAAATCGCGGATCTCTTTGGGGGCGGCATAGGCGATAGGTAGAAAGTTTAACCTTGCCAAATGCGCCAGCACTGAGGCATCGATCTGGTCCGTCTTTACCGCTGCTGCTGCGATCATCCGCACACCCTTGGCATGGGCCAGCTCTACACGATCTACATGCTTCTCCAATAGATCATAGAAGAAAGGCCAGTTCCGGGTTGCCTCCATCACAGCATAAGTTTCTTTGGGTATATTTTTGGTAATATAGGATGCCATCTCGGTGTTCTTCAGGCGCCGTTTGTCGATTACTTCCCCCTCGTGATCCATCAGTACCAGATTAGTTCGCTTGAGATGCAGGTCAATTCCAAGGTAAAATGGATACATAGCGTTCCTCCTTTTGCTAAACTGGTTTGTGACTACTCTTAGTTTAGCACTACGGTAGGAACGCTTTCATAGTATCACCAGAAATAACCACTAAACAACTGGATTGGCAGCTCGATTTTCTAAAAAAACCTTTGCTCTCCCTTCTTTCCGCCTCCAAGAAAATAATATTTTCTGCCTAATACCGCCCATAATAATCGCCTGATGAATCCGTCTATCAATTAATTTTTACTATTGCGCATTCCGGGTTTCGGTTCACGGCAATGAGAATTTTAGTAATATTTATCTTCTGATCAGTTGATGGTATATAATTGATTTCTGAGGTTTCTATGCCTAAAAAGATCCAAAATTTCGGAGTTTACCTGCTGAAAGTCCTCGGCCTGGCGATCATTTATCACCTAGCTGCCCGTGTAGGTTTGAGTATGGCATATGTCCAGGCCAACACGTCTCCAGTTTGGCCGCCAACTGGCATCTCCATCGCAGCGTTATTGTTATTTGGGACCAATCTCTGGCCAGGGATCAGCCTGGGAGTACTCCTGGGGTCCCTACTCACGGGCGCTCCACTAAACCTGGCTCTGGGAATGATGCTAGGAAATACGCTTGAAGCCTGGGCAATTGCCTATGTATTAAAAAATTTGGCTGATTTTCAACCTGCAATCAATCGCGTTCAGGATGTGATCCGTTTATTGGCTACATCCTTTTTTGGTACCATGATTAGCGCTAGCCTGGGCTCTTTGACTCTGATGTTCACGGGGTTGGGCAGCTGGGAATTCTTTGCTACCATCTGGGTAACCTGGTGGATTGGGGATCTCCTTGGAGCCCTGGTTGTTGCACCTGTTCTTCTGGTTTGGATCTCTATGCCTCCCGTATTTGGAAATCGGAGTTCCTACCTGGAGAGAGCCCTTCAGTTATCCCTGCTGGGATTTATTACCTGGTACGTTTTCGGTAATCAGCCGCCGATTGGCATCCTGCACCAGGCACTACTTTACGTTATTTTCCCATTTATGATCTGGGGTGCATTAAGATTCGGCTCGCGAGGAGCTTCAATAGCCATCTTGTTGGTTTCAGGGATTGCCATCTGGGGCACAGCCAATGGTATGGGGCCCTTCTCGCTGGAATCTAAAAACGAGAGCCTGGTCCTGCTTCAGACATTTTTGGGCGTAGTTTCGCTGACAATGTTAATCCTGGCGGCGGCAACCATTGAAAGGCGCAAAGCTACAGAATCTCTCCATCAGAGGGTCATCGATCTAGCAACCCTGAATGATTCCTCAAAAACATTTCTGGATAATTTCGAGATCCAGAAACTTTACCAGACGATCTGCCAGCTGGCAGTTGATCGATTGGGGATTGATGCCGTCTGGATCGAAATCAATGCTGACCCCTCCCCTGCAGGAATACTTGGGATTCCCCTCAACCAGCTTTCTGAACTCAAGGCACTCTGGGAGCAAAACCAATCGACCATCATCGATAACCAAGCTGTGATCAGGACCAGCGATCAGCTGCCCACTCCTCCCGTGAGGTTTCAAGCTTATGCTGCGATACCACTCCTGTTCAGCGATGAGATCATCGGCGTATTAAAAGTCTTATCGGATAACCGGGATTTCTTTAGTGTAGAACGACTGCCGCTGATCCAATCCTTCGCTAACCTGGCAGCAGTGGCGATCCAGAACACATGGCTTTTGAGTGAAGTCCAGTCCAGTAATAAACAACTTCATGCCCTGTCACAGCGCCTGCTGAAAGCCCAAGAAGATGAAAGACTGCATCTTTCACGGGAAATTCATGATGAATCGGGACAATTGCTGTCAGCCCTCTCGGTTCAGCTGGGGCTCCTTGAGCGAGAAATCAGCCAGCATGATAGTATCTTCGGGAGTATGGACGATTTAAAAAGAACAGCTGATGAGCTGCAGGACAAACTCCATCAATTAGCGGTCGACCTGCGCCCTGCGAGCCTCGACCATATGGGCTTGGTGACTGCCCTTACACAATATATTGAAGATTTCAGCCGCCAATATGGCCTGATCGCTGAGTTTGAGGCTGTTGGTATGGAAGACCTGCGGCTGCCAAGTGTAGTAGAGACAGCTGTCTACCGCATAGTTCAGGAATCACTTACTAATGTTGCCCTACATGCGGCAGCTCAGCGGGTCGATGTTCTGCTGAACTTAAGAGGAGATCATCTTGTCGCAATCATTGAAGATGATGGGGTTGGTTTTAGACCCACATCACCGACACTGGATAGTCATCTCGGGTTGTTTGGCATGAGAGAGAGAGTGGAGATGCTCGGCGGGAAGATGGCAATAGAGAGCGCTCCCAAAAGGGGTACGACAATCAGAGTAGAGGTGCCCTGTGAAGACTAGAATCATGATCGCCGATGATCACGCCATAGTTCGATCGGGATTAAAGGCAATAATTAAGGCCGATCCATCTTTGAAACTGAGTGGTGAGGCAACCGGTGGCTATGAAGCTATCGAAATGGTGAACAAGACCGTACCGGATATTCTGCTGCTGGATATCAGCATGCCCGATCTGGATGGCATTTCAGTTACAAAAAAGTTGACAGCCCAATATCCTGATCTTAAGATCCTTATTCTTACCATTCACGAGGACAATGCTCTCTTGCGGGAAGCGATCAAATCAGGAGCAGCGGGCTACATCTTGAAAAAGGCAGCTGAAGCGGATCTAATTGCCGCAATTCAGTTGATCCTTTCTGGAGATACCTATGTTGATCCGTCAATGGTCCGCGAGCTGATTGTCGATCAGCCGGACAAGGGAAATAAATCCTCAAATACCGTGGTCGAACAACTTACGCCCCGGGAGATCGAGGTGCTAAAATTACTCGTCCGTGGCTATACGAATCGTCAGATTGGCGAGGAACTGACCATTTCTGTGAGAACCGTGGAAGGCCACCGTGCCAATCTTTCCGGCAAGCTGGGTTTAAAGAACCGGGTGGAGCTTGTACGCTACGCCCGGGAAAACGGGCTGATCGACTAACCCACGGATAACAAGACAACGAATAACCACGTATTAACTACTTATTCATATCAGTAGTTACTGCGGATTCGTGATTTTACAAAAACCCCGAATATTTTACGCTTTTCCCCCAACCAGAAAGAAATTACGATACAAGTGGGTTCTTTGACTACCAAGGAACTTGATTTTGGCTGGTTAAACATTCCGGGAAGGATCGTTTTATGACGATATCTGGCGAAGTCAACCAAAAAATTCCTCTGTTTTCAATGAAGAGCATCACTAAACAATTCCCTGGGGTGTTAGCCAACGACCGGATAGATTTTGATATTTATCAATCTGAGATCCATGCCCTGCTGGGAGAAAATGGTGCTGGGAAAAGCACCCTGATGAAGATCCTTTACGGCTTCTATCGGGCTGACTCGGGAGAGATCCAGCAAAATGGAAACCCGGTGACGATCAAATCTCCCCAAGATGCCAGGGATCTGCAGATTGGCATGGTATTTCAAAATCACAACTTGATCCCCGCCCTTACTATAGCTGAAAATATTGCTCTATTTCTGCCAGATCTACCCTTCATCCTCCGCAAAAAAGACATCTCAGACTATATCAAAGAGATCTCCTCAAATTACAACTTGCAGGTTAATCCCGAGGAGTTGGTATCACAACTATCTATCGGCGAACAACAAAAAGTAGAAATATTAAAACTTCTGCTCTCCGACGCTCGGATCATGATCCTTGATGAACCGACCAGGGTGCTTGCGCCGCAAGAGATCGACGCTTTTTTTGAGATTTTATTTAGGCTTCGTGATGATGGTTACTCGATTATCATGATCACTCACAAGATGAAAGAGGTGCTTACCTGTGCGGATCGCATCACTGTACTGCGCCAGGGAGGTGTGGCCAATTCCCTGCTGAGGGAAGAAGTTGATGAAGCTGGTTTGATCAGGCTGATGTTTGGCAAGCAAATGCCCCAGCTAGAGGTGGAGTCCCGTCAGATCGATCGTTCGAAATTTATTCCAGTCTTAGAGCTTCAGGAAATTGTAACTGAAGGTGAAGGCGCAGAAACCAGTTTAGATAGGATTGATCTTCAGGTATTTCCCGGTGAGTTGGTCGGTGTCGCTGGAGTATCAGGTAACGGGCAGAAAGAACTTGGTGATCTGGTTTTGGGGATGATCCCCACTAAATCTGGTAAGAAGTTACTTAATAACAGGGATATTACAAAAGACTCAATCCAGCAGCTGCGAAAACATGGATTAGCGTTCATTCCGGAAAATCCCTTGATCATGGCTACAGTCCCTTATATGTCTGTACTGGAAAATTTTGTGATCAGCTCTACCTGGCGGTATGGATCTTTGGCTGGAATGACTGTAGATTGGCCGACAGCCAGGGAAGATTTGCTCCAGGGCTTGGAGGACCTGGGTTTTGAGCTTCCCCTCTACGTACCAGCTACCACACTTTCTGGTGGAAATTTACAGCGGCTTGTAATTATCCGGGAGTTGAGCCATCAACCTCGACTAATCGTTGCCTCCTATCTGACCAGGGGGCTGGATGTCCAATCCACCCTAGCAGCCAGGGCAGCTCTCCTCAAAGCTCGCGATCAAGGCGCGGGAATCCTTTTGCTTTCTGAAGATCTGGATGAGTTATTTGAATTAAGTGATCGAATTATTGTACTTTATCAAGGCCAATTAGTGGGTGAGTTCAAGCCTTCGGAAACTGACAGGTATGAAATAGGTCACTTGATGACAGGAACTGAGGTTGAAAATGTCCCTTAATATGGATACAAAAAACAAACTGCCAAAACCAGTTCAAAGTCTCTTGAATAATTTGCTTCGCTACCTGTTAATGGTCCTGGTCGTGCTGGTCTTGTTTGGAATTATCCTGCTGATCACAGGAAAAGACCCACTGCAGTCCTATCTGGATATCTTCCGATCTGCTTTTGGCAGCGCTCAAGGATTCTCCGAAGTCCTGGTTTCTATGACCCCGATCCTGTTCACAGCATTAGCAGTGGCCCTACCATCCCGCCTGGGATTGATTAATGTTGGTGGTGAAGGGCAGCTTTATATGGGCGCCTGCTTGGCTACCTGGGGAGCGATCACATTCAGTGACCAGCCAATCTGGCTACTGCTTCCCTTAATGACCCTACTTGGATTCCTGGGTGGAGCACTTTGGGCTGTCCTTCCAGGTGTATTAAAGGCAATGGGATTAGTGAACGAAACTATCACCACCTTACTTCTGAACTCGATAGCTCCTAAACTGGTCGCTTTTTTTGTGTTCGGTTTCTGGCACTCTCCCATGGATACCAATAAAACGCCCAATTTTGTGCCGGCAGCCAGGCTGCCAACTTTTTTTGGAACCCGGGTAGATCTGAGTTTAATCATCGGCCTTGTCCTTTTGGGTCTCTTCTGGTTCGTGATGACCAAAACATGTTGGGGATTGGAAATAAGAGCAATTGGCGGAAATTCACAGGCGGCCAAAAGAAGCGGTATCCCTCTCAATAAATATTGGGTCCTGATGTTGTGTCTTGGTGGCGGTATCGCCGGCCTGGCAGGTATGTCCCAGGTTTCTGGCTATTATGGTGTACTGCTGGTGGATTTTTCCCGGGGTTTGGGTTTTATGGGATTCTTAATCAGTTGGATGTCCTTTGGAGACCCGGTAGCGATCGTGATCACAAGTTTTGTGGTCTCAGTAATCTTCACAGGGGGAAATATGCTCCAACTGACCCGGGGAATTCCTTACGCAGTCATCAATATCTTGCTGGCATTAACATTATTTGTGGTTCTTGCCCAGCCGAAATTCATTAAAAGGAAAACAGCATGAGCACTCTGGCAATTCTAGGAGTAATTTCCAGCGCGATCTTTTCCGGGACATCCCTTTTATATACCACGCTGGGTGAAACCATTCATCAGAGGTCCGGGATTGTGAATCTTGGATTAGAAGGAGTCTTATTAATCAGCGCCTCCTCGGGTTTTGCAGTTGCTGCTTTATCAGGAAATCCCTTCCTGGGAGTGATAGTTGCAGCGTTGGCTGGAGGGCTGGCGAATATGATCCTGGGCTACTTGATCATCACCCGCCGGGCGAATCAGCTGGCAAGCGGTCTGGCTTTGATGTTCTTCGGTTTCGGGTTGAGCGCCTTGATTGGCAAACCTTACGTTGGAATCAAGATCAATGCCTTGCCCCGGATCACTTTGCCGGCATTGTCGAATCTCCCAACCTTGTACAAATCCCTCTTCGATTTCGATATATTAATTTACCTGGTGATCCCCATCGCTGTCTTGATCTGGTGGCTGTTATTCAAAACCAAATGGGGGTTGGGATTACGTGCTGTCGGTGAGAATGCAGATACAGCCTTTGCTTCCGGGCGAAATCCCTTCCTGATCAGGTACCAGGCCCTCTTTCTGGGTGGCATGTTAGCTGGACTGGGTGCTGCCCATCTCTCCCTTGCCTATACTATGAACTGGTCAGAATACATGACTGCCGGGCGTGGGTTCATAGCGGTTGCCCTGGTAATCTTTTCGAAATGGCATCCCCTACGGGCGATCGGAGGAGCTTTATTATTCAGCGGAGCGGTTGCTTTCCAGCTATTCCTCCAGTCCAGTGGAGTTCAGGTCTCGCCTTTCCTGCTGGACACCATACCCTATATTCTTACTTTGCTGGTTCTCCTGGCCTGGGGTGGTACCCGGAAACATGCTGCTCCCGCCAGTTTGGGGCGTGTTTATCAAGGTGGACAGCAGTAGATCATTCAATCAAAGGAGGTGAACTGATTAAGCTTGATTACTCAATTTGACCTTTCCATCAGATTACACTTGTATTAAAGGAGAAGAAAATGAAACGAAAACTTTTCCCCCTGATTTCTCTGATTGTCATTGCAGTACTGGTTTTGACTGCCTGCCAGCCTGCGCCTGCTGTGGAAGAACCGGCGGCGGAAGAAGCAGCGGTTGAAGAAGCGGAAGTTGAAGAAGCAGAGGAAGCTGAAGCTGAAGAAACAGAAGAAGAGGAAGCCGTCGAAGAGGAAGGACCCTGCTTGATCATCGGCGCCCTTTATGGTGGACCCATCAACGATGCCGGTTATAACCAAGCCATGCACGAAAGTGTCATGCAGATCAAGGAAAATATCGCCTGTGTCCAGATTATCGAGGCAGAGAATGTTCCGGAAGAAGCTGGTGCAACAACCACTATGGAGAATATGATCGGAGAAGGCGCTGGAATGATCATTGCTACCGCTTTTAACCACCAGTATCCTGCCCTGACTCTGGCCGAGCAGTATCCCGACGTGATCTTTGAGCACGCCGGCGGCTGGGAAATGGGTGCGAATTTTGCCAATTTCTTTGGTGAACCGCCAGACACCTGGTATATTATGGGCGTCGCCGCCGGATTAATGACCGAGACCAACAAACTCGGTTTCGTGGCAGCCTTCCCCCTGGGATGGACCAATACCTTCATCAATGCTTACGCTCTGGGTGCCCAATCAGTTAATCCTGATGTTGAGACTATCGTCGCCTACACCTTTGGATGGGGCGACAGTGCCAAAGAGGCAGACACCACCAATTCCCTCATCAACCAGGGAGTGGACGTGGTAACCATGCATGTTGACTCACCAGCCACAGTTCTGGGAACCGCAGAATCGCGGGGTGTGTATTCGATCGGCTTCCAATCTCTGGCAGCCCAGGAATTTGCTCCCGAGAACTGGATCTCAGGTATTGGTTTCACGCTGGGTGGGAAATTGACCTGGCTGACATCCACTGTGCTTGATGGCACCTGGGAGCCTATCTTCCTTCGCTGCGGAATCGCGGATGAATGTATGGAAATGGGACCTTTTGGCCCCAAGGTCCCCCAGGATGTGCAGGACCAGGTTTTGCAGGTACGGGCTGATGTTGAAGCTGGAACCATTGTTGTGTTCACAGGTCCGGTCGTCGACCAAGAAGGTAATGTAAAAGTTGCCGAAGGTGAGGTTCTACCTGTTGATCTGATGAGTTCAGTCGATTGGTTCGTCCAGGGTGTCACAGGAAGCGCGAAATAAAATATCAATTAGAATTGTTTAAAAGATCTGGCATGGAGGCTCAGGCCTCCATGCCGTTCCTGAGTTGGAGGGTTACCTATGGATATAAAGCAGCAGATAGAACAAGCCAATCAGAAAGCCGCCGATGTGATGGTGCAGGGAGACCCGGTTTTAGTGGATATCGCTCCAGCAGGCGAGGTTATCCCAGGGTTAGAAGATAAAATGATCTTGCACTCAGGTCCTCCTATAGCCTGGGAAAATGTATGCGGAGCCCAGCGGGGAGCCCTTATCGGTCAAGTCCTGTTCGAGGGTTGGGCTGACACGCCTGACGATGCTGTGGCGATGCTGGAGAAAGGCGATATCCGCCTGGAGCCCAACCATCATCACCAGACCGTGGGACCGATGGCAGGAACGATCTCTATCTCAGCTCCAGTCTGGGTCGTAGAGAATAAAACGTATGGCAACCGGGCCTACTGCCGCCAGGTTGAAGGTCGCCAGCAATTTGGTGAATACTCAGAAGATGCCGTTGATGGACTCCGAAAATGGCGGGACGTGTGGGCCCCAACACTCAGGAAAGCGCTTCAAAAGATAGGCGAACTGGAGCTTAAGCCGATCATCACCCAGGCTCTCCAGATGGGCGATGAACTGCACAACCGTCACAGCGCCGCCTCTAGTTTATTTGCCAATAAGATGGCTGTGGCCATGGCAGAAGCAGATCTTCCCAAAGAATCCGTTCTGCCAACACTGTATTACATCACCAACCACAACCTTATTTTCTTGGGTATCGCTATGGCCAGTGGTAAAGCCATTTCTGATCCCGCTCACAATATCGACTATAGTACTGTTGTAACAGCTATGGCCAGGAATGGCACAGAGTTTGGTATCCGGGTCAGTGGATTAGGAGATGAGTGGTTTACTGCACCGTCACCAGAGGTAGATGGCTTGTTCCTGCCTGGTTATTCTGAAACTGACGCTGGTCTGGACATGGGGGATTCTGCCATCACCGAGACCGTGGGTTGGGGTGGATTTGTGATCGGAGGAGCTCCAGGTATTCTCAGCCTGGTTGGCGGCACACCTGACGAAGCCCTGGCTTATTCACGGGAAATGAGAAAAATCACTGTTGCGGTTCATCCCACTTATCGTATGCCTGCCCTGGGTTCTGTGGGAACGTCGATCGGGATCGATATCCGCAAGGTTATTCAAACCAATATCGCTCCCATTATTGATACCGCCATTGCCCACAAAGACCCCGGTTATCCGATCATTGGCGCGGGGATGGTTCGCCCACCAATGGATTGTTTTAAGCAGGCTCTGATCGCTTTCGGTAAAAAATATCAGGATGCATAACATGATTACAGGGTACACAATTCGCAAGAACCAATATTATGATTCTGTTTTCCTGATGGGAATCAATAAAAAGCTGTCTGATAACCCGGGTGTGACCCAGACTGCAGTCCTGATGGGAACAGAGATGAACAAAGAACTCCTTCAGGATATTGGATTTACTGGAGATGAGATCGCAGCTGCAGGAGCCAATGACTTGATCGTTGGAGTAATAGGAGAAACACAGTCAACCGTAGATACTGTTCTGGCTGATCTGGACAAACTACTGAATGCAGAGATAGGAGAGACCACACATCAAAATTGGCATAGATTTGAGGATGGCCTGGAATACCAGCCAGATTCCAATCTGGCAGTGATATCCATCCCAGGAGAATTTGTGTATCGGGAAGCGTTAAAAGCCCTTGAAGCTGGACTGCATGTGTTTATCTTCAGCAGTAATGTACCTCTTGAGGAAGAAAAAGCATTAAAGGAGAACGCATTAGAGAAGAATCTGCTAGTGATGGGACCGGACTGTGGAACAAGCCTTATAGCCGGGCATGGAATCGGTTTTGCCAATGCTGTCAGAAAAGGATCGATCGGTGTAATCGGCGCCTCAGGCACAGGACTCCAGGAATTCACCTGCCAGATCCACAATGGTGGTTTAGGGATTTCCCATGCTATCGGGACAGGCACCAATGATGTCTCTGATCAGATCGGTGGTATAACCTCATTCCTAGCGGTGGATGCATTGGAAGCTGATCCTTCGACAGAGGTGATCGTATTCATCTCAAAACCCCCTGGAAGTAAGTTCCAAGAATCACTTATCAAACATTTCGAGACATGTTCCAAACCTGCGGTGTGCTGTTTTCTCGGCGCCGAATCCTCACCCGATCAAAGCAGCAAACTTAAATTTGCCAGCACGATTGACGACGCTGTCACCTGGGCCCGGCATCTAATCAATGGTGATCCAATGCCGGGAACTGAATCGTTAACTGATGAGGAACTATCCTTGATTGATGCTGAAGTTGTAAAATTCAGTGATGACCAGCGATATTTACGGGGCATATTTGCAGGAGGAACATTTACCTACCAATCCCAGAAGATTTTACAATCTCAGGGTGTCGAGGTCTACTCGAATGCTCCATTAAAACCTGAATATAAGCTAGAAGACCCCAATCAGAGTATTAAGAATTCGATTGTTGACATGGGGGATGAGTTTTATACCCTGGGAAGACCCCATCCCATGATCGATGGTACTATCAGAAAAGAACGGATATTAGCTGAAGGGAATTATCCCGAGATGGCCATTTTATTCCTGGATTTCATCCTGGGATATAACGCTTCAGCTGATCCCGTAGGAGAACTGCTCGATGCCATTCATCATGCCCAGCAGTCATTCCAAGTGAGGGGAGCTCACCTGACAGTTGTAGCTTCGATCTGCGGTACGGAAGATGATTCCCAGGATTTAAACCTTCAGACTCAATTACTGCGAGATCAAAAAGTATTTGTTTTCCAGAGCAACAGCCGGGCTGCGTACTTTTGTGCGGAAATCCTGAAAAGGCTGGGAGATTGAGATATGGAAATTACAATCCAAGAACTATTTCAAGATGATTTGAAAGTAATTAATGTTGGGCTTCGGAAATTTGCGGAGGAGCTTGATAAACAGGATATAGATGTCGTCCAGATCGACTGGTCTCCACCGGCCGGCGGTGATCAGAACCTGATCGATCTCCTGGACGATCTTCTTTAAGATTGATTTAACAAATAGTTCGGTTCGTTTCCCTAACCATCCATCTGAGTTGAAATCAGACGCCCCCATAAAAACACCCCTGCTTTCCCCCATCCTGAGGGCAAGTCTAAGCGATTTTTGGTTATATTGCCATCTATTCTAATCAATCCTATTGCTGGTTGCACCGAGGTTGCACCAGGAGAAATTAATTCGAAGGTTTGGTCTTGTGTCAAAGATAGCCTTTTTCTATAAATTCAAGGAAAAAGCCCTCTAAAATTGACTAATTTCCCCTCTGAGGTATAATGCATTTCACCACGCACCCGTAGCTCAATGGATAGAGCGTCTGACTTCAAATTGTGCAGGGGGATTGTCCATCCTGTATCTGGGGGAAAACCACGTCCATCCTCTCGATGGGATGAACCAGAAATTGTCCATCAAGTGCACAAAATCCACCCTTTCCACCCCAATTGCATCTAAGAAAGCGTTCGTCAAGGGGATATTTCTTTTCAGGAAAATCAGCAATATCATTCCTCCCGAGACATATTCTTCTCTGCCTCGTTCTTTATCTATCTAATCCTTTTTTTCCTGGTGTATTCCAATCAGCAGCGACCTTGATCCAATGCATCTAACCGTGCTCAGTTTGAGATCTTTGATAAGATCAGGCACACCATACCAATCGGTTTATCCCAGGGGCCTCATTCACCAGATCGGTCTTTGATGACCAGCAATTGGGTCAGGCTCCCTGTTCAACAGCTCGTCGCTGCTCATAATCTTCACCATAGGGTTGGTTTCGCTTCAGCATATAGTAAACCACCGTCAATAACCGGCGCCCAACTGCCACCTTGGCGCCTCTTCGGCCAATCCGCCGAGCTAGATTCTCATACACCCCGTACCAGCGGGGACTGATCCGACATGCCGTCATAGCAGCACTCACCATCGCAGTGCGCAGATATCGTGAACCCTGTTTTGAGATCCGTCCGTGTCTCACAACCTCGTCACTTTTATGCACCCGGGGTGTCAATCCAGCCCAGTTGCACAATGCTTTGGGTGAATTGAACCGGCTGATATCGCCGATCTCCGCCAGGATCACTGCTGAAATCAATTTACCAATTCCCGGCATACTCATCAAAAGCTCTGCTTTGGGCTTCAGTTCCTCTGGCAGCGGGATATCCTTCGCCAATTCCTTGATTTGGTCATCCAATTGATCGATCATTGCCAGAGTCTCAAGGACCACTCGTTGGGATGTAGGACGCAGTTCTTTTTCAACCATCTCTTTCAACCATTCCCTTCCAGCACGACCGAACAGATCTGTTACCGGAGAGGCCAGGTTGTATCCCGCGAGTACGGCATGGATCCTGTTCTTCGCCCGCCGCCGTTCGTCTATCAACCATTCCCGGTAGCGCAGGTGCTGCCGTAAGTCGCGGATCTCTTTTGGCGCGGCATAGGCGATGGGCAGAAAGTTTAACCTTGCCAGATGCGCCAGCACTGAAGCATCAATCTGGTCCGTCTTCACCGCTGCCGCTGCGATCATCCGTACACCTTTAGCATGCGCCAGCTCTACCCTGTCGACATGCTTTTCTAATAGATCGTAGAAGAAGGGCCAGTTCCGGGTAGCTTCCATCACCGCATAAGTTTCTTTGGGAATATTCTTAGATATATAGGATGCCATCTCAGGGTTCTTCAGGCGCCGTTTGTCGATCACTTCCCCCTCGGCATTCATAAGCACCAGATAGGTTCGTTTGAGATGAAGGTCAATTCCAAGGTAAAATGGAAACATAGCGTTCCTCCTTTTGCTAAACTGGTTTGTCACTACTCTTAGTTTAGCACTACGGTAGGAACGCTTTCATAGTATCACCCAAAGGAGCCCCTCCTTACATACGAGGGGCTCCTATTCGATCTCCTAAACTGTCTTTACTGGGCCGGCATCACCTCCCTCTGCTTCCGCTTATTCTGCGGTTTCCGGTTCTTCCCGTTCTTTCTGTATCTTCTACTTCTTCTTCATCCTGCAGGATCACAGCGGCCAGCTCCTGAAGCGCTTCAATATGGGTATTTTTGCATATCCCCCCTTACGGGGTGGAGGCCGACAGGAGGATTAATGAATGTCTAAAATTTGATCTTATACAAACTTGTACACCTGTTCAATAATATTGTTGATACGTATTTTTTCCAATATGTCAGGATTTACCAGGAGTCGGCGACTCGCCACTATTTAATCAACCTTTCAACTACTTGAGGTTGATTTTTTGTTTGGATATGGTTTTTCTGCTATTATGATAAATGGATTGTGAATTTTATCTTCTAAGGAGAAGAAATAATGAAAAAAACTCTTCTGTTGATTTCTCTCATTTTCCTAGTTGGTTGTGCATCAAAGTCGGAACTCGAATCTGCATTATCTGAGATTTCAGTCTTGGAATCACAAATCTCCCAAAAAGATTTAAATATAGTTGATTTGGAGGATCAAACCCAAAGCCTTATTGATTCACTGAATAACTTACAGAATGATTTTGATGAATTGAACGAGGAACACGATACCCTTCTCGAAGAGTTTAGCAATAAAAAGCATGACTTACAAAAAGTACAAAATCAGTTATCGAAGCATATATGTTATCAGCAGATTGATGACATGAAATATGAGAATATCTTTGATGTTTCAACAATATTAGCGGGTTGGTGGGTAAAGCAACCAGGGGTTCAATCAGTTCAAGGAACTTATCGGGATCATATCTGGAATAACACAGATACAAAAATCCATTCGATAATGTTTACCTCGTCTGATGATA
>Ga0307421_1001194_pt1 | contig 15948 bp, 16 predicted proteins | sample SalMarWE160270MG_FD_202163 | JGI IMG/M metagenome (GOLD analysis project Ga0307421, IMG submission 202163) | Salt marsh sediment microbial communities from the Plum Island Ecosystem LTER, Massachusetts, United States - WE1602-70 | ecosystem: Environmental > Aquatic > Marine > Intertidal zone >...
CGAACCGATGCTCGCCCCACCTCCCCCCGCGCCCTCCGTACCCCGGATACTCGGCCACCACCACGCGATACCCCAACGGCCCCAGGGCGTGCACGTAGTAGTCGCGATTCCACGCGGCCCCGGCATTACCGTGAAAGACTACGATCAATCCTTTGGCCCCGGCGGGTTCCGCCGCGCCGATAAAGCCCCGGTACCCATCACCTGCCTGGGGCCAAAAGAGCAGACCCGCGGCGCGGCACTGCTCTTGCGACGGCCGCGCGCGATCGGGAAAGTACAGCATCCGCCGTTGGCATAGGTAGGCCACTAACGCCACAGCAGCGCAGAAGACGGCCGCAACTATAAGCAACTGGATTGCCATAGGCGCCTTCCGGTACATCCCCATCGTGGAATCCCCGCCGGCATTGTCCTTGACCCCTCTCCTCGTTCTATTCTATACTCGAAATCGGACCAGACCGCAAGCGCAACACCGCACCAGGGATAAAACCCCTAACACCATGAGGAGGGATGACCATGAAAAAAATCGTTGGGATAGTCATGGGCGCTGTGATCTTCACCTTCGCCTGCGCCCCCATAACCCAATACCCCATCCACCTGCACTATGCCCCCGAAGGCACAGTGCCCCCAGCGAGCGCTGAGCAAAAGGGGAACGTGATCACCGTCACCGCCTTTGCGGACAACAGAGACGTAGCCGACCAAGCGATCCTCGGCCAATGGATTGACAACGATGACAAGGTCATTCCCTTTGTCTCCTCCAAGGGGGACCCCGCCACAAACGTCGCCCGGGCCTGTGAGACATATCTCTCCAAAAAGGGCTACGCCGTGCGAGGGGAACCCGGGAAGTGGAACCTGCGCCCCGAGACGATCAGCCCTGCGTGGGGAGACCTGGTTATCGGCGGCTCCATCGAGGAGCTCTCCGTCAATGCGAGGGCTGAGGGGGTAAAGGTCATCTACGATTGTAAGCTCAAACTCATCGTAGGGGTGGGAAATGTCAAAGGGCAAAAAAGCATCTATGAAAATACCGTTGAACTCTCCTTTTCATATGACAGGGTGACCTTTTCCCGCTCATTTGCTGAGCGAAAGACCAACAAGATGCTGGCGAAGGCGGTCGAACAGGCGCTCGAAGAAATGGAGAAGGAATGAGCGGGGCCACCGACTCCTTGAACCCATTCTGAGAACATGGTATCTTATAGTATGCATGAGGGCACGGCGTCCTCTCATCCGGGGCTGAATGCGGGCGGTTCCATGATCCAATTCTTCCGGGTCTACAAGACGTATCCAGGGAACATCCGGGCGCTGGCCAATATCAGCTTCAAGATAGAGCAGGGCGAATTCGTCTTTGTCACCGGCCCCAGTGGGGCGGGGAAAACCACGCTGCTGAAATTGATCATCCGTGCCGAGCGGCCGGACCAGGGAGAGATCGTGGTCAATAAAAGAAACGTGGCCAGGCTCAGACACTCCCAGATTCCCGCCCTGCGCCGGGAGATAGGGTTCGTTTTTCAGGATTTCAAGCTCTTGAACCACAAGTCCGTCTATGACAATATCGCCCTGGTCCTCCGCGCCGTGGGGCACAATAAGCGAGAGATCCCCAAGCGGGTCAGGCAGGTCTTGCGGGTAGTAGGGTTGGAGGACTGGGTGTTGAAACAACTCCCCCTGAAGCTGTCGGGGGGTGAGCAGCAACGGGTGGCCATCGCCCGTGCCCTGCTCAATACCCCCGCTATCATCTTGGCGGACGAGCCCACCGGCAACCTGGACCCCGACCTCACGATGGAGATAATGGACCTGTTGGAAAAAGTCAACGCCTTGGGGACGACGGTGGTGGTGGCCACCCACAATACCGGCCTGGTGGCTCAATACAACAAAAGGACCATCCCCCTGTACCGGGGGCGGGTGGCGGCGTGAAGGGCGGTATGGGCGCACTGTTCATCCTTCGCAGGGGCTTTGGGATTATGAAAGAGAATGGTCCTGCCCATCTCTTAAGCATAGGGACGATCGCCGTTGCCTTCTTCCTCTTCGCCTCCTTTCTGCTCCTCCCCCTCAATTTCGCCTCCGTCCTGGAGGCCTGGGAGAAAAAGGTGCAGATCATCCTCTATCTCAAGGACGGGATAGGGGAAGAACGTATTCCCCCCCTGACAAAAGAGCTCCGCATGATAGCGGGGATCAGTGAAGTACGGTATATCTCGCAACGCGCGGCCAAGGAGTCCTTTGAACGGGACCTCGCCGGCTATGGGGGGGTATTGAAGGGATTGAAGGAAGGAATATTCCCGGCATCCTTTGAGATCACCGTGCAGGAGCGCTTCAGGACGCCGGAGCGTATACGGACCCTGGCGGCGAGGCTCGACACGATCAAAGAGGTAGAGGAGGTGCAATACGGCGGCGTGTGGCTGGAGCGATTATCCCTCATCCTCTACACCCTCAGGTGGGGGGTGTGGGTCCTCGGGGGGGTCCTGGTGGCCATCATCGTCTCAGTCACCGCCAATACCGTCCGCCTTACCCTCTACAACAAACGGGGCGAAATCGAGATCCTGAAGCTGGTGGGGGCTACGGACGCCTTTGTCAAGCTCCCCTTCTACCTGGAAGGGGGGCTCCAGGGGCTCGTGGGTGCGGGGGGCTCCATCCTGCTGCTCCTCATCCTCTTTCACCTCTTCTCTTGCAAAGTTGCCCCCTACCTAAGCTTCTATTTCGGCCAGCTGCGTCTGAGCTTCCTCCCCCCCCACATGATCGCCTGGATCCTGGGGATTGGGGTGGCCGCGGGTCTGCTGGGAGGACTCTTCTCGCTGAGGAAGGCCGGTGGGATATAAGAACATAAAGATCCTCGTCGCACTCTTCGTCGTCGCCTTGCTCATCCCGCCCCCTGCTCAGGCCAAGGGGGTGAAGGAACTGGAACAGAGCATTCAGAAGAAAAAAGGGACTCTCTCGGAGGTAGAGAAAGAACTCAAAGAGAAGAAAAAAAAGATCAAGCGGAAGTGGTGGGAGGAAAAGCGAATCACCGACGCCCTCGACACGATCGGGCGCAAGCTCGAAGGGAAAAAGAAGGAGCTCAGAAAACTGGACGCCGAGATGAAAGAGCTGGAGAAGAACGTGGCCCATCAGGAAAAAGAGGTCGCCCGGCTGGAGGCCGGCCTCGCCGTTTTTGACGAGCAGTTTCAATCCAGGGTACGGGCCATGTACAAACTCCATCGGGTGGGAATGGTCCGGGTCCTCTTTTCCGCCGATGATTACAGCGATGCCCTGAGGAGGTACAAGGCCTTCCAACTGGTGGCGGAGAACGATTTGCAGCTCCTGAAGGCGTATCAGCGGGGCATTGATGAAAAAGAAAAGAAGCGGCAGGACCTGATAGCAGAAAGTCAGGCCCTGGAGCGGAAAAGGGGTGCGGTAGGGGCCAAAAAGAAGGAGATAGAGGGGGACAAACGCAAACAGGCCGCCCTGTTGGCCTCCGTAAAAAAGGAGCGTGCGGCCTATGAGAAGGCCGTGGCCGAGTTACGGGAGCGGGAGAAGGCCTTGCGCGCCCTGGTCCACCAGCTGACGGTCAAGGCGGCCGCCCTCAGGAGTGCGGGCTTTAAGGCCCTGCGGGGCAAGCTCCCTATTCCGGCCCAGGGGGATATCTTCTCACCCAAGGGGAGGAAACGGGGTATAGGGATCAAGGCCCCGGAAGGGACCAAGATTCGGGCGATCTTCAAGGGGAAGGTAGCCTATGCGGGGTGGTTCAAGGGATACGGGAACCTGCTGATTATCGATCATGGAGGGGGGTACCACACCGTTGCCGCCCACGCCTCCCGTCTCCTCAAAAAGGTGGGTGACGAGGTGAGTACGGGCGAGGTGGTGGCCCTGGTGGGGAGCACGGCGTCTATCGAGGGCCCCATGCTCTACTTTGAGATCAGATACCACGGCAAGGCCGAAAATCCTACAACGTGGCTGGCCCTGTCACACTAAGGGAGGGCGCACAACAGATAACGCACGGGAGGCAATTATGGTCAAGAACAAAAAGGTAGCGATAGGATGGTTGATAGTGCTCGGATTTGTCTTCGGCATATTCGTGGGGGGGGTCTGTGTCCGCAACGTCTCGGCCCTCTCGAACAAGACCTACGAAAGGCTGAAGACGTTCACCGACATCTTGGAGATAATCAAAAAGAACTATGTGGAGGATGTCCAGACAGAAGATCTCATCACCGGGGCGATCGAGGGAATGCTCAACAGTCTCGACCCCCACTCCGCCTACCTCGACCCCGATATGTACCGGGAACTTCAGGTGGAAACCAAGGGGAGCTTCGGCGGGCTGGGGATAGAGATCGCTATGAAGGACAGGATCCTGATGGTCATCGCCCCCATCGAGGACACCCCCGCTTATCGAGCCGGGGTCAAGGCGGGAGACAGAATCATCAAGATCAATGAGGAATCGACCAAGGGGTTGAGTCTCATGGAGTGCGTGAAGAGGCTGCGGGGACCAAAGGGAACCCAGGTCACCATCACCATCCTCCGCGAAGGGGTGTCCCAGATGCAAGATATCACCATCACCCGGGATATCATCAAGGTCCAGAGCGTCAAATCCAAGACCCTGGAAGAGGGATATGGGTACCTCCGGATATCCCAGTTTCAGCAAAATACCGGGGCGGACGCCGCGCGCGCCCTCGCTGCGCTGCAGAGGGAGAATCCCGCCGGACTCAAGGGTCTCGTCCTGGACCTGAGGAACAACCCCGGCGGGCTCCTCGATCAGGCGGTAGAGGTGTCGGACCTCTTCCTGGACAGCGGGGTCATCGTCTCCATCAAGGGGAGGAACGAGGAGGAACGGACGAGCTTTAACGCCCACCAGGAGGGGACTATGCCCCCGTGGCCGATAGTCGTCCTGGTCAATCAAGGCAGCGCCAGCGCCTCGGAGATCGTGACAGGGGCCCTCCAAGATTACGGCAGGGCGGTGATCATGGGGTCCAAGACCTTCGGCAAGGGCTCGGTGCAGACCATCATCCCCTTGGACGACCACTCTGGTATCAGGCTGACCACAGCCCTCTATTACACCCCCAACAACCGCTCCATCCACGAGAAGGGGATTGAACCGGATATCCCCTTGAAGACGGAGCCGGCTGCAAAGGCACCGATTACACCAACGGAAAAGACGCCCGAAGAAGATATCGAACGGGACAGGGCCCTGGAACAGCTGAAAGGGATGAGCATCTTTCAAAAATATCTCCATGCGGAGGCCAAATAAGCGGTAGGACGCACAAGGCCGCTATCCCCACATGGCATCCGTCAGGCGCAGGCCCACCGCGAGAAGGAGAACTCCCTCCAGGAAGCGACGAAAGGGGGGGAGAAAGATCCCCCTCTTTTTCAAGTTCCTCGCCTTCTTCGCGGTCCTCCTGGTCCTCATCCTCTATATCCACTACCGGCAGCCGCCTCCCTTCACCGAGCGGGTGCAATGCGTGGATCAGCTCATCCAGGCCCGGCTCGCCCAACTGGAGATACCCCCCGGGGCGATCCACAAGCGGGGAGAAGAGCGCCGGAAGGCGGAAAAGACCTGGACCCTCACGCGCTGGGAGGTAACGCTCCCCTCAGGCGTAGAGCCGCAGGAGGTCACCTCCCCCCTGGCCCAAAGGATTCGGGAGGCCTGCCCAGGGGCGGCCCTCACCGATGCGAAGGCCCCGGACGGGACGTGGGAGGTCAAGGTAATGGTGGACGACCTCCTGGCCCACCACCTGATCTTGCACCCCCGTCGGCTGAAACCGCCACCGCCCCGCATCGCCATCGTGGTGGACGATCTTGGGGTCGACAAGCGAATCGCCGAAGAGCTCCTGAGCCTGGACGCCCCCCTGACCTTCTCCATCCTGCCCATGCAGACCCATTCCCGCCGCATCGCCAAAAAGGCCCATACCCAGGGGAGGGAGGTCATCCTCCACCTCCCCCTGGAACCTCGGGGGTTTCCCCTCAAGGACCCGGGCGAGGGGGCCCTCTTCGTCGCCATGAGCGACAGGGAGCTCCTGCGCCAGCTGCGCAAGGACCTCGACGCGGTCCCCTACATCACCGGCGTCAACAACCACATGGGATCGAGGTTCATGGAGCATGATGCGAAGGTGCGGCTCGTGCTTGAGGAATTACAAGGGCGCGGACTCTTCTTCCTCGACAGCCGCACTACATCCAACAGCACCGGCTATCGGATCGCCCGATCGTTGGCCCTGAGAACGGGTGAACGGGACGTCTTTTTGGATAACGAAACCGGGGTGAAGGACATCACGGCCCAGGTGGAAGGGTTGATCAAAATCGCCCGGGAGCGCGGCACGGCCATCGGGATATGCCACCCTTACCCCGCCACCGTCACCGTGCTCAAAAAGATGATCCCCCAAATCAAGGCCCTGGGGATCGAGATCGTCCCCCTGTCCCAGGTCCTCGATTAAACAAAGATATCTTAAAAATGAATTATGTGTTTGGATGACGTGTATTGATGGTAGGTGTCTTTACGCGGTGAACAAGCGTTATTTTATCTTATAGATACTTACCCCTTTCGGGCCACAATTGATTAACTCATCCGCACCATCCCCATCGAGATCGGCAAAATAATGTTTCCCTTTTGGTAAAGCGAGACCGGGGTATTTGGCCGGCTCTTCTTTAAATACAGGATCCTTGATCTCAATTTCCTTGAGCTTGTTATCCCATTCCTCCGGTTGCTCACCCCGATATCTTTTTTTCTTTGGGATGAATTTATAATATCGTTCCTTCCCATCATAAGTATAGGTGATCAATTTCATGCCGTCCTTGGTTTCACGGATATCACCTATTCTTATGTGTTTAGTCTCTTTGTTAACGAATGTCTTTTGGTAAATTATCTCGAATTCCTTGCCATCATACTTGTAGATCTTTGTCGCATTTTCATTGGATAGACTTACCCCACAGATTATCTCATTTTTTCCATCGTTATCAACGTCACCTGCGCTAAAATCAATAAGTCCAAGTTCTCCTGTATTCGCTAACACCCGTTCTTTGAACGCATGATTCTCTTTTTCCAACAAAAAAAGTTTCTTAGGCTGATTTGTGATAATGGCATCTTTGCCCGTACAAAAAACATCTGTTATTGCCAACATGTCAGGTCTGAGTAGATCACTGAAGTAATATTTTGTGGTTTTCAACTCCTGGGCAAACTTCCTCCCATTCCACCCAAACACATAGATATTTCCTTCATAAGGATAGCCCCCGGTCTCCTCATCAGCCCTAAATCGCCATCCGATAAGGATAATTTCTTGTATGCCATTTCCATCCAGATCACCAAAATATATCTTCCCATCAAAACCCTCTAAATAATCTTTTGAACTAATATCAGGACCTTCCCACAGGGTTTCTATTTTGTTATTACCTGTGTTAAATTTATACACATATATTCTCTTTTCTGCCTTTGGTCTATGTTCGACATACTCCGATTTAAGGCAAATCCATTCCGCAGCACCGTCACTATTTACATCCGCCAATCCCATAGGACAGCAAATCTCCCTGGTATCATCAAATATCTTTTCTAATTCATACGCGTGACTATATGTTCCCGTACACAATACAGCGAAAAATACAGCGAAAAATACCAGGTAACTTATCAACGCAAGTCGTTTCATGATCCACCTCCTGAGCTAATCGGTGGTGATTACTTTTGCATCTTACATCATCTCAAGCACACTGGCCATGGACACCCCTCCCCCTCCGCACAGGGTCGCGAGGCCCAGGCTCTTACCCTGGTGTTTCATGGCATACAGGAGGGTGACCATGATGCGGCATCCGGTGGCTCCCACCGGGTGTCCCAGCCCGATGCCGGAGCCGTTCACGTTGGTGATCTCTCGATTGATGCCCAATTCCCGCTCACACCCCAGGTATTGGGCGGCAAAGGCCTCATTGAGCTCGATGAGTTCGAAGTCCTCCAGCTTGAAATTGGGATGCCTGGCGAGCAGGTCCCTCACCGCCGGGACAGGGCTGAGGCCCATGACCGAGGGATGGCAGGCCCCCCGGCCCGTGGCCCTGATCCGCGCCAGGGGCTGAATCCCCAGCTCCTGGGCCTTGTCCGCGGACATGATGACCACGGCGCTGGCGCCGTCGTTGATGCCGGAGGAATTGCCGGCGGTAACCTTGCCGATATCGGGGATAAAGGCCGGCGGGAGCTTGGCCAACTGCTCCATGGTCAGGCCGGGACGGAAGTGCTCATCTTTATCAAAAATAATCGGGGGCTTCCCCTTTTTCTGGGGTATCTCCATGGGGACGATCTCTTCTGTGAAATCCCCCTCCACCGTCGCCCGCTCCGTATTGTTATGGCTTCTGAGGGCGACCTCGTCCATCTCCTCACGGCTGATGTTGTGTAACTGAGCGATAAATTCGGCGGTGTGCCCCATGATGTACGGTTTCCCCTTGAACAGCTCCAGGGGCATCCCCTCTTTCACCGGGCCGTCTTCGGGGTGCGGGATTAAGTGCGACCCGCAATGCAGGGCGTGGATCAAGGAATCCACAAAGACGTGATCCTGAAGCCGGCACCCCCAGCGGGCATTCTCCACGGTATAGGGCACGCCGGACATGTGCTCGACCCCTCCCGCCAGTATGATATCGGCCATCCCGGCCTGGATCATGGCCATCCCTGAGATGACCGCCTCCATGCCCGAGATACAGACCCGGTTGATGGTGACCGCGGCAATCGAATCGGGTATGCCTGCCATCAGGGCACAGACGCGGGCCACGTTGAGGGCGTCGGTCGGCCCCTGACAACACCCGAAGCGCACATCATCGATCATGCCGGCCTCAATGCCGGCGCGTTTGATCGCCTCTTTCATAGCGACGCTGCCGATAACGGCGCCGTTTGAATCCCTCAAGGTCCCCCCAAAGGCCCCGATAGCGGTACGGCATCCAGAAACGATGACTACGTCTTTCATATTTGCTCCTTTCTTACGTATGTTACCCGTGTCCATACTACTGCATTATGAAGCTAAGGGAAAGAAGATGGCAAGGACGCGCAGGCAGATCTGGGCGTAGATGCCGGCCAGCACGTCGTCGAGCACCACCCCCCACCCCCCTTTCACCGTGCGTTCGATGAGCCGGATGGGTGGCGGCTTGAGGATATCAAAGATGCGAAAGAGCACAAACCCGGCGAGGAGATACGGCCAGGTGAGCGGCACGGCCGCCATGGTGACCAATAACCCCACGACTTCATCGATGACGATGCGTCGGTTGTCCTGCTCCCCGAAGATTGTCTCGGCCCGCCCCGCGGCCCAGCAGGCCACCAGGCCGATGGCCAGCACGCAGGGGAGATAGCCATACAGCGGCAGGAGGGAGAGGAGGAGAACCAAAGGGATGGCCGCGACGGTCCCCGCTGTGCCCGGAGCGACGGGGGAATATCCCGTGCCCCACCATGTCGCAATGATGATAACGAGCCGTCTCATCTAGGGCCTCACCCGCACCCCTTTTGCCCAAAGCCATTCTTTCACCTCGCTGATGGCATACTCCCTATAGTGAAAGATGGAGGCGGCCAGCACCGCGCTCGCCCCCCCGACGGTGAGGCCTTCGTGGAGGTGCTCCAGCGTACCCACTCCGCCGGAGGCGATCACCGGCACCCGCACCCCATCCACCACCGCGCGGGTGAGCTCCAGGTCATACCCCAGGCGGGTGCCGTCCCGGTCCATGCTGGTCAAAAGAATCTCCCCGGCCCCGTATGCCTCCATCTGCTTTGCCCACGCCAGGGCATCGATCCCCGTGGGGGTCCTCCCCCCATGGGTGTAGACCTCCCAGTTGCCGTTCCTTTTTTTGGCATCGATGGCCACCACGATGCACTGGCTGCCGAACCGCTCGGCGGCCCGCCGGACGATCTCCGGCTCCGCTACCGCCGCGGTGTTGATGCTCACCTTGTCCGCGCCGGCCTTCAAGAGTTCGCGGATGTCCGCCAGTGTCCGCACCCCGCCCCCCACGGTCAGGGGCATGAAGACCTCCTCGGCGGTGCGCCGCACCACATCGAGGATGATCGGCCGCTTCTCATGCGAGGCGGTGATGTCGAGGAACGTCAGCTCGTCGGCCCCCTGACGGTCGTAGGCCTGGGCATTTTCGATCGGGTCGCCCGCGTCGCGCAGGTCCACGAAATTGGTCCCCTTGACCACCCTGCCGTCCTTGACATCGAGACAGGGGATGATCCGCTTGGCCAGCATCGCCTCAGTCTCCCTGAGCGGCCGCCACGGCCTCGGCTAGGTCCAGGGTCCCTTCATACAGGGCCCGCCCGGTGATGACCCCGATGACCCCATAAGGGGCCAAGGCCTGCACCGCCCTAATGTCCTGGAGGGTCTCCACGCCGCCGGAGACGATGAGGGGGGTCGTTATCGCCCGGGCCACCGCCTCGGCCTGGGCCAGGTTGATCCCGCCACCCACCCCGTCCCTGCCGATGTCGGTGACAATGATAACCGCCACTCCATGGGCCTCCATCTCTTGGGCCAGATCGACGGCCCGGCGAGCGGTCCCGGTGCGCCACCCCCGCACCCGGACCTCCCCCACGTGGGCGTCGATACCCACGGCGATCTGCCCAGGATAGCGTTGGCACGCCTCGGTGAGCACGGAGGGGGCCTCTGCCGCGACGGTGCCCAGGATGACTCGATCGATCCCCAGGGAGAGCCACATCGCGATGGCACCCAGATCCCTGATCCCTCCTCCCAGCTGTAGGGGGATATCAACTGTTTGTCGGATCTCCGTGATTGCCTCGACATTCACCGAGGCGCCGGCCACGGCCCCGTCGAGATCGACCACGTGGAGCCACTCGGCCCCCGCCTCCTGCCACCGCGCCGCCACCGCACCGGGTTCAGAGGAGTAGATCGTCTCCTCCTCCATCCTCCCCTGGCGCAGCCGCACGCACTGACCCCCCTTGAGGTCTATGGCCGGGATCACCAACATGAAGGCATGCTATCGGGTGAGGGTAGGGAAGGTGCGCAGGGCGGATTCGGCGCCGATCTCCGTCCACCGCTCCACGGTCATCCACTGGGCGCCCCCCTTGAGAAAGGAGCCGACCTTGAGGAGGTTTTCGCTCAGGGAGTGCTGGGTCTCGTCAAACCTCCCGCTCCAGAGCACCTTCTTGTCCGAGACGCGGACCAAGTGGGCGTCGAAGGCCGATGAGGCCGGGCGCTGAACCCCCAGAGCGCTCCCTTCGCGCTGCTCGAATCGGTAGACACCCCCGATCACCACCGCATAGAGACCGAGCTCTTCCCCGATCTGTTGGGCAACGCCTCGGGGGTCCTGCCTGAAGGCCTCCCGATCCACCCCTTCAGCAGCGGCCTGCGCCCTGGCGAAGGGGATCAGCTCACACCTGCCCAGGCGATTGAGCTGATGGTGGAAGAGTCTGGTCACCTCAGCCCCCGCCCGCATGGGGACCTCGCCGGTCCGGAAGAAGAACTCCCCCCACAACCCCTTGACCACCCGCTGCTCCGGCTCCTGCGGCTCGACGATCACAAAGGGGAGGACGGCCACCTTTTCGAGGGGGACAATCCGCTTTTCCTCTTGTTGCAGCGGCTGTTGCTGGAATGCCGGCTCTTGGGGATGGCCCAAGACGGGGATGAGTAAGAGGAAGCTGAGGAGGCCGATGAGGGCCCCGATGACCATACCCCTGTTCTTTTGCATCTGCTGATTCATAAGTACCTCCGCCTTTAGGTTATGAGCGTTGTATCAACACGGATAATAGCCCATCTCTCCTCTATAAAAAAAGACTGTAACCTTACTAACCCACATGCTCACTGAACCTTTGCCGCTTGCGGCCCCCTACCATTCGGATATTGTTATAGATGGGGTGTCGCTCCCGCTCTCCAATATAGAGCTAAGGATCGCGGGACCCCGAAGCGGGAAGGGCGACACATCCCGCTTCCGTAAATCTACATTGCGGGGCGGGATGGAACTCTTGCGGGCTTATTACAGCCTGCCCTTGGTCGAGGGGATGCCGGAGCGCCGCTCATCCAGACCGGTCGCCGCATCCAGGGCCCTGCCGAACCCCTTGAAGATCGCCTCCACGACGTGATGGAGGTTCGAGCCGCACAAGAGATCGATGTGCAGGGTGACGCCGGCGTGGTCCGTCACCGCCTTAAAAAAGGATTCCACCAGCTCGAGGCTGAAGTCCTTGATCCTCCCCGTGGCCTTGACCCGATAGCCGAGATAAGGGCGGCCGGAGATGTCTATGACCACCCGGCTCAGGGACTCGTCCATGGGGACCAGGGCCTGGCCGAACCGCCTGATCCCTGCTCCATCCCCCAGCGCCTGCTTGATCCCTTCCCCCATGACGATCCCCACATCCTCCACCGTGTGGTGAAAGTCGACCTCCAAATCCCCCTGGGCCTGAAGGGTCAGATCGAACAACCCGTGCATGGCCATGAGGGAGAGCATGTGGTCGAAGAACGGTATCCCGGTGGAGACCTCCGCCTTCCCCGTGCCGTCCAGGTCGAGGGAGAGGGCGATTGCCGTCTCTTTGGTCGTGCGCTCAACCTTGGCCTTTCGTGCCATCGCTGTCATCCTTTCCCCTTCCTTTTCTGATCTGATTGTGGGGATGTCACATCGTGACACTTTCCCCGCACCTCCACGGACCGGGCGTGGGCCTCGAAACCCTCCAGTCGCGCCAAGCGGGCGACGTCCTCCCGCACCCTCGCCAGGGCACCCTGGGAGCAGGAGAGGACATTGGTACGCTTCAGGAAGTGCTCCACCCCCAGAGGGGAGAAAAACCTGGCCGTTCCCCCGGTAGGGAGCACGTGGTTCGGTCCACCCAGATAATCCCCCACCGCCTCGGGGGTATAGGGGCCGAGAAAGACGGTCCCGGCGTTCTCCACCTCCCCCAACCACCGCAGGGGGTCCTGCAGGGCCAGCTCAAGGTGCTCGGGGGCAATGCGGTTGGCAATCCCCATCCCCTCGGCAAGATCTCGCACTACGATGATGAGCCCCCGGCGCTCGAGACAGGCCCGAATGATCTCCCGCCGGGGGAGGGTCTCCGTCATCTTCCCCACCTCCTCCGCTACCTGCTGGGCGAAGGACGAAGAGGGGGTGATGAGGATCGGCCAGGCCTCCTCATCGTGCTCTGCCTGCGAGAGGAGGTCGGCGGCCACAAAGGCCGGGGGGGTCGATCCGTCGGCGAGCACCAGGATCTCACTGGGGCCCGCCAGCAGATCCACCATGACGATCCCGTACAAGAGCCGCTTGGCCGCGGTCACATAGGCATTACCCGGACCCACGATGATATCGGCCCGCGGTACGCTCTGGGTCCCATAGGCCAGGGCGGCGACGGCCTGGGCCCCGCCGATTCGCAGGACCCGATCCGCACCGACCAGGTGGGCGGCCGCCAAGACTGCGGGGTTGATCCCCTCCGGGGAGGGGGGGGTGAGGACCACGACCTCTCCCACCCCCGCCACCTTGGCGGGGATGACGTTCATCAAGAGCGAGGAGGGATAGGCCGCCTTCCCCCCGGGGACATAGACTCCCGCCCTGTCCATCGGGCGCACCAGTTGACCCCGCACGACACCCCCCTCGGTATCAAACCACGAGGGGCGGAGCTGGTGGCGGTGGAAGGACTCGATCCGCTCTGCGGCCCGCTCAAGCGAGCGGAGGGTATCCTTCTCCATGGCCTTCTGGGCCCTGGTCCACTCCTCCCGGGGTATCTCCAACTCCCCCAGGGCGATATCGACGCCATCGAACCGGCGGGTATAGTGGATCAGGGCCTCATCACCCTTCTCCCGCACCCCCTCGATGATCTCCCGCACCGCCCCCTCGACCCCCGCGGTCTCCGCTCCCCTGAGGGCGAGGATGGCCGTGAGGTCCCGCTCAAATCCCTTATTCTTGCTCTCCAGTGTCCTCATCATCCAGATCTACCTCCTGCACCGTGGCCCCCAGGGCGGCGAGTTTGCCCACCAAGTCCTCATACCCTCGCTCCAGGTGGTAGGCGCGGGAGATCACCGTCTGCCCCTGGGCGGCCAACCCTGCCAGCACCAACGAGGCGCTGGCCCGCAGATCGGTGGCCATGACCGGTGCCCCGCTCAGTTGGGGGACGCCGGTGACAATGGCGGTGGGGCCTTGCACCCGGATGTCGGCCCCCATCCGGTTGAGCTCACTGACGTGCATAAATCGATTCTCGAAGATGGTCTCCGTGACGGCGCTGAGCCCATTGGCCACCGTCATTAACGCCATAACCTGGGCCTGCATGTCGGTGGGGAACCCGGGATAGGGGAGGGTCTTGACATCCGTGCTCCTGACCCTGCTCGCACCCACGGCACGGACCGCCCCCTCTGCCGGGGAAGAGATCTCCATGCCCACCTCCCGCAGCTTCGCCACCACCGCCTCCATGTGTTCCAGGCGACACCCTTTAATCAGGATGTTCCCCCTGGTGATCCCCGCCGCCACCATCAGGGTGGCGGCCTCGATCCGGTCGGGCATGACGGCGTGCTGTACCGGTCGCACGCGCTCCACCCCCCGGATGGTCAATTCCGTGGTCCCCGCACCCTCGATCTCGGCCCCCATGGCGGTGAGGACATGGGCCAGATCCTCTACCTCGGGCTCGCAGGCGGCGTTCTCGATGACCGTGGTCCCCTCGGCGAGAGCAGCCGCCATCATGAGGTTCTCCGTGCCGGTCACCGTGGGGATATCCAGATAGAGCTGGGCCCCCCTGAGGCGCTTGGCCCGGGCCTTGATGTAGCCGTGTTCCAGCTCGATCTGTGCCCCCAATTGCTCCAGCCCCTTGAGGTGGAGGTCCACCGGCCTCGCCCCGATGGCACACCCCCCGGGGAGCGAGATCTCCGCCTCGCCCATCCTGGCCAGCAACGGGCCCAGGATCAGGATGGAGGCCCGCATGGTCTTCACCAAGTCATAGGGGGCGGTGGTCCCCTTAAGGCCGGAGGCGTCCACCTGTAGCTCGTTTTCCCCGTTCCACCGCAGCCGAGCCCCCAGGTTCTCCAAGAGGACCCGGAAGGTATCCACGTCGCGCAGGCGGGGGCACTGGGCGAAGATACAGGGCCCCTCCACCAGGAGTGCTGCGGCCAGGACCGGCAGGGCGGCGTTCTTGGCCCCGCTGACCCGGACCTCCCCCACCAACCGCTCTCCCCCTTCGATGACGATCCCCTTCATCGCAATCTCTTCATCGGCGGAATCATTGCCGCTGGGCCCTGATCACCCGTGGGATCCCGGCATGGTCCGGGGTGAGGTCAATGTGCGAGAACCCCCCCTCCTGCAGGATTGCCGTCACCTGCGGGGCCTGCCCCTTCCCCATCTCCAAGAGGAGCCATCCCCCTTGCATAAGAAACGCCGGCGCCTCCCGGGCGATCTCCCGAAAAAAACGTACCCCTTCCTCACCTCCGTCCAGGGCGGTGAGGGGCTCATAATCCTTCACCTCCGGGGCTAGGTGGAGGATCTCCTCGGTGGGGATATAAGGGGGGTTGGAGCAGATGAGGTTAAAGGGTCCCTCCCCGGGGGGGTAGAGGTCCCCCAGGACAAACCGGATCCGCCCCGATACCCCGTGCGCCTCGGCGTTTCCCTGGGCCAGGGCGTGGGCGCCTGGGGAGATATCCGTGGCCACGATCTCGGCCCCCTCCAGCTCCTTGGCCAGGGCGACGGCCACCGCCCCGCACCCATGCCCGATCTCCAGGAGCCGCACCGGAGGCTGCAACCCTTGTCCGATCCGCACCGCCTCCTCCACCAGGTGCTCGGTCTCCGGCCTGGGGATGAGACAGTCGGGACTCACCGCAAACCGCAGGGACCAGAATTCCTTGTGCCCTATGATATAGGCGACGGGCTCCCCTCCGGTTCGCCGCTGGACTATCTCCCGATAGGCCGTCCGCTCCTCCTCTTTGAGGGGTCTATCGTAGTTGAGATAGAGCCCCATGCGATCGATCCCCAAAAGGTGGGCCAGGAGCACCTCCGCCTCCAGGCGAGGGTTTGTTATCCCCTTACCCTGAAAGTGTCCGGTCGTCCACTGGATGACCTTCAGCACCGTCCAACGCTCCTGGGCCA
>Ga0307421_1001198_pt1 | contig 15915 bp, 12 predicted proteins | sample SalMarWE160270MG_FD_202163 | JGI IMG/M metagenome (GOLD analysis project Ga0307421, IMG submission 202163) | Salt marsh sediment microbial communities from the Plum Island Ecosystem LTER, Massachusetts, United States - WE1602-70 | ecosystem: Environmental > Aquatic > Marine > Intertidal zone >...
AAAGATGTTCCTGAAATTGGGTCCACAGAGGTTTTAATCAAAGTTAAGGCCTGTGGAATCTGTGGTAGTGATGTTCATATGGCTCAAGCAGATGATGATGGTTATATCTGGTATCCGGGGCTTACGGCTTTTCCGGCGACTTTGGGCCACGAATTTTCAGGAGTGGTAGTGGAAGCAGGTGAACAGGCCATTAACAAGAGAACGGGGAAGAAATTCGAAAAGGGAGAAGCAGTAACTGCAGAAGAAATGTTCTGGTGTGCTTCTTGCCGACCCTGTGCCGATGGTTATCCTAACCACTGTGAAAAATTACAGGAGATTGGTTTTAGTTGTGATGGCGCCTTTGCAGAATATGTCAAAGTTGATTCACGTTATATTTGGAGCCTGGAAGAATTAAAGAGGGTTTATAAAGGTGATGACCTGTTTCTGGCTGGTAGCTTAGTTGAACCTACTTCAGTAGCTTACAATGCGGTAATCGAAAGAGGCGGAGGAATAAGACCCGGAGATAATGCAGTCATTTTAGGCGGAGGACCTATCGGTCTTGCTGCAGTAGCTATCATGAAAAAAGCTGGAGCTTCAAATGTCATTCTCTCTGAACCTTCTGAATCAAGAGCAAAGTTAGGCAAATTAATGGGGGCGGACTATATCATTAATCCAATTAAAGAAAATTTTAGTGAGAGAGTGTTAAAAATAACCGGTGGTTTGGGAGCTAAATTGTATTTGGAAGCAACTGGTTTACCGGATAAAGTCTGGGCAGATATTGAACAATCTATCTGGGAAGGCAAGATGATTAACAGTACAGTAGTCATAGTAGCTCGCGCTGATAAAAAGATTCCGGTAACCGGAGAAGTTTTCCAGGTACGAAGAGCCTCTATCGTAGGGTCTCAAGGGCATTCTGGTCACGGGACATTCCCCAGAGTGATCAGCTCAATGGCTTCAGGAATGGATATGACTCCATTGATTACCAAAAAGATAGCCTTAAGCGAAGTTCCGGAGAATATAGTCTTATTGCGCACTGATAGAACGGAATGTAAAATTACCTGTGAGTTCAAATAAATTAAGGAAAAGGAGATAAAAAATGTCAGATAAAAAAAATGAAAAATGGTTAACTACCGATTACCCCCAGATAGTTTTTGAGAATACGCAAGTAGGCAGATTAAAAAAAGAATTATTCGATGCGCCGATGAATAAAATTGAAGAAGTACTTAAAGAATACAAAATTCCTTCTCCTTCTGAATTAGGAAAGGCAGGTAGTTATATTCAGACTACTCCCCGCATGCATGTTATAGAAAACAGGCGTAAAAATGATTTTGTCTTTGTTCCGGTAGGGTGTACCGAATGTCACGGTGATTATGCCAATACCGGTCTGGATACTTTTATGGTCACCCAGATTTGTGAAGGAGTTCGCCGCTATATAAAAAATAGAGATGGAGTGGGATGCAGTTTAGCTTTACCTCCTTTGAACTATGGAGGTCATCCTTATCATCACTGCGGTATGGCCGGTACTATCATTATGCCTGAAGATGTAGTTAGAGAGACTATGATCAACGTAATGTATGGACTCTGGAATGATGGTTTCCGTAAACAGATGTGGGTGAATAATCATGGACAATTATGGATATTAGAATCAGCCATCCAGGAGTTTTGCAAACGCTATCAATTACCGGGTATCTATCGGGTAATCGACTGGCATCGGGCAATCAGAGAATTCTTTATTCCTATTGACCGTAAAGATAGTTTAACTACTGATTTTATCCATGCTGATGAGGCAGAGGCATCTGTTGCTCAATTACTCTTCCCCGAGATGATAGATATGAAGTATGCTGTAGATACAGAGGGTGATTCATTACTGCCTGGAGGGCATTTTGATACCTCGGTTGACCCTTATCATCGACCTCAAGGGTGGCAGCAAGGAGAAGGTCAATCTGCCATTGAAAGATCGGCTGTTCCGGAAGGAGTAGTAGGTTGTCCGACTCGGGCGAGCGCCGAGAAAGCAAAACGTCCTATCGCCGCTATTCTCAGATATTTAACTTTGGTTCATGATGAGATTATACAGACCTATCCGGCAGGTAAATTACCACCGGTGGAAAAAATCAGCTTACGTGATCCCAAAGAGATGGAGCCATTTTTAAGAGAACCGATGAGCAAGGGCTGGAAATCTGTATTTGAGTTACCATATATCGGACAAATACAGAAATAGCGGTTAGCGTAGAGCGTTTAGCGTATAGTTATAAAAAGGAAATCAGAATTCAGGAGATAGTTGTAGGGGCAGACCTTGTGTCTGCCCTAGATAAGTAAACCGTAGGATAAGCGTTCCCCGTTTTTTCACGAAGGCAGGCTCACTTGTCTATTATTGTCATTCCCACGAAAGTGAGAATCCAGAATAATATTTAAAGATAGATTCCTGTTTCCACGGGAATGACAGAAAGGGAATATATTGTCGTACACCCTCATTGCTACTTTAAAATAATTAAAATGGGAGTATAAAACAATGAAGAAAAGTATAGTAGTTTCAACTTCTTCCACTAAGTTTTCCGCTCTGGCGTTTAAGGAAAATTTAAAAGATAGTATTAAGAAAGTGGCAGACTTAGGTTTTGATGGAGCAGAATTAGCAGTTAGAAATCCTAAAGATTTAAAAGTAGATGATGTTATCAACATAATAAAAGAAAATAATTTAGAAGTTCCTGCCATAGGTACAGGACAGGCTTACGGAGAAGAAGGTTTGAGTTTTTCTAATCCTGATGGAACTATCAGAAAGATGGCAGCAGAACGAATAAAAGACCAGATAGTATTTGCCTCCCATTTTAATGCCCAGGTGATTATCGGATTAATAAGAGGGAAAATCGAGGAAGGTGTAAAGAGGGTAAAAGCTGAAGAATGGACCATGGATAATTTGAGAGAGTGTACGGAATTTGCAAAGGAATACAATATACGGCTTACCTTAGAACCGGTCAATAGGTATGAGAGTAATTTTATTAATACCCTGAACGAGGGAATTGAATTGATTAAGCGGGTAGGAGCATCTAATTTAGGGCTGTTGGCGGATACTTTTCATATGAACATAGAAGAAGTTTCCATTAACGATAGTATTATTCAAGCGAAAGATTATATTACCCATGTCCATTTTGCCGACAGTAATCGCTGGGCACCGGGTTGTGGTCATCTGGATTTTGCCCAGATAGTGCAGACCTTAAAAAAGATAGGTTACCAGGGTTATGTTTCTGCCGAGATACTCCCTTTCCCAGACCCGGATAGTTGTGCCCGAATTACTGCAGAAACATTAAATAAAATTTTATTTTAGGTGGAGTAAAAGATTACTAACGAAATAGAAATTTTTAATTATAATTCTAAACAGTAAGTGAAATTCATTGTTTAGAGTTATAATACATCTGAGAATACATTTCTTTTTATTTTTTTTACTTTTTCATTCCATATATTTTTAAGAAAAAAGCATCCTTTTAAATTTTTACTTTAATGAAAATTAGAGTAGATTTTTAAATATCCTGACAATAAAATCTTATATAATATCTAATATAGAATGATACTCTGCATTATAGGAAGTATCCTTAGCTATACTATATTTTATCCGAGGGATAAAAGTTTTTATTGCTTAAAATAAAAAATATCAAAGGTTAGTGAAATGAAAAAAATATATATTTCTATTCGGGGAATAACCCTTCTTTTCTATCGCTGTCATACTTTGATTATTGGTTCAGGAGCTGCTTCCTTAAATTGTGCCCTGCATCTGCATAATTTTGGCCTTAAAGATATAGCAATCGTTACCGAATGTTTAGGAGGAGGTACTTCAAACAATTCTGGATCGGATAAACAAACTTATTATAAATTATCCCTCTTTGGTGAAGAAAAAGACTCAGTTTACGAAATGGCAAATACTTTGTTTTCCGGGGGATCTATGCATGGTGATATTGCTCTAGTGGAAGCCACTCTTTCACCTCAGGAATTTTATCATTTGGTAAAGATTGGCGTCCCTTTTCCTCATAATACTTTTGGGGGATATGTTGGGTATAAAACCGATAATGATCCTAAGCAGCGAGGCACTTCAGCCGGTCCTTGGACTTCTCAACACATGTATAGAAAATTATTAGTAGAAGTGGAGAAAGAAAAGATACCTCTTCTAGACAAACATGAAGTAATCTCTCTGCTTATCAGCGGAAAGGGAGAGGAAAAAAGAGTAGTGGGGGCAATAGCTATTAATAAAAATTTAGCTTCTACTGGGCTATCCTCTTTAGTTATTTTTCAAGCAGAGAATATTGTAATGGGAACTGGTGGTCCCGGTGGTTTATATAAAACTTCAGTTTATCCGGAAAAACATTTAGGTAGTACTGGTATTGCTTTGGAAATAGGGGCTAAAGCGGTAAGCTTAACTGAATGGCAGTATGGCATTGCATCTACTAAATTTCGATGGAATTTATCCGGTACTTATCAGCAGGCTATTCCTTGTTACATTAGTACTAAATTAGATGGTTCAGACGAAAAGGAATTTTTAAATGAATATTTTCCAACCATGAGAAAGTTAGCTACTGCCATATTTCTCAAAGGTTATCAATGGCCATTTGATGTAGAGAAAATAAAAAATTACGGTTCCTCTTTAATCGATATTTTGGTGTATCGGGAAAATGTTCTTAAAGGACGTCGGGTTTTCCTTGATTTTACAAAAAATCCTACGGCAAACCAGAAATTAGAAGAGTTTAATCTAAATAATTTAGATGCCGAAGCTTATACTTATTTAAAAAAGGGAGAAGCACTTTTAGATACACCTTTTGTTCGTTTAAAACAGATGAATCCTTTAGCAGTGAATATTTACCGACAGCATGGGATTGACCTAAGTAAAGAACCTTTAGAAATAGCCGTCTGCGCTCAGCATAATAATGGAGGTTTAGTCGGTAATATTTGGTGGGAATCCAATATTAAACATTTATTTCCTATAGGAGAGGTAAATGGTAGCCATGGAGTCCATCGCCCCGGTGGTTCTGCTTTAAATTCTGGACAAGTAGGAAGTTTACGAGCAGCGGAATTTATCTCTCAAAAATATTCAGATTTTACTTTAAATAAGAAAGATTTTTTAGATCAAACTAAATTACAGATAGCCTCCAAATTAGAATTATTCCAAAAAGCCTTGCAGAGGGTACATAAATCAGGGCAAGATATGTCTTCTTTCCGTAGGGAATTTCAAGAAAGAATGACTAAATACGCGGCCCATATTAGGAACTTACAAGATATTAAAAAGTCTTTAAAAGAAGCCCAAGCTCAATATAATCGCCTAAATTTATGGGAAATAAGTTTAAATGACAAGGCGGAAATAGTAGAATTTTTCCAGAATAGGCAGTTGTGCTTAACCCAAATAGCGATATTAAAGAGCATAGAGGCCTACCTGGAGGGAGGCGGGGGGAGCCGAGGTTCTTATTTAGTTTTAGACAAGCAAGGCGAATTAGTCAGTGAAGAATTAAATGAGAAATGGAAATACCGCCCCGAATTAGTGAGGTTGCGAAAATTTATTTTAGAATATCAATATAGGGAAAGAACTCAGAAAATTAATTGGATTCCCGTGAGAGAGATTCCTCAAGATAAATTTTGGTTCGAAAAAGTATGGAAGTCCTATATAAATAAAGAAATTTATTGAAAGAGAGAAATAGTGAGTAAAAAATTTAATTACCATAGTCTCGAAGAATTGTGGAAAGAAGTTCACCAGGAAAATATTGAGCTTAATTTTTCAGAGAGCACGGAGGTCTTAAATCAAAGTTTGATGATAAATAATCACCGAATTCCCAATAGATTAGCTATTCAGCCTATGGAGGGATGTGACAGTGATGAGCAAGGTAGTCCAGGGGAATTAACTTTTAGAAGATATAAACGGTTTGCCCAAGGAGGAGCTGGCTTAATCTGGTTTGAAGCAACTGCTATTTTACCTGAAGCCCGCTCTAATCCCCATCAGCTTTTATTAGATGATTCTACAGAACCAGCCTTTGCTGAATTATTAAGGATGACCAAAGATAGAACCATACAAGAATACGGAGTCCATCATGAGCCTTTTTGTGTTTTACAATTAAACCATTCCGGAAGGTTTAGTAAACCTGAAGGTGTACGAAAACCTTTAATTGTAGTTCACCACTCTGCTTTGGATAAAGTAGTAAATATTGATGATAATTATCCTTTATTAGAGGATGATCAGTTAAAATGTATTCAGGAAAATTTTATTAAAGCAGCAAAATTAGCTTATAAGGCGGGTTTTGATGCGGTAGATGTTAAATCATGCCATGGCTACCTGATATTGGAATTATTAGGGGCTAAAACTAGAAAGGGAGAATACGGAGGCTCTTACCAAAACAGGACGAGATTTTTAAAAGAAACTATAGAATTAATTAAACAAGAAGTCCCTAAGTTAATTATTACCACTCGTTTGAATATTTCTAATGTAATTTTTTCGGAAAATAATTGGGGTATTAGTAAAAATAATAATAGCGGTGAATGGGAAATTGATTTAAGTGAGTCCAAAAGATTAGTCAAAGAATTGGATGATTTGGGTTTATCTTTAATTAATGCTACTGCAGGTGTTCCTTATTTTAATCCTCATGTAAATCGACCTTATGATCGGCCCATAAAAGAAGGTTATCCCGAACCAGAATCTCCTCTAAAGGGAGTAGAAAGAATGTTTAAATTTGCCCATCAGATCCAAGAAGAGGTGCCTGATTTGCCAATAATAGGAACGGGTTATAGTTGGCTACGCCAATTTGGAGGAGCTGCTGCTGCGGCAAATATTGAAAAAGGCTATCATTCCTTAGCTGGATTCGGTCGACAAGCTTTTGCTTATCCTAATTTTGCCCGTGATCTTTTAGAAAAAGGTCAAATGAAGGATAAGAAGTGCTGTATTACCTGTAGTAGATGTTCCCAGCTAATGGTTTGGGGTTCAAAAACAGGCTGTGTTGTTCGTGATGCTGACCTCTATGCCAATGTGTATAAAGAGGTATCAGCAGTGTCAAAAAATAAATAAATGAGTCTGAAAAAATACAAATAAAAGCAGTTGTTTAAGGGAACGGGAAAATTGAAGATTTATAATATATCTTTGCTACACCTACCTGTTGACATTGTATGGGTTTAAGTACTTAAATTTGATTTCTGTTTGACTTTATTTCATGCTGAAACTAAGATTAGATAAATTGAATTATTTCTTTATCTAAGGAGAAACCTTTTTAAACTATAAGTAAGCATATTATTAGATTCTATTAAAGGAGTGTGGAGGATATATGATTGAGCAGAAGGTTGCTATTGTTACAGGAGCTGCTCGAGGAATTGGGTATAGTATTGCTCTGCAACTGGCAAGAGATGGCTGTGCTATTGCCATATTTGATATTTTGGAGCCAGAAAAAGTTGAGGAAAACACAAAAGAGCTTAAAAAAGAATGCCAACCAGTACTTTATTTTCAGGGAGATCTTGCTCAGAGTAAAGATCACGACAACTTCTGTAAGCAGGTTATGAAAGAGTACGGGAGGATTGATTTTTTAATAAATAATGCTGGGGTTGCGCCCAAAAAACGTATGGATATTTTAGAAACAACGGAAGATAGTTTTAATTATGTGTTAGATATAAATTTAAAAGGTACTTTTTTTCTTACTCAAAAAGTAGCTAATATTATGATCGATGAAATAAAAAAATATAATGAAATAAAACCAAAAATTATCAATATAGCCTCTATTTCTTCTTATACTTCTTCTTCAAACAGAGGAGAATATTGTATCTCTAAGGCCGGGGTTAGCATGATAACCAAACTTTTTGCTGACCGCCTCTCCGAATACAATATTAATGTTTATGAAATTAGACCAGGAATAATTTATACAGATATGACCAAAACTGTCAAAGATAAATATGACAAATTAATTGCTAATGGCATTACTCCAATTAAGCGATGGGGATATCCTGAGGATGTAGCAAAAGCAGTATCTGTTTGTTGTTTGGGAAAATTAGATTTTTCTACTGGTGAAATAATTAATGTAGATGGGGGTTTCCATTTAAAGAGGTTTTAATTTTTTAATTATATGATAAATAAAACATCATTTGATATATATTCTTTAGCAGTAAAATTGTTTCGTATAATTTTTTTAAGCAAGAAAATTTATAACGATTTTTTGACACAAATTTATAGTAAGTCATAATAGTGTAAAATTTGACAAACATAAAACTAATTTTATATAATGTATATAGAATTATGGAAGGTGAAAAATGGTTAAAGATAAACCTGCCTATCCCATAAAAGTTCTCTATAAATTACTCTCCATTCTCGATACCATACTTCAACACTGTTCCCCTATGAATATGACTAAGATCAGTGAAAAATTAGGGCTCTACCCCAGTACCATACATCGCATATTAGATACACTAAAACACTGGGGTTATGTAGAACAAAACCCCAACACACAAAAATACCAGCTAGGCCTGAAGTTATTAGAATTAGGTATGGCTAAACTTCACCAAATAGATCTGGTAAGAGAAGCTACGCCTTATCTAAAAGGATTAGTAAATTATTGTAACGAAACTGTTCATCTGAGTATATTAGATAATGCCGAAGTTCTTTACTTGGCCAAAGAAGAGTCTTCTCAAGCTATAAGGATGTGCTCTTATATAGGTAAAAGAGCTCCCCTTCACTATACTGCTCTGGGAAAGGTACTGTTAACTGATTTACCAAAAGAAGAAAGAAGAAAAATCTTGGAACAGAAGGGTCTCTCCCGCCTTACAGAAAAGACCATAACTGATAAGGAGGAATTAGAAAAGGAACTTAATAGAATAAAATACAGGGCTTTGCCTTAGATAGAGAAGAAAATGAGAAAGATGTTCGTTGTGTAGCTGCCCCTATAAGAAATTACCAGGGGAAAGTAATAGCAGTCCTTAGTATCTCTAGCCCTGCTTACCGAACGAACATTGATAAGCAAAATCATTTAAAAGAAGCACTTATTGAGATAACTAAGAAGATATCTAAAAGATTAGGATATAAAGAAAAATCGCAAAAAGAAGAAAAGAAGGAGGTGAAAACTATAGAAAAATTTAGCAAAGTTTCGAGAAAAATTTTTAGAAGAGTTTAATTTTAATTTTTTAAGGAGGTTTAATTAAAATGTTAAGGAAAATGTTTTTTGTATTCATTATAGTTGTACTAGTAGCTACCGTTGCTTTTACTAGTATGGGAAAAGAGTTGTGGAAACCGACTAAACCTATTACTATTATTGTTCCCTGGGGAGCTGGTGGTTCAACAGACCAGATAACTCGTATCTTAGCTGGAGAATTAGAAGGAAAATTAGGTCAAAAGATTGTTATAGTGAATCAACCAGGAGGCTCTGGTTCAGTGGGTAGTAAAACAGCTTTGGATGCTAAAAAGGATGGCTATACTTGGACTGCTGGAATGATTGGTGATTTAGGAACATATGCTATAAAAGGATTTTTGGACACTAAAATGGAAGATTGGCATTTATATTTTGGAGTAGCTAATGTAGATGTAGTTTCGGTTCATCCTGATACCCCATATAAAACTTTTGGGGATTTATTGCAAGCCTTTAAAGATAAACCTGGTGAAATCGCTGTGGCAACTGCTGGAGAGACCTCCTGTGGTCATGTGGGTATGGAGAGTATCAAAAAATATACTGGAATAGAATATAAACATGTGACTTACGAAGGTGGGAATCCTGCAGTTATCGCTACTGTCGGAGGTGAAACTGAAGTCGTTCCTCAATTAGCCTGTGAAGAGGTTGATATGATTAGAGCTAAAAAGCTTAGGCCACTTGCTGTTTTAGACAGTAAAGCGTTAGAATTAAAAGATTATGGAACAATTCCTCCTATTACTAAATGGATTCCTGAGTTTACTCCTGCTCCTCTTTATTTTGGTATCTTTATTCCCAAAGGAGTACCCGAAGAAGTTGTAACAACCATGAATAATTTATGGGAAGAAGTAATAAAAAATTCAGAAGTAGTTAAAAAATATGCTAGTGATAGTGGAGCTGTATTTACACCTTATTGGGGAACAGAAGCTTTGGTTAAAGCCTTTCCTTTGATTCAAAATAATGCTTGGCTTTATTATGATGCTGGAAAAGCGGAAATATCACCCATGGAAATTGGTGTGCCTAGACCTTAAAGTAATTGAAATTTTTTCTAACAACGGGGAGACTATTTTTTAAAAGTATCCCCGTTGTTTATATTTTTTAAAAAAATTATAGTGCTATTTTATATTAGGAAATATTTTTGATAATTATTGATACATAGTTTAAAGAGGTAACTTGGCTAATGAAACCAGAAGATATGAATAAAGTCGACTTTTTTACTTCAATATTTTTATTTTTATTAGGGTTGATTGTTTTTATTGTATCTATTAGAATGCCTACCTTTAGAGAAGTAGGAGCCAACGCTTACTCTGCTCCGGGAATAGTTCCTGGAATTTTAGGATTTATATTATTATTTATGGGTGGTATTCTTTTTATTCGCTCCGTTATTCGTAAGGGATATAGGGTTATGTTATCGTCTCAAGGCATAAAATTATTTTTTAAAAACAATCCAATTAAACGTCTTTTTATTGCTCTTTTTTTATCAGTATTTTATGTTATTTTACTGGGTAAAATTAATTATTTTCTATTAACAGGTATATATATTTTTCTCTTTATCTGTTCTTTTGAATTGAGAACCAAAAAAACTCTATTTTTTGCTCTTCTTGAAGCCTTTTTAATTGCTGCTTGTATATCTTACGTTTTTCGCTATTTATTTTTAGTAACGCTTCCTTAAACAATATGGAGGACTTAATGTTCGAAGGATTGGTCCAATTAGGACAAGAATTAAGTAAATTTTTAACTCCCCGACTTATCTTTGATGTACTTTGGAGTACTCAATTGGGGATTATGGTAGGAATGCTCCCCGGATTAACCGCTACAATGGGAGTAGCTTTAATGACTACTCTTACTTATAAATTTGACAGTAGCCATGCAGTTCTGGTTTTAATATGTATGTATATTGGGGCTATTTTTGGCGGAAGCCGTACCGCAATTTTAATTAATATTCCGGGGACACCTGCTAATGCTGCTACTACTGTTGATGGGAATCCATTAGCAAAACAAGGAAAAGCTGGGCAAGCAATGGGTATAGCAACTACAGGATCATTCCTGGGCTCTATCTTTGGTATGGTAATGTTGGCAATATTTACTCCTCTTATTGGTAATGCCGCTCTCAATTTTCATTCTTTTGAGTATTTCTGGTTAACAATTTTTGGAATTGTTATTTGTGGTTCTCTGACAGCACCTAAAGACCCTTTAAAAGGTTGGATTGCTGGGTTCCTTGGTCTTTTTATTGCCACCATTGGTATGGAAGCTATGCATGCTTATAGAAGATTTTCATTTGGAAATGTAAATCTTGCCGGTGGAATCCAACTTCTTCCCGCAATGATTGGAGTTTTTGGTTTTTCTGAAGTTCTCATAGTTATGAAACAGCCAGCAGTAAAAATTGTGAGTAACAAGATAGAAAAAGTAATTCCCAGCCTTAAAGATATCACTAAATATTGGAAAACTATTATTCGTTCAGGGTTTATAGGCACTATTATAGGGGCTATACCTGGAGTAGGAGAAGATATTGGTGCTTGGGTAGCTTATGATTTTGCTAAAAAAGCAAGTAAAGAAAAAGAAAAATACGGGAAGGGTAGTGTAGAAGGTTTAATGGCTGCAGAGACTGGAAACAATGCGGCAGTGGCAGGAGCGATAATACCGGTATTATCTTTAGCTGTTCCCGGATCTGCGCCTGCAGCAGTACTATTGGGAGCAATGCTAATTCATGGTATTCGCCCCGGACCTCTGCTTATGATTGAAAATCCTACTTTCATTTATCAAGTAGTTTCTATGATTCTATTAGCAACTTGCGCAATGTTTATCCTTGGTCTTTTACTGATAAGAGTATTTGTTAAGATTCTTTTTATTCCCAGGCAAAAATTGATGCCAGTTGTATTTGTCCTATGTGTTATTGGTTCGTATGCCCTCTCTGCTAAAATGTTTGATATTTTAGTAATGACTGTATTTGGCCTTATCGGATATGCCATGAAGGAAATGGATTATCCTGTAGCTCCTTTAGTTCTAGGAATAATTTTAGGGGATTTACTGGATAGCAATCTTAGGAGAGGTTTGATTTTAACCAATGGAAATATTTTACCCTTTTTTACTAGGCCAATTTCCTTAGTGTTTTTCTTGTTTATTTTGATTACTATTCTTAGTCAAATGAAGTGGTTTAAAAATTTATTAAAAACTCTGCAATTATCCATTAAAAAGTTATTTTTAAAAAGAAAGGTAACTTAATCAAATTAAAAGTGATTTCGTAATAAAAATGATTTTCAAATTTCAAAATAATATTGTATACGGAGGAAATAATGGAAAAACAAACTATTAAAGTGGGAATAGCAGGGTCAGGGTTTGCTGCTTCGTTCCACTATAAATGTTATGAGGGCATTCCAGGAGTTAAAGTAGAAGCAGTTTATTCTAAAACTGAAGAACACCGTGAGGAATTCGCAAGAAAAAGGGAAATAGTTTCTTGTAAATCCCTTCAAGAACTAATTCACTTGACAGATGTAGTTGATTTATGTGTTCCTGGATATCTTCACGAACCCTTTTCGATTGAAGTACTTAAATCAGGTAAACATGTTATAGTGGAAAAACCATTTACGGGTTATTATGGACCACCTGGAGAAAAGAATTTTTTGGGGAATAAATTTTCTAAAGAAGTAATGCTTAAAGAGGCATTAACCAGTGCAGATCGCATTCTTGATGCCGAAACTCAAAGTAAAGGAAATATATTTTATGCCGAAAATTGGGTTTATGCTCCAGCTATACAAAAAGAAGTTGAAATACTAAAGGAAACCAAAGGGCAGATTTTGTGGGCCTTAGGTGAAGAATCACATAGTGGGTCTCATTCAGATGCTTATGCAGTATGGAGTCAATCTGGAGGAGGTTCAGTAGTTGGCAAAGGCTGTCATCCCTTGACTCCCATTCTTTATCTCAAGAGACTCGAAGGTGAATTGCGGAATGGTAAAGCTATTAAGCCTGCAACTGTAAGTTGTAGGACTCATGAAATAACCAGGAATCCAAAATTTATTGATGCCGGATTCTTAAGGACTAAATATCACGATATTGAAGATTATGCCCAAATTCATGTAGTTTTTGATGATGGTATGATCGCTGATGTTTTCGCTTCTGAAATTGTAATGGGAGGAGTAAAGAATTGGTTAGAGATTATAGCTAACAATCACCATACATACTGCAATTTGAGTTGTACTAACGCGGTTAAATTGTATAACCCTCGAGAAGATCAGCTCAAAAATACTTATATAGTGGAAAAAATAGGAACTAAGCAGGGATGGAGTTTTCCCTCTCCTGATGAAGACTGGATGTTTGGATATCCCCAAGAATTAAATGATTTTATTGATTGCATTTTAACTGGTAAGTCTCCTCAAGCTAATTCTAATCTTGCCCGGGATGTAATTGCGGTACTTTATTCTGCTTATGTTTCTGCAGAAAAAAAAGGTTTAGAAGTAAAAATTCCTGGAAGATAGTTTTAAACTTAGAGCTTACATGTGACTTGTTTCTAATGTTTCAAGATTGTTAACTAAGATTATCATAAGTTATAAAAATGAGGATAGGCATGTTAAAAAAGCAGAAAAAGGTGGTGATAACTGATTGTAATCACCCTTCAATTGAAATAGAGAGGAAAATATTAAGCAAAATTAATGCCGAACTTATATTATCAAATTGTAATACAGAAGAAAATATTATAAAAGTAGCTAAAGATGCTGATGGAATAATAAATCAGCGTGTGTCCATAACAAGAAGGGTGATTAAATCGCTAAATAAATGTAAAATTATTGTTCGCTATGGAGTAGGTGTGGATAATATTGATATTAAGGCAGCTACTGAATATGGGATTGTTGTAGCAAATGTTCCGGATTATTGTGTTGATGAAGTTTCTTCACACGCCATAGGTTTAATTTTGGGATGTGCGAGGGGGATAATTTTGTTTAATAGTAAAGTAAAAGAAAAAAGATGGGGATTTTCCCTGGCAAAACCTCTTTTTAGAACCCAAGGAAAAACTTTAGGTATTTTTGGCTTGGGAAGAATTGGTAGTGTGGTAGCTAAAAAATCTATAGGGTTTGGCTTAAAGATTATTGCTTGTGATCCTTATGTTTCTAAAATTAATACTAAAATAAAAATGGTTGATTTTTCTCAATTATTATCAGAATCAGATTTTATTTCTATTAATGCTTCTTTAACAGACGAAACATGGCATGCTTTTGGAGAGGATGAGCTAAGAGCTATGAAGAAGAGTGCCTACTTAATAAATACTGCACGAGGAGCTATTGTTGATGAAAAGGCACTATATAAAGCTCTTCGAGAGAGATGGATTGCTGGAGCCGGTTTAGATGTCTTGGAAAAAGAACCGCCAGATTGGGATAATCCCTTATTAAAATTAGGTAATGTAATTTTTACACCTCATAGTGCTTTTTATTCTGAAGAATCTTATATTGAGCTGAAGACGAGGGCTGCTAAAACGGTTTTATCTGTCTTAAATGGGAAGTTGCCTAAAACAATTATCAATCCCCAAGTGCTGAATAGGAAAAAATAAGAAGAAAATTAATATTGTAGAATATAGCTAATATTTATATTAAAGTTATTATTTTTTGTCAATTAATTAAAATTGAACCAAAAAAAGATGATTTAAATGAATAAAACCCTAGAAAAAATCGGCGAACTGGGCCTTGTCCCGGTAGTTAAAATCGAAAAAGCTGAAGATGCACTTCCCCTAGGAAAAGCTCTTCTTGATGGCGGTCTTCCTATCGCTGAGATTACCTTCCGAACTTCTGCTGCCGAGGAATCAATTAAGGTTCTAAATAAAGAACTTCCTGATCTTTTGATCGGAGCAGGCACTGTATTAACCGTTGAACAGGTAAAAAAGGCAACTTCTGCAGGAGCTCAATTTATTGTTTCTCCGGGTTTTAATCCAAAAGTAGTGGATTATTGTTTAGAAAACAACATTCTGATAACCCCTGGCCTAAATAACCCCACCCAGATTGAGATGGCCTTGGAAAGAGGCATACAGGTCGTCAAATTTTTTCCTGCCGAACCATCAGGAGGTTTGCTCCTACTTACCTCTATGTCGGCCCCTTATTCCGGCATCAAGTTTATTCCCACCGGAGGGGTCAACCCGAATAATCTAACTGCCTACCTGGCGAACCAGAAAGTACATGCCTGTGGAGGGAGCTGGATGGTCAAACCCGACCTCATCTCATCAGGCAATTTTACGGAGATTACCCGACTGACCCGGGAAGCCATTGCTCTCATGCTCGGTTTTGCCTTTGCCCACCTGGGGATCAATGAGGAAGATGAAGCGAAAGCCCTTCATGCTGCCAACCAGCTATCCCACCTTTTTTATTTACCCTTAAAGGAGGGAGCCAGCTCTCTCTTTGCTGGCCCAGCTTTTGAGGTGATTAAAAACAGGTACCTGGGTGAACATGGTCATATTGCTATAGCTACTAACGATATTAATAGAGCAATCACCTACCTAAAAAGGAAAGGCATTTCCATTCTTCCCGAGACCAAAAAAGAAAAAGAAGGTAAACTTAAAGTAGTATATTTAGATCAAGAGGTATCAGGATTTGCCATTCACCTTTTACAAAAATAATCCTTGAAAAGGAGGAGACCATGAAAAAATATATTACCTTTGGTGAAATCATGTTGCGGCTTAAACCAGCCAATCGGGAGAGATTTTTCCAGAGCCCTCTTTTGGAAGCGACCTTTGGAGGAGGGGAGGCCAATGTAGCCGTGGGACTAGCCCGATTCGGCTTGGATGTAGCCTATGTTTCGGTAATTCCCAACAATCCCATTGGTGATGCCTTCATAAGAG
>Ga0307421_1001199_pt1 | contig 15909 bp, 14 predicted proteins | sample SalMarWE160270MG_FD_202163 | JGI IMG/M metagenome (GOLD analysis project Ga0307421, IMG submission 202163) | Salt marsh sediment microbial communities from the Plum Island Ecosystem LTER, Massachusetts, United States - WE1602-70 | ecosystem: Environmental > Aquatic > Marine > Intertidal zone >...
GTTCATTATGAACCATGTTAAAATTTAAATTTTTAAGCTCAGTTAACCGAAGTCATTGCTGTTTGGCTGTAAATTTTAATTATGCAAAATGTGTTCCAAAAAAAACGTAAAGAACGAACATTAATTTTTCTATTATATTTTCAAGCAATTATTTTTCTTTATAAATGGGAACTCATGATATCTCAGGTAAAAATCAGCGGAACGTAGATGTAAAATTTTACATTCTGTAAAAAATACCGTCAGTTCCCTTACGCTTTTACCAACGCCTTCGACGGATCGCTGATCTCCCCAATGATCGATTCGATTTAGACTAGTGTCCATTCCATAAATGGTCTTTTTGCCTAATCTCTGCGTTATGCTCAAAAAATAATCCTCGGAATATTAAATATATGCCTGCGGTTATTTTTTTCGCATGCCTTGATCTTGAACAAAAATCCTGATTTATGGATAGGCACTAGACTAACAAAGCCTCAGTTGTGGAAATTCCGATATGTTCAATTTCTGGGGAATAAGATGATTAAATTGACCCGCCCACCGATTTCACCTTACTGACGATGCGGTTGGAGCCGACTTCCCTGTAATCGACTTTGATGGACATATATATCCTGCCGCAGTCTTTCTTCAGTTCTTTAAAACAGCTCGTAACCATAGCCATAAGCTCGTCCCACTCCCCCTCTATAGTCGTGCCCATGGGGCCGAGCTTATATTGCAAACCGCTGTCTTTGATAATTGTCATAACCCTGGCGACATATGGGCTAACACTTTCGCCCTTGTCCACCGGAAAGATGGAAAAATCAATAAGTGTGCTCATAAAATCCTCTCGTTTATTGATGTTGACTGTCTCCCGAAATAAAACCTCGCCATTTCATTTACAAACTAAGGCCTTTTTTAGCTCCATGTTATCACAAGAGACTATGTAACAAAATAAAAAAGCTCACGGCGAATTAATGAACGGGCATCAAATTATAAATTTCTATAGCCCGTTAACGAGTGTCTTTTTTTTATTAAGATGTGACGCGAAACCGCCCTCAAAAACTTATTGAATTCAGTTAGCCTTATTGATAGTGACTCAATAGGGTTATCTTTAAAGTTTTATACGTTACAATAAAAATCCTGGGCCAGAGGACCAGGTTTTCAATGTAAAAATAAAGACCACAAGGAAGGTCTATCCTATGAGTATTAAAACAAAATCTCTCCTTATTCTGATATTTTTAGGAATCATTGATGTGGTAATCCCGATTCCGATTCTCGGAGTGATTCTCATTTACGTGGTGCTCCAGAGACCACCTTGGTTTACGAATGTTGTACGAGAAATCTACAACCCTAACTGATCATAAACAAAATGGAAAAATATTTTATGTTTTGATTTATTATGCAGTTTAGTAGATTTAGATGCATTTTAATATCTCTTCTATAAATGAGATATAAATTTATTAAAAAAATTCCATTTTGTTCACCCCATGGGAAAACCGAGGATACCCCATCTGGCCAGCCTCCTCTTTATTGACATACCCACAATTTTTTACTAATCCCTTAAATGTAAACAACCCATTTATGATTTGGCACCTGAATTTTGCGCGAGTCGGAGGCTTTTATTAATTTTCATGTAACTAGTGCCCGAACGAAAACTAGGATTTTTCGTTAAGATCAAGAAAGACGAAAATTTTAACCACAGACATACATTGAGTATTTCGAGGATTAACCCACCAAAATTCGGTGGCGGGTTAAAATTTGAGTCTGACGCAGATATTGGCGAAAAAGACAGTTTTCGTTCGGGCACTGACTAGTGTCCATCCATAAATGAGGATTTTTGTTCAAGATCAAGGCATGTGAAAAAAATAACCACAGGCATATGTTTAATATTCCGAGGATTATTTTTTGAATATAACGCTGAGATTGGGCAAAAAGACCATTTATGGATGGACACTAACTAAGTTGAGCGATTTCTTGCCAACAGATATGCTGAGATAAGGAGTGACGTGATGAGTCGCCGATATATCCGATGGTTTATTCCGGTGCTAATCATTGCATCCGCTGCCGTTACCGTATGGTATCTCACTCGACCGGATCCTGTCCAAGTGGTAGTCAAGTTCGTGGATCTGGGCATCGTAGAACGAACGGTAGCAAATACGCGTGCGGGAACCGTGAAAGCCTGCCGGCGGGCCAAGCTCTCTCCAAGTATCGGAGGTCAAATTGCAAAACTCCCCGTTCGTGAGGGAGACACGGTGAAGAGCGGAGACCTTCTCCTCGAAATCTGGAACCAAGATTTGGCTGCAGAAGTTAGATTGGTGGTTAGCGAAGCCGAGGCTGCACGCGCACGCGCAAGAGCAGCATGTTTGAACGCTGATGTGGCGCAGCGGGAAGCGAACCGTATTGTAAACCTTCGCAAAACAGGAGCAACTTCGGAAGAGAAAGCAGACAAGGCCGTCACCGAGGCCAAAGCCCTGAGGGCGGATTGCGAAGCAGCAAAGGCATCCGCCCTTATGAGTGAGGCTCGCATAGGCGTGGCCAAAGCGACCCTGGATCGAACCCGGCTTATCGCCCCTTTTAATGGTGTGGTCGCGGAGATCAACGGCGAACTGAGCGAATACGTAACACCGTCGCCCCTCGGCATCGCAACCCCGCCGGTAGTGGATCTTATTGACAATACGTGCTTTTATGTCACCGCTCCCATCGATGAGGTCGATGTTCCTAATATTGAACCCGGCATGAATTCCCGGGTGAGCCTGGACGCCTTCGGCGATCGCCGCTTTGCAGGCAAGGTCCGCCGGATTGCTCCCTATGTGCTGGACCGTGAAAAACAGGCCCGCACCGTGGACGTGGAGGTGAAATTCAACATACCGAGTGACATCCGGCAAATGCTGGCAGGTTATAGCGCGGATGTCGAGATAATATTGGATGTTCGTGAGAACACGCTGCGCATCCCCACCGAGGCCGTGCTGGAGGGAAATCGAGTACTTGTTTATCTTCCTGATACTAAAGTGATCAAGGAACGCACTTTTAAAAGCGGAATTTCCAATTGGTACTATACCGAGGTCATCTCCGGTCTGAAACCGGACGAACTGGTTGTGGTCAATCTGGATCGCGTTGGAATGAAAGACGGCGCCAAGGCGGTTTTATCTGAAGGGGGGCAATGATTCATTTAGCCGGTATTGAGAGAATATTTCCGGTGGGCGACGAAAGGGTTCACGCACTCAGCAACGTGAACATTACCGTCCATCAAGGGGAATATGTCGCCATCATGGGTCCTTCGGGATCAGGAAAATCGACCCTGCTCAATATTATTGGCCTTTTGGACAGACCGGACAAGGGAGTCTACAGCTTGTCAGAGCTGGACACAACTGAGTTGACCGACGATCAGCAGGCGTCGGTGCGTCGTCACAAGATTGGTTTTGTCTTTCAGTTCTTCCATCTGGTACCCCGACTTACCACTGCTGAAAACGTGGAATTGCCCATGATTCTTGCCGGCGTAGATCCTGCTGAAAGGAAATCCCGCGTCCAGACGGCCCTCTCTTCCCTTGGCCTCAGCGACCGTACAAAACATCGTCCGGACCAGTTATCCGGCGGACAGCGTCAGCGCGTTGCCATTGCTCGAGCCACCATCATGCAGCCGGATATTATTCTTGCTGATGAGCCCACCGGCAATTTGGACCGGACCTCGGGAATAGAAGTCATCCAAATACTCGAAGACCTTCACACTAAAGGCATGACTCTGATTATGGTGACCCATGATCCCGATTTAGGTAAGCGGGCTTCCCGGAGAGTGCAGCTGGTAGACGGAAAGATCTCAACAGATACCGGAGATTCATGAGAAAATGAAATCTGTAGATGTCATTCAATTCAGTTGGAAAGCGCTGTCGGGCTATCCGACCCGGACGCTTTTAATGATTCTTGCCATGGCGATCGGTGTGGCATCGGTAATTCTTCTTACCGCGTTGGGAGAAGGCGCCCGCAGGTTTGTAACCGACGAGTTTACCTCTCTGGGCACCTACCTTTTAATTGTATTGCCGGGTCGGTCTGAAACAACCGGCGGCCCTCCCCCGCTGTTGGGAGAAACCCCCCGAGACCTTACGCTGGAAGACGCGCTGTCTCTCACCCGGAGTTCCACCATCCGCCGTATGGCGCCGATCACGGTGGGATCCGCCCCGGTCTCCTGGAAGCATCGAGACCGGGAAGTCAGCGTTCTCGGTTCCACTGCTGAGCTCTTTGAAATCCGCCATCTTTCAATGGCCCAGGGAAGGTTCATACCCGCCGGTGACCCTTCAAGGGGCTTGGCGGTCTGCGTTATGGGATACAAGCTCAAAAAAGAACTCTTTGGGAATCAATCCCCCCTGGGCGAATGGGTCCGTATCGGCGACCGTCGCTTTCGGGTCATCGGAGTGCTGGCCAAAAAAGGTCAATCTCTGGGACTGGATATGGGGGATGTGGTGGTTGTACCCGTGGCCTCTGCCCAGGCCCTGTTCAATACCTCTGCACTTTTCCGAATCTTGTTGCAGGCCAACGGCCGCGAGGCTATTCCCAAGGCCAAAAAAGCCGTATTGGCCACCATCCGCGAACGGCATGAAGGCGAAGACGACGTTACTGTCATAACCCAGGATGCCCTGCTTTCCACTTTTGATCGGATTCTCGTGGCTATGACCCTGAGTGTCGCGGGCATCGCCGCCATCAGCCTGTCGGTTGCCGGTATTCTGATCATGAACGTTATGCTGATCGCTGTTTCACAGCGCACCACAGAGATCGGACTTCTCAAGGCCATCGGCGCCCGGGGCACGCACATCCTTGGGCTTTTCCTGGCGGAATCCGCCATTCTCTCACTCATCGGTGCCGGTTTCGGACTCATTCTGGCATTTTTGGGGAACTGGGGTCTCGCGCACGCGTTTCCCAGGTTTCCGATCACGGCTCCCATCTGGGCCCTGGTAGCGGCTGTCTCTGTTGCGCTTCTGACGGGCCTGGTATTCGGAGTACTGCCTGCAAGACGGGCGGCAAGCCTCGACCCGGTGCAGGCTTTGTCTCGCAGATAGTTTAAAGACTTGAATCTTGCACGAGTCGGAGGCTTTCATATGTAAGGCACTTAAGGGCGAAGCCATAGTCTGGCTATTGCGAGCCCTTAATAACGCAGCAGATGAAAGCCTCCGGCTCGCCCTTTGGGGTGAAAATTGATGATAAAAAAAAATCATCATCCGATTTACCATTTGGGTAAAATGTATGATGCCATGATGTTATTTAAAGCCGTTTCAATTAAGGGTTAAAAAGATTCTCATTAATTTTCATGCAAGATTCAGGAAAGAATTTTACTTATGTTAATCAATGACTCCGCAAAACTGGCCATAGCCGCTTTATCCAGCCAAAGGATGCGCAGTTTTCTCACCGCCCTGGGCATTGCCGTGGGTATCGCTTCAGTGGTACTGCTCACCTCCATCGGTGAAGGCATCCACAAGTTCGTCCTCTCAGAGTTCACTCAATTCGGCACCAACCTTATCGCTGTCTCGCCCGGTAAAACTACGACCGCCGGCATATCAGGAGCCATTATCAGCAATGTCCGCCCCTTGAGCATTGATGACGCGCTGGCCCTTGGACGAAGTCCCAAGATCCTCGGTGTGGTTCCCTTTGTCCAGGGGAACGCACCGGTGGAATTCGGAAAGCGCAGCAGGAGAACTTACGTCTTCGGTGTGGGTTCTCAGGTGCCCACTGTTTGGCAAATGAAGGTAGCCATAGGCCGTTTCCTCCCGGATGACGACCCCCGCACGGCCCGCGCCTTTGCCGTGCTGGGCAGCACGGTGAAAGATGAGCTTCTCGGCTCAGTGAATCCCCTGGGCCGGCGTATCCGCATCGGCGGAGAGCGCTACCGGGTCATCGGCGTTATGGAATCAAAAGGACAGATGCTTGGATTCGACCTGGATGACGCCGTCTACATCCCCACGGACAGAGCATTGGGCATGTTCGACCGGGAAAGCCTCATGGAAATTGATCTTCTTTATGCCGCCGGCAGCAGCTCGGATGAAATTGTTAAAAGAGTCAAAGCACTGCTCATAGATCGGCACGGAGCCGAAGATTTCACCATTACCACCCAGGAACAGATGCTGGATGTACTGGGTTCCGTACTTAACATCCTCACCCTGGCAGTGGGCGCTTTGGGAGGAATTTCACTTCTGGTTGGGGGTGTGGGAATTCTCACGATTATGACGATTAGTGTGAATGAAAGAAGGGCTGAGATTGGGTTGCTTCGCGCCATCGGCGCGGGTCGAGGTCAGATCCTTTCCCTTTTCATCAGCGAGGCCGTTGTGTTGGCGAGCATCGGCGGTTTGGCCGGTCTGATAATCGGCGCCGGAGGGGCATGGCTTCTAGGGGCCACCGTGCCTGCCCTTCCCACCCACACCCCGTGGTTGTTCGTGGTTCTGGCTGAAATCCTGGCAGCTCTTATCGGTTTACTGGCCGGGGTTTTGCCCGCCCACCGGGCGGCTAACCTGGATCCCATCGAGGCATTGAGGGCGGAATAGCGGAGAATCATAGCATGGATAGCAGGAGGCGCTCAAAATACGCTGACGTTGCTGGACCCCCTTCAGGTTATTGATTGGCATCACCTCACGTTGGAGCACGAAAATGGATGTCGCTGCCGGTGGATTCGTCAACAATGCATCATGAATAACTATTGCAATTCTTGATTGATTACGGAGTGAAAATTTACCAGCACAGGTTTCACTGGCCATGGATTTTTAAGACAAGTGATGTGAAAAACAGCATAGCCCTGATGAACCAGCGTTAAATTCAATGGACCAATTACCATTCCCGAATCCGGCACGAAGACATCCACTTCCTGCTCCCCAAACGGATCAGCGATTTCACCGATTTTTGAATTTTTACTAACTTTGCCGCCCGAGGGTAACCCCCTCTGAAAAAGGATTTGCCCTGCAGAAGACAATAAAAAATTCTACGCTTAAATTATTTATTTGAGATTTTTTCCCGGCTTAAACGTAACAGTATTTTTGCCCTTAATCTTGATCTTTTCACCTGTCTGTGGATTACGTCCCATTCGGGTTTTTCGATAAACCTTCCTGAATGTCCCAAAACCTACTAAAGTCACCTTGCTGTTTCTTTTCTTCAGGCTTTTTGTAACACCGTCAAGAAATGATTCCAATGCCGCTTTGGCCACAACCTTTGTAACACCTGCATCTTTAGCCATCTTTTCAACCAATTCAGCTTTTGTCATCCGCGTCCCCCCCTTTGTTTGTTGTTAATTCATGCCTAATAATTCTCGCTTTGTTTTAAAATGCAGGAACAAAATCAGAAAGTCAATATGTAAAAGTCTTTTTTTCAGAATTTATAGGAAGAACTTATTGAAAACATGCTTTCCTCTATCAGTAATTAATACCCATAAGCATTTGGCCTGACTGTTTAACATATTCTTTACTTTTTTTTGGATTTCGGCCATAATGTTTCTATCTTATAGGATACACCTTCTGTCTGAAGATGGTTGAGCAACTGCTATCTTACAGAATTGATAAACGCATTTTATTTTTGAGGAAAGAAATATGGGTGTCAAACTGGTTATCGTCGGCGGAGTTGCCGGAGGCGCTACAGCAGCGGCTCGGGCCAGAAGAGTGAGCGAAGATGCTGAAATCCTCATTTTCGAGCGGGGAGAATATATCTCCTTTGCCAACTGCGGACTTCCCTATTACATCGGAAATGTTATCGAAAAACGCGAAGACCTTCTTTTGGCCACGCCGGAGGAATTCAAACAACGCTATAACATCGATGTGCGTATCTTCTCCGAAGTAATTGGTATAAATGCTAAAGAAAAAGCGGTGCAGATAAAAAATAAGTCCACGGGAAAAACATACTGGGAAAATTATGATAAGCTTATCTTATCTCCCGGGGCCGAACCCATCAAGCCGCCTCTGGAGGGCATTGAACTGGAAAATATTTTTCACCTTCGAAACGTACCCGATTCGGACCGAATCAAAAAAATTGTGGATGAGCGCAATCCCCGATGCGCGGTTGCGGTGGGCGGCGGCTTTATCGGCCTGGAGATGGCCGAAAACCTGACCGAGCGAGGCGTTAAAACCACAATCGTGGAGATGCTCGACCAGGTATTGCCAACCCTGGACTATGAGATGGCGGCCCTGATTCATGAACATCTTGACGCCAAAAACGTGGAACTGGAGCTTGAAAACGGCGTAAAATCATTTTCAAAAGCGGGTAACCGGATTTTAGTCTCCACGCAGAAAGGACGCGAAATTGAATGTGACATGGTGCTGCTTTCCGTAGGGATCAGACCCGATAATAAACTGGCCAAACAGGCTGATCTGAAAATAGGTCCTACGGGCGGCATTGCGGTTGATGACACCATGAGGACTTCCGATCCGAACATCTATGCCGTGGGAGATGCGGTCGAGGTCAGAGATCTCGTCACGGGCTTTCCCACACTGACCGCCCTGGCAGGCCCTGCCAATAAACAGGCGCGGATTGCCGCAGACAATGCTTTGGGCAGAAAGTCGATCTTTACCGGAACGCTGGGGAGTTCGGTGGTAAAAGTGTTCGATATGGTCGCGGCATCTACCGGCGCCAACGAAAAATTTTTAAAAAAGCACAACATTCCCTATCTTGTTTCCTACACTCATTCCGGCTCCCATGCCGGCTATTATCCGGGCGCTACCCAAACATCGATCAAAATTCTTTTTTCCCCGGGCACCGGTAAAGTGCTGGGGGCTCAAATCGTGGGCAAAAAGGGTGTAGACAAGAGAATCGATGTACTTGCCACCGCCATTCGGGCGGAAATGACCGTCTACGACCTGCAAGAACTGGAACTGGCTTATGCACCGCCGTATTCATCGGCAAAAGACCCTGTCAACATTTCCGGCTTTGTGGCTGCCAATATTCTAAAAGGGGATATGGAAATAACCCATTGGAGTGAACTTGACGCGCTTCAAAAAAATGGTGCGATTTTAATCGATCTTCGCACCAAATCGGAGCTGAAACAAATGGGAAAGATCCCAGGCGCTTTGCATATTCCCATCGATGAACTGCGAAGCAGACTATCCGAACTCGATAAGCAAAAGACGTATATTCCCTTTTGTGCCGTGGGCTTTCGGGGGTATATAGGGCACAGAATTCTAGTTCAAAACGGTTTTAAATCCAGAAACCTAAGCGGCGGCTTTATGACTTATACCATGGCAAATAAGGGGGAATAGTCGGTCAGTTCTCGGGAATAGCATGGTTTTAGATTTTCCCATGCGTTTACAATACTTGCAACAAGGTGCCATTACCAATTGCGCTAACTTCGAAGTTTGAAAGTTCGGCATTAAATCGTAAGGTAGTACTGAAAATGATATTGGCTGTAGATGTAGATTACCGTGAAGATAAAGCTGTGGTTGCAGGTGTCATGTTTGAGAAGTGGTCGGATAAAGAATCGATAAGAGAAATTGTCGTTTCTATTCCCAAAGTGAAAGAATATATTCCCGGCCGGTTTTATCAGCGTGAGTTGCCCTGTATTAAGACACTGTTAAAAGAACTCGACACCGAGATAGAATGCATCATCGTTGATGGATATGTTTATTTGGGTTCAGATGATGCGCCAGGGTTGGGTGCGCATCTTTTTAACGCGTTAGAGGGTAGCGTTACGGTTATTGGTGTGGCAAAAAAGCCTTTTAAGGATACCCCAAAAAGTGCCGAGCTGCTTCGAGGAAAGAGCAAACGCCCCCTATATGTAACCGCTCAGGGCGTTGATGTGACTGTTGCCAAGCAATATATTGCTAAAATGCATGGAAAAAATCGGATACCCACTCTGTTAAAACGAGTTGATCAACTTTGCAAGTAAAAATCCTCGCCCAGAGGACCAGGTTTTCAATGTAAAAATGAAAATTTATCACCAATTCTTTTTATGAGGCCTTTGAAAAATGTCCAATTTTGTTCAAGGCCAAGGGCAATTTTGCAGGATAGCAGAATTGGACAGCTTTCAGGCTGCCCGTAAGGGCGAGGGGCATGGACGCCCCGAGTCAACGCGAAAATTTTAACCACCCCGGTACGATCTGCCGGACCTACGGGGCAGGCAGGAATACATTGAGTATTTTGAGGATTAACCCGCCAAAGATCGGTGGCAGGTTAAAATTTGAGCCTGACGCTGGGATTGGGCAAAAGGGGGCATTTTGCAAAGGTCTCTTTACAGGATATCAAATGAATATACTTTTTGCTGCTTCGGAGAATGCATGGGGGGGCTTTTTAGACCTGATCCGATCTGAACTTCCTCAGCATCATTTTGAGGCCACTGGACGATTTGAGGTGGACCACTTAAAGGGATTCGATGTTTTGATACCCACCATGAGTCCCGTAACTGAGGAGTTGCTTGAAAAAAGTGACCGACTGCGACTCATCCAGCAATGTGGTTCAGGATTAGAAGGGGTTGATCTTCAAGCTGCCAGGAAGCGAAATATTTGGGTTGCCAATGTCCCTACAAATATTTCCGGAAATGCTGATTCTGTGGCGGAGCTGGGTATATACATGATGATTGGACTATCCAGAGATATTCGGGGCATGGCCCAAAGTCTGAGAGACCGGAAAATGGGAGAACCCCAGGGAAGAGCCTTGAGCGGCCGGACGGTGGGTCTAGTGGGGCTTGGCGGCATCGGTCAAGCCCTGATTAAAAGGCTTAAAGCCTTTGATGTCCATTTGATCGGGATCAAACGTCATCATACCCCGAACGCCATGAAAGAACTGGATTTGGAATGGGTCGGAGGGCCTGAGGATATTAATGATCTATTGAAGAAATCGGATTTTGTTATTCTATGTCTCCCCTATACTCCTGAAACGAAGCACCTGATAAACCCTACTTCCATATCTTTTATGAAACAAAGCGCTTTTTTAATTAACCTCTCGAGGGGGGGATTGGTAGATCGTGAAACGTTACAAGAATCCCTCGCCTCCGGCAAAATCGCAGGAGCCGGCTTAGATGTGTTTTGGGAAGAGCCCCCGGATCTCAATGATACTATTTTCAGCTATAATGTATTGGCCACTCCTCATATTGCCGGGTCCACAGACCTTTCCATACGGAGAATTGTTAAGGCAGTAGCAAATAATATCCTCAGATTAGAGAAAAACAAGGAGCCCCTGTATGTAAAAAATTAACATGTCAGACATGTGAACTGTTTTAAACTTAAACCTAAGTTGAGCGATTTTTTGCGAAGAGATGTGCTGAAATCTTGATGCATAAGGGTTCGCAAAAACCGCAGGCATACCCGTGGATATGTCGAGGATTTTCGCGGATCCTTGATGCGCAAGAGATCGGTGCAGATCGAGTAAAAAATCGCTCAATTTAGGTTAAATTTTGCCGGTCATAAAACGTCCGTAATGCAGGGTATGATCGATGATATACCGCTTGATATGCATGACCGGCATCTTTTCCCGAATAACATAGCGATACAGCCCCGCGTTGGTGATATCCCCGATAAATACGGCTCCGATGAGCCGGGTGCCTTCCGGATTAAAAACCACCTTGCGGTAAGTCGTATCCGTGGCATGTCTGTATATCTCGAAATCGTGGTCTGTTGTATGAACCACGCCCATGGAAACAAACGGTTCGGCGGCCACCTGGGTTGCGTTCAAAATGCCGAAGGTGCCGGAATAGGCTGTTTTTATGCCGGCCATGTTCTGCCCGGCGCACCGCCCCATTTCAACGGCGTTTGTCCAAAGGGCCGTCATAATTCTGTCTCCCGAAACAGGTTCGAAGGTTACGGCAACATCACCGGCGGCAAACATATCCGGAGCATTACAGGCCGTATACCGGTCGGCAACAATTCCCCCGTCGATCCGCACATTGCTGCCGTCGAGAAACTCAACATTGGGACGCACCCCTTTTCCGATGCACACCATCTGGCAGGACATCTCACCCCCGTGGTCAAGGGCAACCCCGGTGACACCGGTACGGTCTGAAATGATATGGGTTGCAGCGCATCCTGTTTTGATTTTAAGACCCGCTCTGTCCAGGGCCTTACGGATCAGGAACACATCTTCAGGTTCCATGAGCTGTGAAAGCACCTCGGGTGAATAGACAACCAACGTAACCTTCAAACCTCTTTCAAGAAGGGCAAATGCGCCCTTTAGGTTTAAAAGACCGCCCCCGAGCATCACCGCATGATCCGACGTTTCGACTCTTTTGGCCATGTTTCTGGCATCGGCCAGTGTTCTTAAGGCAAAAACGCCCTTTGCATCGGTGCCTTTGATTTCCGGCGGAATATACGGTCGGCTTCCCGTGGCAAAGAGTATCTTTTCATAGGCCAGACCGCCGCTTCCCTGGACGGAAACGGTTTTTTCGGCGGTGTTAACCGATTCCACTCTGGCGCCGGTCCTTACAAAAATATCCCGGCCGGTATAGGGACCGCAGCCGGACAGGACCATATCTTCCGCACGCTTTTTCCCGGACACCACAAAAGGAATCAGGGGTCGGAAATAGGGTGTATCCAGTTCCTCCGAAAACACCGTAACAGAGCCCTGCCGATCATGCCGACGGATGGTATGGGCGGCGGCCATGCCCGCGGCACTTCCCCCGACGATAATGTATTTGCTTTTTTCTTCCGTCACATTATCCCCCTTCTGCCCGAAGCAACTCCCGGGATGCATGTTTGCGAACCTTGCCCGAAAAGGAGTCCACAGTATCGTAGACCAGCGCCCCGGTGGGGCATGCGCTCACACACGCGGGAATCTCCCTGTCCGGGCAGCGATCGCAGCGATAGGCCTTGTGTTCTTCCAGATGACGGCCGATAACACCGTATGGACATACCATTACACAGGTCCAGCAGCCGATGCATTTGTCCGTGTCTGTGATGACAACACCGTTTTCATCCCGGCTGATGGCGCCGCTGATGCAAGCGTACATACAGGGTGCTTCTTCACAATGCCGGCAGACCAGGGGAACCTTGCCATCAGGTTCCACCCATTCGACATAAACACGGCTTTTGGGAACCGGTGTTTCCGATATGGCGCCGAACAGGGTTTTGCTTTTGGAATGTTCCACCGCGCAGGCAATCGTGCAGGATAGACATCCAACGCATCGATCGGTTTTTACAAATATTTCTTTTGGCTGTGACATAGCCTGCTCCTTTTACTTATATTGATTTTTTTTTAGATTCCCAATGCCTTGCGCTTCTTATCCATGTGCGCGATCATCAGGCCGGCGCCTTTGACAGGATCGGGTTCAACGGCAAAGGTGGCGCCCACCACTTCATTTGCACCGCGGGTCAGCACCTCGGTCACAACCTTGCTTCCCAGGACCGGGGGTACGGTCCCGAGCACCGTGAAGATCCCCGAAGATACCACATAAGCGCCGATGCTTACCGCCTTTTCGCTCATCCACTCCGGAGCAGCACCCGCCACGGGAAGATCGCTGATATCAACCCCGAGTGCATTGGCTACCGCGGCGCATACCGTGAGGATGCGGCTGATATCGACACAGGAGCCCATATGCAGAACCGGTGGAACACCCAGGGTCCGGCATACGCCCTTGAGCCCGTCACCCGCCTGGTCGGCGGCTTCGGGAAGCATCAGGCCAAACTTGGCACAGGCGATGGCATTACAGCCGGTTGTCGTCACCAGCACATTGTTTTTGATCAGTTCCCTGACCAAAGCCACGTGGCCGTAATCATGCTTGACTTTGGGATTGTTGCATCCCACCACACCGGCGATTCCCTTGATATCTCCGGACTTGATCGCATTCAGCAGAGGATCCAGGGTTCCGCCCAGAGCCTTGACGATGGCTTCGGCGCTGAAACCGACCATGCATTCGGTCTTGTCTTCCGGAATAAGGACCTTTTCCGGGGTGCGAAGACTATAGTTTTCCACCGCCGCCTGAACGATCTGCTTTGCAATCTCAAATGCTTTTTCTTCACTGAATTCCATGTGGGTGGCACCCGGAAACTTGGCCTTGGGAGATGTGGAGATGAATTTTGTATGGAAGCATTCGCTCAGGGGCCCGAGTGACGGCATGATACACTGAACGTCCACAATCATTGCCTCAACCGCCCCCGTGATTACGGCGAGCTCCTGCTGCAAAAAATTTCCCACAATGGGAATACCGTGTCTCATGATGATCTCGTTGCCGGTACAGCAGATGCCCGCGACATTTATACCTTTGGCGCCGACTTTTTCCGCCAGTACTAAAAGTTCCGGGTCATTTGAAGCGGCCACGATCATTTCCGAAAGCACCGGTTCATGACCGTGAACGATGATGTTGACATGGTCTTGCTTTAAAACACCGAGGTTGGACTGGGAGCGCACCGGCATGGGCGTACCGAAGAGCACGTCCGACAGCTCTGTTGCAATGGTCGATCCGCCCCATCCGTCGGCAATGGAAGCCTTGAGCCCCTGAAGGATCAAATTGACCGGATCGTTGTCCACGCCGATGTGTGTGCGATGCATAATTTCCACAATTTCACGATCTACACCTCTCGGGTCTATTCCCAGACTTTTCCATAACGCCACCCGTTTTTCAGGCGCACGTCGGGTAAACTGCACAAATCCTTCCTGCTTGCCGAATTCGCCGTAAACCGCCCGGGCCAGGTCCAGGGCGATTTGTTCCTTGGTGCGGCCTTGGGTCTCTATGCTGTATTCACCGGCAAGTGCTTTCAGCTTTTCCTCATCCTTGATCTCGTATCCCCCGCCTTTTCCTTCAGCAGTCAGCAAGAGGGTGTGGGCAAGATCACGGCCATGGTCGGAATGGGCGGCCGCCCCGCCGACAATCATGCGTATCAGGTTTCGCGCCACGATAATATCCGCTGTGGCGCCGCAAACACCTTTCTTTGGTCCCTGGTCATCAAAAGGGCTGATCCGGCAGGGCCCCATGTTGCAGTTGCGGCAGCAGACGCCCAGCTCGCCGAACCCGCATTCCGGAAGCATTGCCTCATATCTGTCCCAGACGGTCTCCAGGTTTAGTTTCTCCGCGCGTTCCAGCATTTTGTGAACACTGGGATCTATACTTCTTTCCAAAATCTTCTCTGTATAGGCCATTATATTTTACCTCCTGTTTTTCTCCGGCCATTTCTGGTCGAATTGAAAGATAATCGGATACTTTCAACATTAATAAATCACCACACTGTGTGTCAACGCCATATGCAAAATTCCCCAGTGCAAACGCATTTGAATCCCGATACAGGGAGAACGCTCCACGACGGCGTGTTTCAGCACAATCCAAAAAGGCCCCAAAAGCCTGATCAGCAATAAGGGGGATCGTAATTAATGGCATTCCGTCATATTTTTGACACATTTAAAGTGCCAAAAAAGGATTCATGTCAAAGCATTTTTAAAAAATGCGACAAATAGTAACATCTCAATAAACTATCGAGCCTACTGATGATAAAATGTAAAAGATCTGACTGTTTGAGTATGTTAGTGAACCTTAAGAAAAAACAGCAAATAAGATCGGTTAGCCTTATAAATCTATAATCGCCTGTTTTTAAACGATTTATATTTAAAGTGTTGGACGCTGTTTTTTCTTTAGGGTCACTTTCATGCGAGTTTCAGATCTTTTACATTTTATTATCAGTTGGCGTGTCAATATGATCATTTAATACACCAGAACTTATTGAGAAGTTACGAAAAATAAGCTTAGCTATTTGTATCTATTGACAGATTAGTCCTTACAAGGTTTTTGGCACAAAATATGCAGAAATAAAGAAATCTGAATAGATGGCTAAAAACAACTTTTATTATTAAATAAAACCGGATAGTAAGCTCCCTCGGCTTTTGCAAAGTAGATAAAACATAACCATGCTCGCTGCTGGTTTCTGGATATCGGAGAGAACTTAGGGGCTTTGCCCCGCCTGCCATTGCAAGCTCGCCCGCCAGCCAAGCAAGGCGAGGCGGCCTGGGGCACGAGGGGGCAGGCCCAATTGGAATAGTGGAATAATGGAATAAACATGTTGCCAT
>Ga0307421_1001200_pt1 | contig 15902 bp, 11 predicted proteins | sample SalMarWE160270MG_FD_202163 | JGI IMG/M metagenome (GOLD analysis project Ga0307421, IMG submission 202163) | Salt marsh sediment microbial communities from the Plum Island Ecosystem LTER, Massachusetts, United States - WE1602-70 | ecosystem: Environmental > Aquatic > Marine > Intertidal zone >...
ACGTACGCAGGTTAATTTCATGCGCTAAAGAACTTCGAAGGAACCCGCTTGCGTGCTCGAGACCAGCGAGAATCTCATCAGATTGAGATTTCCCCTCAAGTGACGACACAAAGATATTCGCGAAACTCAGTTCCCGATCTACTGTGACATCGGTGATGAAAACTGATGCCAGTCGGGGGTCGCTTATTTTTCCCGTAATAAGCATTTCCGATAATAATTGTTGGATCCTGTCCGCGATCCTTTTTACACGTAATTTTGAAGGCATTTTTATCTTTCTACTTCTTCGATAATAAATGATTCGATCGTATCACCAATCTCAAAGTCATTAAATCCTTTTATCCTTATTCCGCATTCAAAACCTGAACGAACTTCTTTAACATTATCCTTCTCGTGTTTTAGGGAAGCAAGTTCACCTTCAAAGAGATTCTGCTCATCTCTTAATACTCGCACTCTTGCGTTCCGGCGCACCTCACCATTCATCACTCTGCAACCAGCAATGGTACCTAATTTTGAAATACTGAATGTCTGTAATACTTCAGCCTGGCCGAGAACCGTTTCTTTCTTCTCTGGAGCTAACATACCTTTGAGCGCTTTTTCAATATCTTCAAGCAGCCGGTAGATGATATCGTAGGTTCTGATGGAGACGCGTTCAGTTTTCGCGAGTTTTGCGGCTGCATTCTCAATTTGAACATTAAAACCCAATACTATCGCATTTGAAGCAGCAGCGAGCATAATATCATTCTCGGTAATATTACCTGCTTCTGAATGAAGAATATTGATATTGATTTCACTTTGGTCAATCTCGTTAAGGGAGTTTGTGACAGGTTCTAATGATCCCTGAACATCAGCTTTAAGGATTAAACGTAATTCAACCATTTCCCCAGCCTGGAATTTCGCAAACAGGTCTTCTAATCCTGTTATCTTTTTCACGGAACGCGCTTCTTCTTCTTTTCGCTTGCGGTCATTTACAATCGCACGAGCTTCTCTTTCTGATTCACATACCTGGAAAAAATCCCCTGCTTTGGGTAGTTTGTTCAAACCCAATGTGAGAACTGGTTGTGATGGTCCTGCTGTTTCAACTTGTTTATTCGTAAAATCGAACATTGCTTTTATTTTCCCGCTTGCTGTCCCAGCCGCAATAGCATCCCCTATTTTTAATGTGCCGTTTTGGACCAGGAGAGTTGTGACAATACCTCTACTTCTATCCACTTCCGCTTCAATGACCGTTCCTATGACTGTTCCATTCGGATTAGCAAGAATCTTATTATTTTCAGCAACAAGCAGAACCGCTTCAAGTAGATCTTCAATACCCGTCTTCATTTTTGCGGAAACAGGCACAATGATCGTATCGCCATCCCATTCATCTGAAATTACCCCGACATCCGCAAGCTGTTGTTTAACGAAATTTGGATTTGCCTCAGGTAGATCTATCTTATTGAGAGCGACAACCATTGGCACTTTAGCAGCCCGTGCATGCGCAATTGCCTCTCTTGTTTGCGGCATAACGCCATCATTTGCAGCAACCACCAAAATAACAATGTCCGCTCCCTGTGCACCGCGTGCACGCATGGCAGTAAAGGCAGCATGCCCGGGTGTGTCCAGGAATGTGATCTTATGTTTTTTGTGTTCGATTTGATAGGCACCGATATGCTGGGTGATGCCGCCGGATTCTCCGCCAACCACATCGGTATGTCGAATTGCGTCCAATAAAGTGGTTTTTCCATGATCGACATGGCCTAAAATGGTAACAACAGGGGGGCGGTTGATAAGATTTTTTGGATCTTCATCTTCAATCAACCGGCGCCATAAAGGCACTTCGCCAATTTCCTTTTTATTTACTTCAGGTATCTCGAGGTTGGCTTCTAAACCCATTTCAGCGGAAACAACCGCCGCAGTATCGAAATCGATCTGCTGGTTGATATTTGCCATAACACCATTCGCCATTAGGATTTTAATGATCTGTATGGGGCTGGTATTTAATTTTATTGCAAGATCGCGTACTGTTGTGATCGATGGTAGTTCAATTTTTTTATTTTCATTCTCGCTCATATATTCCTCCGTATCTTCCCCTTTGAACAATCTGAATCTTGTTGAAATGTGCACGGGCTGCTTTCAAGAGCGAGTGAAACGTATTTTTTGATTTACATTTTTCTTGCCCTACTGCAACCCGACAAAATCATTCTTACTTGCAACCGTTATTTTCTTCCTTTGGCAAGGAGTCCATTATATGAAGTAAATGATGCCGGTCTTCTTCAGTCATTTCAGTTCGCAGTGTTTTTGCTAAACCGCCTTTTAATGCGCGTTCCCAGCATGACCTTTTATCATGTAAATATGCACCCCGACCATCTGCTTTGCCCGTGGGATCATACCGAATGCCTTCTGGCGTGCGGATGATCCGCATTAATTCTCTTTTTGAAAGCACTTGCAGGCAGCCTACACAGGTGCGTTGTGGAAAATGCTTGTTACGCTTCTTTTGTTTTTTCACCACCTTATTTTTTACCTAGACTTACTCTTCTTCCCAATCATTCCAATCAGATTCAGCGCGTTTATGCGTTTTCTTTGAGATGGTCATATCAAGCTCAGGATCATATTCAATCTGCCTTGATTTCTTTGTTTTCTTCTTTTTCTTCTGTTTTGATTGGGCAGATTCACCATTGAAATCATCCTCACCCATATCATCCGGTTTGATATCTTTGAGATCAAGTTTGAATAGTTCTTCAAAGGATTTGATTTTCTCAACCTTTTGAGTTTCTTCTTTTTTCTCAATTATTTCTGATTCGCCAAGTTCCTCGATAGGTTCAGAAGTAAGTTCTTCAGGTATTGTTTGAACTTCTTCTGGAATCTCTTCAATCTGTTCCTCCGCAGATTCCTCCGCGGTTTCTTCAGTGGTTGTTTCTTCGTCTGATGGAGTTTCCATGGCAGCTATCTCGGGTTCTTGTTCTGGTATGGGTTCTTCTTCAATTGTCTCCCCTTCAGGAACAATATCAGGTAATTTATTACCAAATTTTACGATCTTCTCTATTGTTTTTGGCCCAATACCAGAAACTTTTAAAATCTTTTCGGGATTGATTTTACTTGCCAGCACCAGATCGCCGGCATTATCAATATTTGCTTCTAATAATGCATTTATGATCTTGTCTGATAAATTGCTCTTTGAAAGATCCATTTTGAATGCACCAGCTGGAATGGATTGCAATGCTTCATCTTTTTTCTTTTCATATACTTCGCGTTTCTCGCGCCGTTTAGTGATCATAACGCGCTCCAATCGGTCATTAAACTGGGTTAGAAAATCATAATTATTAGTGGGGATAACACGTCCTTCTGCCTTACGGCCTATTATCTCTTCTGCCTGAGCGATAGCTTCCGCTTCTTCTTTGGCTAATTCTTTTAATTCCTCATCGTTTTTCAAAGCGAACAACCAATCAGAGATAGCTTCAGGAAGACTCTTGATATCAATGCGCCAACCAGTTAATTTCGCAGCCAGGCGGGCATTCTGACCATCACGACCAATTGCCAGGCTGAGCTGGTCTTCAGGAACCACAACAAGCGCGTTCTTGAATCTATCTGCTGATTCATTTAGATAGACGCCGTTGACCCTTGCTGGACTGATCGCTTTGGCAATAAAAGCTGTAGGATCCGAGTTCCACTCAATCACATCAATCTTTTCATCATGTAATTCGCGGACGATAGCCTGAATGCGGACGCCCCGCATACCCACGCAAGCGCCGACAGGATCAATGCCATTCTGCGCGGCGGAAACTGCCACTTTTGCTCTACGCCCGGGTTCACGAGCAATCGAACGGATTTCAACAACACCATGGAAGATCTCCGGTACTTCATTTTCTAATAACCTGCGTAGGAAGTCACGGTGGGTGCGGGAAAGAATGATCTGCGGTCCCCGTCCAGTTTCTTTGACTTCCGCAACAAGGGCGCGTATGCGTTCGTGAATGCGGAATCGTTCATGCGTGATCATTTCTTTTCGCGGCATGCTGGCTTCGGCTTTCAATTCTAATCCGATCGTTAAACCACGTGGGTTCGCTGCCTGAACAACACCGTTGATGATCTCCCCTAATTGTTTCTCATAATATTCATATTGCGCTGCATGCTCTGCCTCACGAATTTTTTGCTGAATGACTTGTCGGGCTGTTTGGGCAGCAACACGGCCAAAATTAGCTGGTGTGCTGTCCACCATGACGAGATCACCCAATTTAGCATCTTTGACAAATTTTTTCGCGTTGTTGAGGGTTACTTCTGTAAGCGGGTTCTGAACGGACTGGACCACTTCTTTTTCAGCAAGGATGTTGAAATCGCCGCGATCCATGTCGATTATGGCTTTTATATCTTGTGCATTTGAAGCGTTGACTGATTTACGGTACGCAGAAACCATCGCTGTCGCAAGCGCTTCTAAAATGGTCTCTTTTGGAAGACCCTTCTCTTCTAATACCTCATTGAAGGCGAGCACAAACTCATTTTTCATGCCAATTTTTCTCCATGCATCACTATTCGATAATAAGCAGAAAAGTGGGGAAATCCCACTTCTCGATGAAAACAATAAAGCTGTCACTTACATTTTGAATTCTAACATGCTTTGATAAGTGGTGCAAGAAGAATTGCTAAAATTAATCAATATATTATTGAAGGAGGTCTGTTGATATAACGTGCTAGAGTAAAGGGGCATAAGTTTATGGGCAGTTTCTATTAGGAAGAAGATATTGCTTAATTGCCTGTATCTTTTTTTCTTCTGCAAAGGCAAGAAAGCTATCGGCTAGATTAGATAAGGGAACTATAAGGGTGTAACAGAGATATTATGGATGGCTGAGGTTAATCTCTGCAATAGGGATGTCTATTAGATTTCCACTCTTCGATTCAGCTACACTATCAAGTTTTGAGATAGTAACGGATCTAAAATCAGCTATCACAGCAGATTTCTTGGAATCCTACATTCTTAATTCAATGGTGATGTCAAAGTATTTAAAATCAACGCCATGTTTATTTAGTAATGTCTTGAATTCAAGATATATCAAATACTGATCAGATAATTTCCAGAAAAATTTTCTCGTTATGATATACTAACCGCGTTTAAATAAATTACTCATGGGAGAAGAGTCGCATGAAAAAATTATTGATAATGCGGCACGCGAAATCTTGCTGGAAAAACTCAGATCTTGCCGATCATGAACGCCCATTAAAAAAACGGGGGAAGAATGATGCCAAAAGAATGGGAAAATTTCTAAAATCCAAAAAAATTGTTCCAGACCTTATTATTTGCTCAACTGCTTTAAGAGCACAGGAAACAGCCGATAATCTAGTTGAGAACTTGAAATATAAGGGTGAAGTCGTTTTTACCGATGCGCTATATATGGCAGAACCAAAAGATATTCTTTCGGCTATTAATGATCATGCAACAAACCGGAAAACGGTTTTAATCATTGGCCACAATCCAGGATCTGAAGCTTTATTACAAATCTTGACAGGGAAAGTGGAAAGTCTGCCAACAGCGTCTATCGCCTATATCACAGCAAAAATTGATAAATGGAAAGACATTATTAAATGCGAAAATGTGAAATTAAAGAAATTATGGCGGCCAAAAGATATTAAATAACTTTATTATTAATTGATATACTCACTGTGTTATTAGCAGTGAGTTTTCTTTTAAAGGTTAACTCTATGAAGAGCAAATTGCAGGTTGTTAATGAGCAGTTAAATATTCGGGAATTAATTGCATCCATCAATAGAGTTAATGACATTCATTATTCTTTGGATGGAAATAGCATTTTTTACATAACTACCATTGATGGAAAAGGCGGATTATTCGAAATAGCTGATACAGGAAAAGAGAGAAAACTTTCTCAGAATCTAAATGTGGGGGGTACTGTAGGTTATGGCGGTGGTGATTTTGATGTCAGTGAACATTTGGTTGTAGTATCTGAAAAAAGTGGGAGTATCTTCAAGATAAATCTAAAGTTTGATCAACAAGTTACGCAAATCACTCCTGCTAATTCAAGAACATCTTCTCCAAAAATCTCCCCCAATGAAAAATGGGTCTTGTATGTGTATAACCAGGGTGAGATTAATGGCATTGGAATAATTCCTACCAATGGACTTGCTTTGCCTAGGCAATTAATAATTGGATCGGATTTCTACATGCATCCTGCCTGGCATCCGGATTGTGAGAGGATCGCATGGGCTGAATGGGATCATCCGTATATGCCTTGGGATGCCTCACGGATTAAGGTCGGCCGTGTTTGTGAAATGCAGCTTAAATTATTTGAGGAGGATTACATCGATGGAAAATTGGATGAATCCGCGAATCAACCCCAGTTTTCACCCGATGGGAGATGGCTTAGCTATATCAAACGAAATGGCAACTGGGATGATCTCGTTCTATACAATCTAGATACACATACTAAGAAATCAATTGTCAAAGGAAATGGATTTCATCTTAGAATGCCTGATTGGATACAGGGGTTGCGCAGCTATCAATGGACAAATGACAGCAGCATGATCTATTTTATAAAATACCATCAGGGAACTGCCTCGCTTTCAAAAGTATGCCTTAACACATCAAAGTTAGAACCGATCAACATCTCTCCATATATTTGGGCTTCACAGATAGCAGTCTCTAAAACCTCTAGGGAAGTAATGTTTATTGGATCATCAAAAAGAAAAACTAATCAGATTGTCCGAATTTCAAATAGCAGGATTCCGTCGAACCTTTTAGAAAGAGGCCATCAACAAAAAAATGTCCCCGAAGCCCAGGAGATTTCTTTCTCTACTGATGATGATTCAATGGTATATGCCTGGTATTTTCCACCCCTTAATCAAAAAGAATCGGGAAAATTACCGGCGTGTATTCTCAATATCCACAGTGGACCGACAAGTGTTAAGCATGCCGGTTATTCTCTAGATACCGCTTTTTTCACCTCCCGGGGATTCGCGGTTGTGCACTTGAATTATCGTGGGAGTGTTACTTTTGGATACGATTATCAATATGCTCTTCACAGAAAATGGGGGGATGCGGAGGTGCAAGATGCCGTTTATTTAATTGACGCCTTAAAAAAGCGTAATTTGGTAGATTCGGAAAAATTAGCGGTTATGGGCTCAAGCGCGGGTGGGTTTAGCGTACTGAATCTTCTGATTAAATTCCCAGGATTGTTTAAAGCGGGAATTTGCAGTTATTCTGTCAGCGACCTTGTTGATGATGCCAAACATACCCATAAATTTGAACGATATTACCATCAATTCTTGACAGGTGATTTTTCAACTGAGTATGATCGTTTTATAAGCCGGTCTCCAATTTCACACTTACAAAAGATTAAAGATCCCACTGCATTATTTCATGGGGTCGAAGATAAGGTTGTTTCCCTGAATCAATCTCAAAAGATCTTTGATTCATTAACCAAACGTGATATCCCCTGCATATTAAGAATATATGAGGGTGAGGGACATGGGTTTAGAAAGAAAGAAAATATTGAAGATTACTACAACACAGTCATCGAGTTTCTAAATAAATATTTAATAAAAGGAGATGAAATCTCCTCTTTCAAGTAATTATGATTAGCGGATTATTGATGCATAAAATCCTCGATTGCATGCAAGAGAGCATCGATATCTTCCATGGAAGTTTCTCCCATTGTAGCAATTCGGAAAGTTTTTCCCTTTAGATCACCATATCCATTCGCAATGCGCATCTGGTATTTTTCCATAAGAAAGGCGTTCAACAGCGGGATATCTAAACCGCGATCATTGTTTATGGTTGCTACAGTTTTTGAACGTGCACCCTCTTCGGCGAATGGTGTCATTCCATTTTCTAAAGCCCAGCTATAGACTCGCTGCGACATAGAGCTATGTCGGAGGAATCGATTCTCAATCTCTTCCGTGAACATTCGATCTAATTGAAAATCGAGCGCATAAACAAGCGATACTGCCGGTGTCATAGCGGTTGAATTTTTAATACGGTGTTTTTCCATCCTGAGCAGGTCAAAATACCAGCCCCGATTTTGAACTGTTTTTGCCTTTTCTAAAGCACGGTCAGTAACGCCAACCAGAGAAAGGCCCGGGGGAAGAGCAAGACATTTTTGTGAGGACGTTAGTAGAAAATCTACGCCCCATGCATCCATCTCAATTTTTGCCCCCCCTAATGATGAAACCGCGTCAACAAGAATCATCGTATCCGGGCTTACTTCTTTAACCACCCGGCATAATTCTTTCAAAGGGCTTTCCACACCTGTTGATGTTTCATTATGGACAATTGTTACAGCTTCGAAATGCTTCTTTTTTAGTTGATCGCTCAGCGCATCGGGCGTAACCGCTTTTCCCCATACAACGTCAAATCGGACTGGGTTTTTACCATTTGTTACAGCCACATCATACCAACGCTGGGAAAATGCGCCATTCACACAAGATAAAATATCCTTCTGGGCTAAATTCCGAACTCCAGCTTCCTGCATACCGGAACCTGTATGCGTACCAATCAACACGCGGAAATCTGTGAAGAATAACTTTTGTGATTTTTCTGCTGCTCTTCGATGAATGGCTTCATACTCCTTACTTCTATGGGGTACTAAAGGTTTAGCCATTGCTTGGAGCACTTCAGGTGCAACATCTACGGGCCCAGGGACAAACATATGAGACATAATCTTCCTCCGTTTACTTTTTTATCTGATAATAAATGTCAAAACAATTAAAACAATAAGAAAGAATGCCGCCAAAGATCCAATTCTCCTCAGATCTTTTTTTACATAGCTATAATCAGGATTGAATTTCGATGTATTGGATATTCCTTTTTTTACAGGCAATTTCCTGTCTATCGGCAAATTCCTGTATTTTTTCTTTGATTTCTTACTCATAAATTCTCCTTTTCGACACCGTTCAGATGTCAAAATTTTCACTTAATTGGCTTCTCTATTAATATTGTATCGCTTGATTGCAATATTAATTGAATAAATGTAATAAATTTTTTGTTATTTTAATTTTAATATGAATTGAATACCTTCATAATTGAGATAGAATTGATGAAATTATGAAGGAAAATATTAGAATGTTATTCTTTTATGATGCTAGGCAGGTTATTACCTTCATCTCACTCATCGCCAGGTATTTCTTTGCTCAGTGTTGTTTTTTATTTGAGTTTTTCACGGGTTGGATAAGATTTATCAAAGATTTGCCTAATAAGAAAGAAATGGTTTAAAACAGGGTATTATTCTCCAAGAGAATGCAAATGGATATTTCAATTCGTGATCAAGCAGTACTGGCTTGCCGGCGATTACTTAGTCAATTGAACCGTGATCCGGCAACCCCAACATATGGTTGTTTTGATCGAAGGTATTGGGCGTGGAAATTAGTGGATTTTCCCGAAGCCACATTCCAACGTAATATTAATTCCCTCTGCTGGTTAATGGACCAGCCAGAAGCAGAAGGTTCTGATAATCTTATTGAATTCATAAAAGCCGGGCTTCTTTATACACTTGAAATTCAGCATAAAGATGGATCATATGACCAGGCATATCCAAATGAGCATAGCTATGGTGCTACCGCTTTTCTTCTTCCCGACCTGATAAATGCATACCAGAAGAAAAAAGATAATTTCTTGCAGGATGAAAGAGTTTTTATTGAAAATGGGTTAATACGATCAGCTGATTTTCTTTATAGAGCTTCCGAGCTGCATGGTTTCATTGCCAATCATCTGGCTGGCGCTGCATTAGCACTTATGAAATCCTATCAATTATTTGGGGAAGGAAAATATAAAGCTAAATCAAATAATATTGTACAAAGAATCATTGAAAACCAATCGGGCGAAGGCTGGTTTCAGGAATATAACGGTGCTGACCCTGGCTATCAGACCCTGTGCATGTATTATTTAGCGCAAATATTCCAAATTGAGCATTCGGATAAGCTGTATAATGTTTTGGAAAAATCATTGCAATTCTTGCAATTCTTCATTCACCCCGACGGAACTTTCGGTGGTGAATATGGAAGTCGTAGAACTGAAATTTATTACCCGGGAGGGATTGCGATACTATCCTCAGAATTTCCGGTTGCGGCCGAAATGCATATCTTTATGAAAGAATCAATCAGAACTGGCGATACAGTCAATTTGATGGATATTGATATGGGAAATTTAGCGCCATTGTTATCTAACTATATAACAGCTGTTTCAACTTTAGAAGGTACCGGTGAAAGTTATTTACTTCCAAACAAACAAAAAGAAGTTACTCGGGTTTTTAAATCCGCCGGTCTCGCAATCATTGCAACCCCGGATTATTACTCTGTTCTAGGCACATCAAATGGTGGGATATTAAAGGTATTTAATAAGAAAACGAATACATTAGTTTATGATGATTGTGGTTTGTTTGGTGAAACCAGTAATGGACAGAAATTTTCAAGCCAAGTAACTAATCTGAATAATCCATTAAAATGGGATGGGAATGCATTTGAAATCTCTTCCACCTTTAATAAAATTCCCATGCAATTCCCTACACCCTTCAATTATTTACTTCTAAGAATTGCTAATTTAACTCTCATGCGCTGTCGATTTCTTAATGAAGTAGTGAAGAAAGTATTCGTAAAATTATTGATAAATAAGAATTCCCCCGTTCCATTGCGCAGAATCCGAAAAATTGAGTTTAAACAAAATATTATTCATATCGTAGATAAAATTGAAAAAACCGGACTGGTCCAAATCAAGATATTGGCGTATGGAAAAAAATTTTCGGCAATCCATATGGCATCCGCTCGATATTTCACACCTTCACAATTAGTAAAAAGAGAACAGCCAATTATTGATATTGAAACTTTTCAAAGGACAGGGGTTACTACTCAATCCTTAATTATCGATCTTCACAAGGATTCTCAGGCGCATCTAGTATGAACGATTGGGGAAATATTTCTATTGATGTTGATTCTTTATCATCCATATATAAAGGACAGGGATGTTCGCGTCCGGGCGGGTACACTTTTGTAGAATTCAGATCTGGCCTAGAAAATCTATCAGATTTCTTCTCGAGATATGCGATTAAAACCACAATGTTCATGGTAGGCGATGATTTCCTTTATGAAAAGAATCAAACTGCAATTAAAGAAATCTCCAACAATGGGCATGAAATTGCGAATCATTCCATGACACATCCACAGGGTTTCCGCTGGTTGTCAAAGCAAGAAAAAGAAATGGAACTGGCTGCCATGTCTGACATTTGCCATGAAGTAACCGGGAAAAGACCAATTGGCTTCCGTTCTCCTGGTTGGAACATCGATGATGCTACCCTACCGGTGTTAAATAAATTAAAGTATGCATACGATTCTTCAGTGTTCCCCACGTCGCTTATGCCGCTAATGAAATTTACCCATTGGTCCAGCATGTCAAAGCAGAAAAAACAAGACCGCACGACCATGGGGCAGATTAATTATATGTTTTCTCCTCTCCCGCCGTATCATGTCTCAAAGCATTCACTCGGGAAAAAGGGAAATAATTCATTGGTTGAATTTCCAATTTCTGTATCACCGTATCTGCGGATTCCCTTTTTCGCAACATTGCTTTTATTTACAGGCTTGGGTTTCTTCAAGAAATTATATCGATTGATTCGCGTGGCTGGACTGCCTGTACATTTCCAAATGCATTTATCCGATTTCATCGATTACAGCATTCCAGAACTAAAAGATCAGATGCCCGGAAACAAACAGGGTGCTTATATCCCGCAATCACTTAACACACCGCTTCCGAAAAAAATAGATCTATTCAGTAAAATGATTGAATTGATTGGGCAGGATTACAACTTCATCACATTAGAACAATGGACAAAAAGATTACGGATGGATAAATGATTCCACGCTTAAGACCATATTTTGGGAAAGAAGAAATTCTTACAATCTTCAAAAGCAGGAGGTATGCTGTTCGGAGATTTGAACAGGCTTTTGCAATGCAATTCCATTCCATTTATGCGGTTGCTTTTCCTTACGGCCGTTCTGCCTTATGGGCATTCTTGAACGCACTCGAACTAAAAGAGGTTGAGGTTGTTCAACCTGCATATACATGCTCTGTGGTTGCTCACGCGACAGTTTTAAGTGGGAACATCCCGGTTTTTGTGGATAACTCTCTTACCAATTACAACATGGATATTGATCTTTTCGCTGATGCGATCACTCCCAACACACGCGTTGTAATTCCAACCCATCTTTTTGGCTATCCAATGGATATTGACAAAGTGAATGATATTGTTCGTCACGCTGAAAAAAAATATGGTCACAAGATTTGGGTCATCCAGGATTGCGCCCATTCATTCGATGCGCGATTTAAAGGAAAAACAGTTACAAATGCTGGTGATGGTGCTATCTTTGGGCTTGGAATCAGCAAGCAGATCACATCTATTTTTGGGGGAGTATTTACAACAAATGATGAAGTGATCGCTAAAAAGGTTTGCGAATTCAGGAATAGAAATTTTAAAAAACCTTCATGGAAAAAGTCTACTCTCCGATACCTATACCTTCTCGCTGTGGATCTAGCTTTTCAGCCAATAATTTATGGCTTTGTGTATTGGCTGCAGGAAAAAACACCATTCCTCAATCGATTAACAAAAGCATATCATCTGGATGAGAAGATTCATTTTCCTCCTGATTACTTAGACCAGATGACAAATATTGAAGCGCTCGTAGGCTTAGAGCAATTAAAAAAATACGTGGTAATGCGCTCAAAACGGATAGAGATCGCCAAAAAATACTTTGAAACAATAAATAACCCGAAAGATATGATTCTTCCCCCTGAAATTGATGGGGCAACTTATTCACACTTTGTTATCAGATCGGATGCGAGAGACCGATTGCTCGCCTTTTTTGCATCTAAAGGTATTCAGTTAGGCCAGCTTATCGAATACAGCATGCCTCATTATCAGGCATACAAAACATATGCCAAAGACAAACTATTCCCCAATTCTTTGCTGTGCAGCAATTCCATGATCAACTTGCCAATATATACGAATTTACATGATATCAATATTATTAGAATTGTTTCATTTTTATTGCATTATTCCGAAAACCATGAAAAATAATATAGAAATTTCAACTCTAAAACCTCATTGGGTCGAAAATATTGCAAAAATTCATTTTGATTCCCTACCGAACGACTTCCTTCCAACGTTAGGATTAAGTTTTCTAATGAATACTTTTTACCCCGCTGTTTTATTATCAGCATTAGGGAAAGTATTTATTGCCCTAAATAAATTTGATGAACCTGTTGGATTTGTATTAGTCACATTAAAAAGCAATGAGTTCTTAAAAAGTATTATCAGAAATCGATTTTGGGATTTTCTTAAAATTTGGATAAGCTCTTCCTTCTTTTCATTAGGAAATTTCAAAAATAATTTCCAAATTATCATATCAGGAATATTATCCAAAAATACACTTAATGTAGGTGAAATTTACATCATTGCAGTAAAAAAGTCTTTTCGCGGAAAAGGTATTGGGAAATTACTAGTGGGAAAATCTATTGATTTTCTAAAAGAAAATAAGCTAAGCGGAATTAAAATTAAAACGTTGGCATCCAATATAGAATGGATAAAATACTTTTATAAAGAAGGATGGAAGTTAGAGAACAATTTTCACCTGATTGGAAAAAAATATGTCAGTTTAGTTTATAAATTCGACGATATTTTCTAATCCATATAAAATTCTTATCATAACTTATTCTTGTATCCGAGTATAGCAAAAAAATAAATCATATAGTTGCTGCTTACATTGATATTACAAACATTTGTGTTCAATTATTATTGATTTGTAAGGCTCCCTTAAAATAGTACCAGTGATAAGTAGGCACAATGGACAAACTGAAAATTGACTCTCAAGCAGTAGGTTCATAAACCAATTTGAGTTGCCTTCCCTAATCGCGGGTGATGCTAGGAATGCGTCACTACCAAATTGTTAAATTTGTAGGGGCGAAACCAACGAGTTACGCAAAGGAGGAATTCTTGAATACCCAATATGCCTTGGAATCGTCCTGCATCTCAAGTACATCGTAGCTAGTACATCCTTATGATTCATTGAATTGAATGCCAGATATAAAATCATCAGCTCTTTATACCTGAGTAGCAGTTTTCATAACCATGAGCTTATCCTGCCTGAAAACCTGCAACAAACTTATAAGGAAGAAGCACATCCCTTTAAAATTGAGAATATACAAAATCTACTGCATTGGCTTCCCCATAAAAACCAAATATGGTGATTGAAAAAAACAATAGGTAATAAACCGCCCATCGAAACCAGGTGGGCTGCTTATTTAACTCAACTAATAGATCATGTTTGCACTGCACAAATTCAACAACTATTAAAATTAACAAGGTATGAGTCATCATCCAGAAATCTTTATCATCTAAACCTAAACTACCATCTTTAAATATCCATGCTTTCTCTGTGGTTATTCCATCCAATGTAATAATAGATTTCATTATATGAACAGCTTCACTTATTGAATTCGCCTTGAAAAACAACCATGCAAAGCTAACTAATCCAAAGGTAAATAGAATTTGAAATGTCTTATGAGCAAAAGTGCTGCGGTCGATATTCAATTTCTTGACCACCTTGTCTCGTATTTTCTTGGTAAGAATTTCAATGATCTGATATAAACCATGAAGTGCCCCCCAGATTACAAATGTCCAGCTTGCTCCATGCCACAACCCGCTGACCAAGAAAGTTATCATCACATCAATGCTTATCCATAATTTACGTAGTTTCTTCCGACGATGTTTGTAATTTAACCGAATGAAGATATAGTCTCTCAGCCAGTTGCTTAGTGAAATATGCCACCGACGCCAAAAATCAATTACCGATTTTGCTAAGTAAGGCCGCTTAAAATTCTCGATCAGCTTAATTCCCAGAATGTTAGCTGTGCCAATTGCTATATCACTGTAGGCTGAAAAATCAATATAGATCTGAAATGAAAATGCAAAAATAGCCACGACAAGTTTTGGGCTGTTGAAATCTTGAGGACCCGTAAACACAGTATTAACCACAACCGCAAGCCTGTCTGCGATTACTATTTTTTTAAATAACCCCCATCCAACCCGTACAAGACTATCCACAAATTCTTGATACTCAAAAGGTCTAGGATTCAGTAACTGAGGTTCGAGGTGGTTATAGCGTTCGATGGGACCTATTAATAGTTGAGGAAAGAAAGAAACATACAAAGCAAAATGACTGAAATTTTTTTCCGCTTCCACTTTTCCACTATATACATCCAGTAAATAGCTAATTAATTGAAAGATATAAAAAGAAATGCCAACAGGATAAAGCAGCTCAATTCCGCGGAATGTCCACTGTAAACCAGCAGCTGCCGCTGCTGTATTGATTGAATTAAAGAAAAAGTTTATGTATTTGAATAAAAATAAAATGCCAATATTTAAAATTACGCCAACAAGCATCCAGACTTTCTTCGGCTTATTATCCTTGGTCTTCGCAACCATTCGTCCTGCAATGTACGAGATGCCTGTACATGTTAGGAGGATAAATGAATATTTAACATCAGATAAGCTATAAAACACATAACTGAAAATTAACAACCAAACCCACCGCCATCGCCTGGGTAAAATGTAATTCACAATCACAATGACAATAAAAAGTGGATAAAATATAAATGAATTAAATATCATGCTTTCCTCTCAAAATGATTATTAGGCGTTATTTGAACAGATCCGCTACAAATTCAAAAAGAGCAAGTTGTTTAATTGTTTTTAGGATTATAAGCAAGAGATTGTGAGACGAAAACTTATTCTTATTCAAGAATAAGATCAAATCCTCCTCTAAGATAATAATTACTAGTGGGATTATTAATCATAATATGTATAAAGTAATCACCAATTGGTTCTGGCAAGGCGTACTTTAGTTCATTTTTTCCTTTTTCTTCAATTTTATAAACTGAT
>Ga0307421_1001204_pt1 | contig 15842 bp, 12 predicted proteins | sample SalMarWE160270MG_FD_202163 | JGI IMG/M metagenome (GOLD analysis project Ga0307421, IMG submission 202163) | Salt marsh sediment microbial communities from the Plum Island Ecosystem LTER, Massachusetts, United States - WE1602-70 | ecosystem: Environmental > Aquatic > Marine > Intertidal zone >...
TGGTTGGCTTATTCTCAGGTGCAGTAGGTAATATGTTCGGCGATGCACTAACCGGTTTCGGCCTCTCTCCACAGTGGAGTGTTGGCAACGGCTTAGGAGGCTTTATTGCTGGCCTTTCCTGGCTGTTCAAAGATAAAAAGAAAGGCATTGATACCGTCCTGATTATCAGCGCAATTCTAACCGCTGCAGCCACAATCTTCTTTTTTATGAACCCTGCACAAGCAAATACCCTGTTCTATGATGTGGATAATGGCATCTTTGGCGATGCACCGATCACAATGATCGCAGGTATCTCCGTTGCTGTCGGTTTTGTGCTGGTACTGCTGGTTCGCTTGCTCTCCGGCAAGAATATCGAGGTGGCCGCTGCTGTTACATGGAGCATGTTGGGTAACCTGATAGGAATCGGTTTTGCAGCGATATCTGATATTTGGATCAACGGTTATCCCCCGGCAATTGCCATTGTTGGAGAGTTCATCCCCGCTGCGGGACCGAACCTGATCTTCGCCGCAATTCTGGTACCACTAAAATCATAATAGCAAGAAATTACATTTATCGAAGAGGATGTAGGTACAAGCCAAAAAACAATTGTTAAAGATAAAAAGTCGTTTGAGCTTATATCTTACGGCAGATGGTCTCAACAAAGACCGTTATATGAAAAACTGTATTTATACAGTGGATGTGAAAGTATACTTTTTAGACGGAATTTGTTAAAAAAATTGTATACTTATCCAATGTGCGGTCCATTTGATTTGTGTTTCCGAAAGCATATCATTCACCAAAGCATATTTGGGTTCATCATAGTCCTTTTTAGCTTAACCAGCATCTCCTGCGGCGGTAATGTCCAACAAAAGCCGACACAAGCGGCACCCGTTGAGACGCTCTCATCACCAAATGTGACTACCCAAACCGAGACACCCGTTGTTGAAAATGAACAAACCCTTTCGCTTGAGGCAGCTACCCCCACACCAAGCAACGGAGAAGAAGAACAGGAAATAAGCGGGGATGAAGAACCGCAAAAAAGCAATCTGCCTATTTTTGACCAATTTATAGAAGATCTTAAAACAGGTGAAGCGGATAAGATTGTGGGTTTATGGGTGGAAAATGTAATGGCATTGCAGGTGGTTTATCAGCCTGCTAATGACCCCTCGTTTGTAAGCACTATTGATAATGTGGCCACTTATTTCATGTATCCCTGGCAAAAAGCTGGCAACCATGGGCTGCTGGCGCATAATTATCTGGCTGGAAGATTCTTTTTTGATGTGAAATTAGGAGATATTGTCACGCTTGTATTTGGGGATGGAAACTACATGGATTTTGAAGTTACAGAGATCAAGGCGTATCAGGCATTGCAGCCAAACAGCCCATACAGCAATTTTATCGATCTGGAAAGCGGCGAACAACTGACGGTGAATAATGTGTTTATTGATGTGTATATGGGGGATTTCCACACCGTGCTGCAGACTTGTATTGCTATGGGTAGTGAAACAGAGTGGGGTCGGAATTTTACAATTGCCCCGCCCTTGTATTGATTTGTTTGCAGCAGAAAGTATAATGTTAGTATAACTATCTGGAGGGAAAGAATGTTTATTCAACAATTAATCAAAGCAGTAACCAGCGGGTGGAAATGGATTGTAATCACGATTCTTATTGCAGTGTGCATTTCGTTGGCTGTGTCTTTAACAACTGTTCCGGTTTACCGAACCAAAGCGACTTTTATCATTGCGCCAAATAAAAATTTACCGAGCAGCCGGGATGTGGTTAGTGCTTTTACAGCGCTGGACACATTGAATATCTTTTCAACTTATGCTGATATTCTTTCCAGTGAAAGGGTGTATGAGGAAGCCAAAAAGGTTGTAGATCTAGATGAGGCAGAATTATCTCAGTACTCCCGGTTTACCGAAATGAATCCAGAATCGATCATTCTTGAACTGACTGTTGAAGGACCAAATCCACAAACCGCGGCTGTTTTGGCGAATGAGGTTGGAAAGTACGGCATCCAATTCATCAATGCTTATTTTTCTGTTTTTGAAATTGATTTTTTAGACCAGGCTGTAGCTGCCAGTCAATCTTACCGGCCGAAAACCTATCGGGATATGGGAATAGCAGCCGGAATTGGCCTTGTTTGTGGCATGTTAATTGTCATCGTGAAAGAATTTATGGAAATCCCACTAAGCCAATTCATTCAGCGTTTTTCTTTGGACAGCGAGAGTTTAGCTTTCACCAAACGCTCCATTGAAAAGTCTCTGGTAACTATGAAAGGGAAGGAAGATGAATGGCCGATCACTTTTATGCTCATCAAATTAAAGAACTTGCATGAGCTGCTATCAGTTTTACCGGGGTTTTCCAGGAAGAAAGTTACTTCTGAAATTGCCAAGAGGCTCAAAGCACAACTGAAAGGTAATGATCTTGTGGGTAGATGGGATGGCTCCACTTTTTCAATTGTCCTGCCTCATACACCCAAGAAGGTGTTAAATGTTATTAAGAAAAAACTTTCTGAAGTCTTTTTAGCTCCATTCACTTATGGTGTTGAAGAATCTGAGCAAAGTATTTTAGAACCGATCATCACCGCTGCAACTAGCAGCAATGCAGGGGAATTCGAGACTTTTGTGCAGGATGCGGAAGCAGAAATGAAAGACATGGAATGGTAAATTTGGGCAATTGGAGTACCTGATGATCAAATCAAAGTGTATAGTTCCATTTCTTTTATTATTGATTTTTTCCCCCACTCAAGTGGGGTTTGCTGGTTGTGATATTTTTCAGGATTTTCAGAACAATCAAATGCTCTCTGGTACAGGTCAGGAACAAACTGCCACATTGACTCTTGCTGATCTGGGCATTCAGGATCCAGTTGTTCTGCGCGGCCCATTTCAGGAGATTTCAGTATTTTTCACGCTGCCACCGGATTGGGATGTGACATCTCCTGTACAATTCGAGTTTCAAGTTGAAAGCGAATTCCAATCACTCATGGAAGCGTTTACTTCTGATGAAATCAGTGAAAGACCTGCAAACGCAGAGGGTTTCCTAAGGTTTGATCTCAATGGAATATCTGTGGGTGAGGTTGTGCTTGATCAAAGCGGCGAGTTGCCTGTTTCATTTACGACTGCACCTGGCGTTATTAAACAAAATTCAACTGAAAATGAATTGACGATCAGCTGGGATTCTGGAATCGCCTGCCAGTACAGTATCTCTACAGTTCTTACAATCAATCCATCCTCACGGATTGAGATTCCTTATGAATATAAGGAAGTCGAACGGAAGCTGAGTAAATTTCCAAAGCCTTTCTATTCGAGAAGTGATATCAATCCCTATCCAGTGGCGCTGGTGCTGCCCGAGAACCCGGAGAGAGATGATTTGTCAGCAATGCTCGCTGTCTCTGCGGGTCTGGGAAAGCTAACCAGTGGGGGCATTTCATATGAAATATTTTTAATGAATGAAATAAACCCGGCAGATCATGGTGATTACCACCTTATATTTATTGGCAAAATGGATGCCCTGAATAACTTCTTTGAAAAAAGAATGGAAGGAATTGTTTTTGAACCTTCCAAAATATCAGGCAACCCGGATAGTGGTTTTCTTTCAATTCAAACATCACCATGGAACCCGGGCCGCGCCGTAATGATTGTTACTGGTGATGATGGGGAGTCCCTCCTAAAAGCCAGTGCTGTGGTTGCAGCTGAAGATTTTTTGCCATTTTCAGATGGAAATCAGGCTGTGATTTTAAAGCTTTCGGATTCATCATCGCAAATCCAATTCCAAATTGATCATGAGTTTGGAGAATTAGTAAATGAGGAAGAGCTACATGTAGAAAAACTGGGTGAAACCACGGTTGAGATCCCATTTTATTTACCAGGGGATACGCAGATCACACCGGAGTCTTTCATTGAATTATATTTCCGGCATTCACAATTGATAAATTACTTACAGTCGAGCCTTAATGTTTCCATCAATGAGAAAATGATTGGGACCATTCGTTTCAGCGACCAATCTGCTGAGAATGGGCTGGCTCGGATTATTCTCCCACCCGACATTATTCGACCGTTGAAAAACACGCTGAAAATTACTTATACCATATATCCAAAGGATGTCTGCGCGGATGAAAGGAGTGGAAATTATTGGATTTCAATTTTTAAGGATTCCTACCTGCATCTGCCGCCTACGCTGGATGTACCCACGGAATCAATTAATTATTACTTAAATGATCTTCCCAATGCGTTTTTACATGATAATTCGCTTTCCCAACTCGTATTTGTTGCCAATCAAGGCGATTTGCAGAGTTGGAAATATGCGTCTGATACCGTTTTCATTTTAGGAAAATTTTTAAACTCGAGTATCATGCGACCTTCCGCTCAATTTGCGGCATCCTTTGAAGGAGAACCAGAAAAGGATTACATCCTGATTGGAAGGACCAATGACATTCCATTTTCAAGCGGGGTAAACGAATCTCTACCTATTCCAATGAAGGAAGACGGCTTCATTGATGAAATCCTTATGGATGGAATTCAATTCAGAATTAATTCGAATAAACACTTTGGGATTTTGGAAATTGCCAGGATGATGGATTCACACTCCTTGGTTCTATCTATTTTGGGTAATTCAGAGAAAGGCCTGGATGCTGCATTTGATACCGCCCAGAATAGGATTTTTATGCAGGAGGGCACTTCTGCAAATGTTGAAATCATTGATGAGGAAGGTATTTCTCACCCATTATTTATTGAAAAAAAATTGCCAGCAAACGGTGAGCAGAAACCCCAATCAGGTTGGCTTGAGAGTATTTTAAATCTGGATGCTGACAATTCGGCCATCTACTTGCTGGCAGCGGCTATATTAATTACATTTATCTTTATCATCTGGACTGTGCGAACCAGTTCCAAAACAAGCAAGAAATAATAATAGATTTGTTTTGATAAAAGTCAATTATTCAGATGGCCCAGTTCCTTGTTTATGCGCGAGACCTTGCTCCTGTCAATCCCCATCAGCCCCAGCGCTTTGACCAGTTTGTCTGCTTTGCCTATCCCACCGGTGACCTGACATCACTGTGGGGCAAACACTTCCTATGATACCGCAAGGGAAAGCGACGCGATTTTGGGAAGAGTAAAATCACATCAAAGAAAATAAAAACAAGTGCAATAAGGATTGCCAAACCCCCTGCAGGCACTCTCAATAACAATATTCTTAGAGAATGATATCGCCACACCCTATTTTATTGGACCCACAATACTAACCACAAAGGAATTCCTTGTGATGATAGAAAGTGAAGGGGTACCATGGGATTAAAGGGAAAAGATTTGAAATGGTAATCTAAGACTAACAAGACAGCGGTAATCTGCAACTATTCTATTTTTCACTTTTTTCATGAACTTCAAAATTTATTTTCACGAGATAATCCGGATTTTTAAAAAGGAGCAGGTTGTATACTGAATATAATGCAAGATAGATCAAATTCCTTAATACCAAAAACCGCGTTTCAGATGAACGCATTACAGAAAGTGGGCTTGATCATCATTTCCGCAGCGAGCTTATGCTTTGAGATCAACCTGACGCGCCTGTATTCAATCTCGCATTTCTATCACTTTGCATTTATGGTGGTGAGTATAGCGCTGTTGGGCTTTGGTGCGAGCGGAACTTTTTTGGCAGTGCTGGGGAAGAAAGATGATACACCGCTTGCCAGCAAATTGGTATGGATGGCAATCGGAGCAGGTGTGAGCATGCTGGGAGCATATATACTGATCAACCAGCTGCCGTTTGATTCGTTCAGCATGGCGGTTGACCGCAGGCAAATTTTGATATTGATGCTGCATTACACGGCTCTCGCTGCACCCTTCTTTTTCAGCGGGATGATCGTCAGCGTTATGCTATCCAGGCAAACGCATGCGGGCGGGCGGGTGTATGCGTTAAACCTGATAGGCTCCGCGCTTGGCTGCATGGCAGCGTTGATGGCGCCGCATCTGATGGGTGGGGAGGGAACAGCGGCATTAAGCAGCGCATTAGCGGGGCTGGCGGCATTCATATTCTTATTATGCAGTTGGAGCAGACCGAAAAGAAAAAGTATACAGATTATACTGGGATTGATCGCTATCTTTCTACTGGTAGGTTTCTCAGTAATGGAAATTGGGCAGCTGATCGCCGGGGGCGAAGGATTAGGAATAATGGAATTATCCATTTCTCCATATAAGGGCATTTCTTACGCTCTGCAAAATCCTAAGGCGGAAATCATTTCCAGTAAGTGGAATGCCACTTCGAGAGTGGACGTAGTGCGGAGCCCAAGCCTACATTCAATTCCGGGTTTGAGCTACCGATATCTGGAACCGCTGCCACCGATCAGGGGATTGTTCATTGATGGTGACAACCTGAACGCTCTTATGCCTGCAGAATCTGAAATGGATTTTGCAGGATATCTTCCCGCAGCAATTGCCTTCTATCTGCGACCTGAAGCTGAAACGTTGATTTTGGGGTCGAAAGGGGGCATGGATGTGCTGGCGGCTTTGGCTTTGGACGCTCAGCGGGTTACGGCTGTAGAGGAAAACATGCTGTTAATTGAAGCTGCTGCGGATATTTATCATCTGCCGGGTGTGGAATTAGCTGCTACAAGCGGGCGCAGCTACCTGCGGAGCACGAACAGGCGTTTTGATGTCATTCAGTTATCTCTTACAGACAGCTACCATCCAGTGAGCTACGGAGCGTACAGTCTGGGGGAAAATTACAGATTCACATTTGAATCTTTCAGCGATATGTTAGACTGTCTGAAACAAGATGGATTTTTAGTAGTAACGCGTTGGCTGCATGAGCAGCCAAGTGAATGGCTGCGTACTTTCACGTTGGGGGTTTCATCGCTGGAGGCACGCGGAGCTAATCCGCAAGAGCAAATCGTAGCGCTGCGGGGTTATAACACCGGCACACTGCTTGTGAAGAATGGGACTTTCACTTCTAAGGAACTTGCTCTGATTCGTACTTTTGTGGATGAGAAAGCATTCGACCTGGTATTTACGCCAGATATTCAAGTTGAGGAGATAAACCGTCATAATATCCTGCCTGAGGAAGTGTATTATCAAACTTTTATTGATGTACTCGATCATGAAGAGCGAGCTCATTTTTATGAGCAGTATATGTATGATGTACGTACGCCAGTGGATGATCACCCATTTTTTGGGCATTATTTCAAATGGTCCCAAATAGGCGGGATCTTGCGGTCACTGGGGACAACATGGCAGCCATTTGGCGGGGCGGGCTTTCTGGTCATCCTGGCGATATTTGGATTAGCAGTCATTTTAGCGGGTGTGCTGATTCTCCTGCCTGCCATAGTAAAAAAGGAAACAAAGATTCCGCATTTGAAAGGTAATATCAGGATATTGGTCTATTTTGGCATGATCGGATTTGCTTTTCTGCTGGTTGAAATGCCAATGATTCAGCAGTTTATCCTGTATTTGGATCATCCAACCTACGCGATGGCGGTGGTGCTGTTTTCTCTGCTGCTGTTTTCGGGACTTGGCAGTCGATGGGGAAGCAAAATACTATCGATCTCTGCTTCTCTATTGATCCTGCTGGTTTTTCTTGCGGGATGGTTTGTTGTGCTTCCAGCGCTTCTGAGTGCAACGCTGGGCATGCCTCTGGCAGCTCGGATCAGTGTTAGTATCATTTTCACAGCGCCAATTGGTTTTTTAATGGGTATTCCTTTCCCCGCTGGACTGGAATGGATGCGGAGATGCATCTCGTTAGATGAAAAATTTCCAGCCGGAGGGATAGTGGGATGGATATGGGCAGTGAACGGATCAACTTCTGTGATTGCTTCAATTCTCTCCTCCCTGCTGTCGCTTAGTTTTGGTTTCAGACGAACCTTAGCTGTGGGAATGATCTGCTACCTGGGCGCATGGTTTATGGTGTCTGATCCTGGGCGCCACTCTGAACCCCTTCGCCAGTGAAAGGCACAAAACTCACTCCGCCCATGTTGTAGCCAATTAATTCATCGTCCTGTTTGATAAATTTCCACAGCGTTTGGTACCAACCGGGTGGTCCAATCGGGATGACCAAACGCCCATTATCAGCCAACTGCTCTACCAACGGTGCAGGAAGATGATCGGGGGCTGCAGTGACAATGATGGCATCGAATGGGGCATAATCTTCCCACCCATAATACCCATCGGCTTGTTTTACAGTAATGTTGGAATACCCAAGCGTCCGCAGAAGGTTGGAAGCGTTTTCTTCTAACTCTGGCACAATCTCAATTGTGTAGACATCCACAAAGCCCAATTCTGCCAAGATCGCTGCTTGATAGCCGGATCCGGTACCGATCTCGAGCACTTTTTGCCCGGGTTTCAGTTCTAAAATTTCGGTCATGTGCGCGACCAGAGAAGGCTGCGAGATTGTCTGCCCATAGCCGATGGGCAGGGGATGGTCTTCGTAAGCTATATCGAGATACTCTAGTGGAACAAACTTATGTCGGGGGACAGCAGAGAAAGCGCGAATGACATCTTCGTCTTGCAAATTCTGGGTTGCTATCGTGTGCTCGACGAGATGCTGATGGGCTTGCGAGAATTGCTCATTATCCAATTTGGCATTAGGTTGAATAGTGGGTTCAGCATATGAAGTGGGAGTTGGGGGCGGTTGTGTTTGCCCTGCGCAACATGAAAGGAGCAAGGTGGCGAAGATACAAGCAAGATGTTTGGTAAACAAGTTCGGATTCATACGAAAGTGACGGAAATCAGCATATATCCAATAGCGATAACATTTTTATTGTACGTTATGTATAGTATATCGGATGGGAAGAGCATTTTCAATACCGGATGTTTTCAATATCACAAAGGAATATATTATATTTCGGAGTAGGGGGTGATTTTGGTTCATTTGTGCTGCCTTCTGCTCTACGGTCGGCTGCTCAGATGCTTAGGTATTCGAGGAGTATAACAGGGATTGGATCTGCGGTATAGGCAATAAACCCTTGTAATTTTCTGACGGACAAGCGGATGATAGATATTAGCCGCTTACACACAAAGAGGTGGATTATATTCTCAGAGTGCGCTGCTTTATATGCTAGATTAGATTGAATATAAATCGGGTTATTTCACTGCAAGCACCGGGCAGGTAGCCATACTGATCACTTTGTGAGTCTGACTGCCGAGCAGTAAGCCGCGCAGCGACCCGAGCCCACGGGTCCCCATGATGATGAGATCACATTTGCGTATTTCCGCCTCTTCAATGATGCTTTCAGCAGGTGAAGCAAACAGGAGCACTTCATTGACTGTAATATCTTCGCCGATAAATTCTTTTGCTTTGCGGATCAACTCCTCACCTTCCTGGGTGCGTTTCGCGATCAGCTTGTCCATATAGGGCTCGCCCAAATCTTTTGGGATAGGTTCAACTACAACTACCAACCATAATTCGGCATGATTTTTCTGGCGGCCAAGTTCACCTGCTATCCGTGCTGCACGGCGCGCGTGCTCTGAGCCATCATAGGCGATGAGAATATTTTGAAACACCAGACACCTCCAATCCTATCTATAAATTTTTGGATACCCAAAGATTTTCATGGATATATATTCAGTATAGCATTTTTCACATTCTGGGACAGCATGTGGGTCGAATTTATACAGGCGCTTGACTTACACTTCCACGCACGTAGCACTGAGTACAAGCAAGGATAAACAGCCATACGGTGGATCATGGGCGCTGGGCGATGCAAGAGATAAAAGAATTGAGCTGCCGCGCTGTACTGCGTACTCCCTGCGATGATAAAATTCTTAGAGAAGGGGATTGCAACGTCGGTAAAGAAAAGACCTTACAAGAACAAAAGACCTTAGAAAACAAATGACCTTATAACTCTTTACAGAAGAGTTATAAGCCTCACAGGAGAGTTAGAATTCACTGGAGAATTGCAAACCTCGCGATACCCAGAGGGTATGCTGCGCGATGGCAGATTATGGGTTAGAAGAAGATTTTGAGCAATTTGAGGGCTTTCTGCTTCCAGGGCAAGCGGTGGCTGATGCCGTCACCACTGTTGAAAGTATCCTCCTTCGCAAGGTACCAGCGGTAATTGCGGATCATGGCATCCTGATTGGAATGCTGCGGATTAAAACCCAGCACCTGCTGAGCTTTCTCTATAGATACAAAAGAATCTTTGGAAGCGGTCTCATAGATCCAGGGATAGAGCGGGGAGAGCTTGAGCGCTTCGAGAATTTTCAGGGTGATAATGACAGGTCCCGTAGGGAAGGGCACGATGCGCTTGCCGAAGCCGGCTTCATCGAGAACAGCCTGGTAATCCTGGCGCATGGTAGTGTATTCGTCCGCGCCGATGTTGAAGGTGTCGTTGACTTTAGCTTTGGGCAAGGTCATGCAGGCATGGATCGCGCGGCATAGGTCTTCAACGTCGAGGAGCTGGTAGCGATTGCTGCCAGAGCCGATCATGGGAAAGCCCTTACCTTCGCTAGCCCATTCATAGAAGATGGCGAAGACGCCCAGGCGTTCTGGGCCAACAAACGACTTGGGGCGGATGATGGGTACACACATGCCGCCAGCACGGAATTCCTCACAGACGGCTTCTGCCTGAACCTTAGCCTCGCCGTAGGGGCCAACACCGTCAACAGGATCGGTCTCGTAGAGGGGATGATGATCCGGGACACCGTACACAGCGGTAGTTGAGATATGGATGAAGCGCTTGACGCGGTGTTTCTTTGCCTGCTCGAGGAGGATGCGTGTGCCGACGACATCGGTGGTGTAGATGTCTTCGGGCGTATAGAGGGGGAGGGCGGCAGCGGTGTGGATGACGATGTCCGCGCCAGCCATACTCTTGCGAACTACTTCACGGTCGCGGATATCGCCCTGGGTGAAGGTGATCTTATCCCGCTCGGGGTAGGTGAAATCGACAAGGTCAATGCCGGAGATGTCTTCATAGCCGTTGGCGCGCAGGTAGCGCACAAGGTTGATGCTCAAAAAGCCGCTGATACCGCTGATATAGATTTTAATGGTAACCTCCTGTGTCAGGCAAAATAATCAGCCGTGATTATAACGCAAGAGAGAGAAGTTAGCGCGAGAATTTTAGAGAGGGCGTAGGTGGGGGGATGAAGATTGTAGAAAACTCTGGCATGCGAGAAAGTACTTTTTCATTGGAAGGAAATATTTGATGAATAATAAGATGCTGGGTTGGAAAAACACCAACCCAACTTATGAATTCGTAATACTTTTTAAAAGGAAGAACCTGCTGGTATGGGAGAAAATATTTTTTCCTTAGATGAATGCAGAAAGTGCAGATATGTATTTAGGGTTCTTTCCGACACGCAGAGAAATATCATTTATCAGATTGTGTACGGCATCGAGACACTCCATTTCACCCTTGACCTCAATGACCACATAATCAAGCAGGGACGTGGAAGGGGGTGCACAGCGGCAGCAGGACTACCCCTTATTAACTGATCCAGAAATCTGGAACCAATGGGTGAGAATGTCGTGGATGATTGCCTGCCGCGCGATGGCGACGCGGGCGACGTCTTTAGGTTTCTCGGTGATAAGGCGCGAGGTTTCCCGCTGGGCGGGAACGATCCAATCGCTGTATACATTGATCTTACGGATACCGAGTGCAACTGCCTGTTTTATATTTTCATCACCGGTACCTGACCCACCGTGCATGACAAGCGGCACGGAGACGCGCTGGCTGATCTCATCCAGAAGAGTGAAATCAATGCGCGGTTTACCGTCATATTCACCATGGACAGTGCCGACCGCGACAGCAAGGCAGTCTGTGCCGGTCTGCCGGGCGAATTTCTCTGCCTGATCGGGCTGGGTGAGGTGCAACCGAGTGGAGTCCGCGGTGTGATATGTACTGTCTGCGGCAGTGCCGACATGACCAATCTCCGACTCCACGGAGACGCCCGCGGCATGGGCGAATTCCACGACTGTGCTGGTTAGATCGACATTTTCTGAGAAAGGTTTGGCGCTGGCGTCCATCATTACCCCTGTAAAACCCGCGTCCACCGCCTGGCGGCAGTCCTCCACCGCTGCGCCGTGATCGAGATGCAAACAAACATCAATATTATACTGTTCACATTCTCCCCGGATGATGTTGATCCACTTCTGCCAGGAGCGCACGGGGCAGAGCGGTTGCATGTGTTTCATGTAGCTCAGGATGAGCGGCGCTTTGAGCTGCTCGGCTGCTTCAAGCTGGAAGCGGACGGAGACCATAGATGTGAAGTCCGGCGCGACCACGGCATAATTTCCCTGTTCGGCTTTATTCAGTATCTCAGATAATGTAACCAGCATGTGTACCTCGTTGTGATTTGATGTTGATTTCCATCATTGAGTATAGTGCAGAATTCTATAAATTTCGCGGCGCGGATGCGTTACTGTTGGGAGATTGATGAACAGAGAGTTTTCCAGAATAACTGAGACAGCGGGGTGGAGATAAGCCACCCGACTGCGCTTTGCTGGCTGATGCTGATCAACACGCCAACCCGCAAATTTTCCTATATAATTTGGTCTTGAGTGACCTATGGATAAACGGATCAGCAGACAATATTTCAATAACGCAGCATCCCATTGGGATGAAACCGTGCGCAATAATGACCCCGTTAAACTGCAAGAGCTGATAGAACGGCTGAGGTTTGCGCCGGACGCGCGGGTGCTGGATGTGGGAACCGGGACGGGAGTGTTCGTGCCGTATATAAAATCCAGGTTGAACGGTGGCGGACAGGTTGTCTGTGTGGATTTTGCGTTCCGCATGCTGGAGATCGCGCAGAAAAAGAACGGGAATAAAGGTATTGAGCATGTATGCGCAGAGATCGAGACGGTAGGATTTCCAGCAGGCATATTTGACGCGGTTGTGTGCTATTCTGCTTTTCCACACTTTCATGAAAAACCATTATCGTTGGAGAATATCTTTAAATTATTAAAAGCGGGCGGGAAGATATTCATATGCCATACCGCGAATCGTGAAGAAATCAACGCGATCCATCGCAAGATACCTGACCTGAAGGACCACCTGATCCCGGAGGAAGAAGCGATGCGGGAAATGCTGGCAGCGGCAGGGTTTAGTGAAGTGGTTATTAAGGATGGCAGGGGGTATTACCTGGCGGAAGCAAAAAAGCTTTTTACTTGTTAGCAAAATGAACACACGCAGGAGTTGTAAATATGAATAAGAGCATTCTTATAAAAAATGCGAGTTCAATAGTAACTTGCGATGAAAATGACAAGGTTTATTTTAATTGCGATATTTTAATAGAAGGTCCGAAAATTATTCGTATAGGAAAAGCAATTCAAGAGACGGCTGAAGAGACGATCGATGCGAGTGGTAAGTTTATATATCCTGGCCTGGTAAATACCCACCATCATTTTTTTCAGACCTTTATTAGGAACCTTACGACTATTAATTTTTCCAATATGTCGGTTCTTGATTGGATTGAAGAAATATATGAAATATTTAAATATGTTGATGCCGATGTGATTTATTACTCCTCTCTAGTTGCAATGGCTGATTTACTCAAACATGGTTCTACAACAATTTTTGATCATCAATATTGTTATCCTAGATCCGCAGGTAAGCAACTGGTTGATCGACAGATGGATGCGGCTGCACTGCTTGGCATACGTTTTCATGCAGGCCGGGGAGCGAATACATTACCTAAAAGCGAGGGAAGTAATGTTCCGGATGAGATGGTTGAGTCTACAGATGAATTCTTGCAGGACTGTGAACGACTTATTGATATATATCATGATCCAAATCCATATAGTATGCGACAAATTGTAATATCTCCTTGCCAGCCAATTAATTGTTATAAAGATACTTTCACCGAGTCATTAAATCTTGCACGGGATAAAGGCGTTTATCTGCACACACATCTTGGAGAGGGTGAAAATGCTGCAATGGTTGAACGTTGGGGTAAAAGAACACTAGAATGGTGTGAAGATATTGGTTTTGTTGGCCCGGATGTATGGGTTGCGCACGGGTGGGAATTAACCCCAGAGGAGTATATCGTAATGGCGAAAACGAAAACTGGGCTTTCCCATTGTCCAGCGCCTGCTACATTGGGTGGATTCCCAATTATTAATATTCCAGCAATGAATAGAGCAGGGATGCGGCTGAGTCTTGGGTGTGACGGCTCGGCTACAAATGATGGATCAAGCTTGCTCGATTCACTACGTATGGCTTACCTTATGCAGGCTTTTCACAGTAAAAATCGAGGGGGATCTCCTTCTGCTTATGAAATGTTGAAAATAGCTACGGTTGGAGGAGCTGGAATGATGGGAAGAACAGATATTGGGACATTAGAACCCCAAAAAGGGGCGGATCTTTTTATGATAGATACCGAGAGATTAGAATTCTCCGGAGCTTTACATAATCCGAAAGATCTTATTGCCAAAATAGGGGCTACCGGGCCTGTATGGCTCACCATGGTCAATGGAAAAGTAATATACCGTGATGGTGTTTTACCGGGGGTAGATGAAAAACAATTGGCAATAGAAGCTGAAGACACCTGTACTCGTGTGATCAGAAATCAAAGTTTAATATAAAAAGCTAAATAGAAGAGTATTAAATCCTTAAAATTCCCTACCCAGGCAGGTGTTTTTTACGGCTGATTTTTTATGGGGCGCGGGCGGCTGTATTTCTTTGAAGAAACATCAAAGATCGTCCCGGAACTGGCAGGACGAGATAAGAACTATTTTCTTACATTATTCGTATATATTTTAGATGAATGATTATGTTCATTATGGTAAATTTTATTAAAAATGAAAGAAGGTTGAAAAATGGCAAAAGAAGAAAACACCAAAACTGAAAATTCCCAGGAAAAAATTGAAGAAGGCACAAAAAAGATGAACAAAAAGACCAGTGATACCATTGATAAAATGGCAGAAGGGGCAAAGAAAGCCAGTGAAAAAGCTGAGGTTTCGATTGAGAACATAAAAGAGGGCACAAAGAAGGCTGGCGAAAAAGCTGATGTTGCAATCGAAAAAATAAAAGAAGGCACAAAGAAAGCTGGTGAAAAAGCGAGCGATGTGGTTGATGCTGTTATCACAGGCATGAAAAGAGTTGGTGAAAGGGCAACTGAAACGGTAGAAATATTAGGGCTTAAACGTGAAATCAGCCAATTAGAGAACGCGAATAAAAAGATTGTGCCCCAGATAAGCGACGCAGTTCTGGCTCTTTGTGCTGAAAAGAAGATCAATGACCCAACGCTAACTGCGTTCTGTGAAGAAATCGAGAAGAATAAAAAGCTAATCGAAGAAAAGAAGGCGCAGATCGAAGTGATTAAAGAGAGTGGAACTAAATAAAGCATATGGATCTAATTGCTAAACACAGCACTGAAATGAAGTTCTAAAAAGTGCTCTGGAGCCCATAATTATTTGGGGATGATTAAATAGATGCGGATTTTGTTATTGAAAGAATCCCATTGATATTGAATCAATCCTTAAAAGTAAGATACAAAAAGAGAGCTTCTCCTGTGAGTAAATATAACAGGAGAAGCTTTTATTATGCCAGGCAAGAAAAGAATGAGGTATTATCCAGCGGAGACACAACTGGAAGCTGCGCGGATGTGATAAATTTAAGCCAAAAGTGTTTATGAAAAGGAGCAGAGAAATGGCAGAAGCCTGGGAACTTGAAAGAGAAATGCGCATAAAAGCGATCCCTCTGGACCGCCGTGTGCACGCAAGCAGTTGGTTTGATTTGAGCATTTTGTTTCAAGCGAATGATATGATGCTGAAAATGTTCTGGGAGTCGAAAGTACCTGGCTCTGGGGCAGTTGAACATGCATATATGGAAATGATGCAGGCGCGGGAAAATAAAGGATATGATCTTTCAAAAGCTATTCCATTCTATTCAGAAGGTATGCGTTTACTGAAGAATGATGACATTGTCGGCTTGC
>Ga0307421_1001205_pt1 | contig 15835 bp, 15 predicted proteins | sample SalMarWE160270MG_FD_202163 | JGI IMG/M metagenome (GOLD analysis project Ga0307421, IMG submission 202163) | Salt marsh sediment microbial communities from the Plum Island Ecosystem LTER, Massachusetts, United States - WE1602-70 | ecosystem: Environmental > Aquatic > Marine > Intertidal zone >...
CGCTTCAGATGAAGTAATTGTTCCTGTTGAGACTGATTACCTTGCTTTAAGGGGAGCAGAAATACTCATTAACCAGACTGTAAAAAAGGTAAAAAACAAACTAAACAAAGAATTAAAAGTACTAGGAATTTTGCCAACTATGCATAATCCAAGGACTGTTCATGCAAGGGAAGTACTTGATAGTTTAAAGAAATATTTTACAGATATGGTGTTTACAACTGTCATAAAAGAAACCGTTAAATTCAAAGAATCTTCAGTAGGCGGTTATTCAATACTTGAATATGCAGAAAACTCTGATGCGGCACAGGCTTATCGCCAGTTAGCCCGGGAGGTTTTGGAAAATGGTTAGTAAAAAGACAAGCGTAGAAAAGACCATATCAGAATTTTTCAAAGAAGAAAAAAAAGAAATAGCTGATGATTTATTTGATGTCAGCAATTCAAATAATCTTATAAATATATCCTTATCACGTATTGTAAGGGATAAAAATCAGCCCAGAAAAACCTTTGACAATAAAACCATAGATGAGCTTGCAAGTTCCATAAAAGAGCAGGGAATAATAAATCCTATTACAGTCCGCCCACAGGGAAATAACTTTATCATAATAGCAGGGGAGAGAAGATTTTTAGCAGCAAGCCGGGCAGGACTAAAGACAGTTCCGGCACTAATAAAGCAAGTATCAAAAAATGATGTAATGCTAATTTCCCTGATTGAAAACTTACAGCGTGAGGATCTAAACAGTATAGATAGGGCAGAGGGTATTAAAGCTTTAAAGGTAAACCTGGGTTTACCCTGGAACCAGATAAGTAAAAAACTGGGACTATCAAAGCAAAGAATACTGGATCTTGTTGGACTTCTGGATCTGCCTGATGAAATAAAAAAAGATATCAGGAATAAAAAACTGACTGAAAAACACGGCAGGGCTTTAAGGAAATTAAAAGATGATAAAGACAAGATACTGGAAGTATCTAAAATTATAAAAAAAGAAAAACTTTCCGGGGATAAAACATTAAAACTTGCAAAAGAAGTTAAAAGCAGATTTGGAAACTACAGGCTGGACCTGGCCCAGGGGAGTTCCGGGGAGAGTTCTAAAAGAAATCCCTTCAGCAAAGTTATTTACACTTGCCAAAATTTTATAGCAGCTATAAAAGATTTAAAAACCAAGTTCTCCCCCGAGGAAGAGATATCTGGAGAGGATAAGAAAGAATTAAAAGAAATGCTTGATGCTGTAGCTGGCCAGATTGAAGATTATATTAAAACCTATAATTTATAAAAAGGATATTTATGCCATATATTGATATCATAGCCGGGATTTTAAATGAAGTTAAGGTATGGCTGTTTACATTAATAGGTATTGTCTCTCTGGTTGTTATTGTAATACAGGGTTTTAGATATCAGAGTGGAGATTCTGCAGAAAAGCAGGAAGCAATACGAAATATAAAAAGGACAATTATTATGGGTGGAGGAATTTTTGTCCTGGCCTGGTTTGCAACCTATGTTATAAATAAAATGTCTGCCGTTTAATTACTTTCCTTACTTTAAGGAGCTGCTGACAAAAATGCAAATGCTTGACTGGATAAAAGAAATAATATCTACATCTATTTGGGACACAGTTGCAGAAGTTATTGAAAGCCTTCTAAATTTTATGTTTAGATACATCTCACAGGTTGTAATTGACCCTACAGAGCCTGGCAAATATCTTACTAATTTTGACCAGTACCTAAGCGGAGTAGAATTTTTTGCAGGAGGGCTTTTAGTTATTTTTGTGGTACTTGCTGTTTTTAGACAACTCTCAGGTGTTATGTATCAAAGTGAAAAATCAGTGGGTACATATTTTCTCCATATTACTTTTGCGGGAGCTTTAATATACATCCTTCCAAAAACAGTTACCCTTGTTTTTCTGCCAATAAATAATGCACTGATAAAATTTATAGGTGAGGTTGGTATTGATACATCAAGAGTTGAAGATTCTTTTCAGTCAGCCTGGGGGCTTATAAGGGAAGAAAATATTTTAAAGCTTATATTTTTAATTTTAATTATAGCACTTCTTGCACTTGGAATTGCTGCTGCAATCCGCTATATAGAGACATTAATAGTAATACTGATTTCTCCAATAGTTGCCCTATCAGTGATAAATAACAGCGATGGGCTTAATATCTGGATCAGGGAAACAATAGCTATAATCTTTACCCAGACGATCCACTTTTTAATCCTGCAAATACTAATTTCAATAATGGCAGGAGTAGATAACTTTATGGTAATGATGATTTTATCCATAAGGACAATTGCAGTAGGTCTTAAGGGACCGCAGATACTTAGGCAGTATTTATATAAGACCGGCACGTCATCAGTACTGGTTTCATCAGCAGGAACTGCCGGGAGGATTGGAATGATCGGCATGCTAGTAAAGAGGTAAAAGTCAGTGGACGGGCTAAACAATAAAAAAAGAAGACTTCCAAGGCATGTTGACGGGCGCATTATGATTGGGCTGATGCCCATTAAAAATTTCTTTTTAATGCTTCCAATTGTGCTAGCAATAATACTGGCATTAATAAAATATTTTAGCCCGGCTATATTTTTTGCAGGAGTTCTGCTTCTTGGAATTGTTATTGGACTATTCTCTGAATTCCACCAGAGAGAGACCGGTTTTTCAGTACTAAAAGATATTATTAAATATGCTGTTTTAAAAGATATATATTTTGAAAGGGATACAACTGGTGTTAGCTCTAATAAAAGATTTATTAGGAATAAAATCAAATAAGACTGGTAATACTAAAGGCAATTTTAGTCTGCCAATAGAAAGTATTAAAGATCTCCTAATTGCAAAAGATGGGCTATATAGGATAGTTTTAAAAGTTAGCCCTGTAAACGGTGAACTTTTATCAGATGATGGCCTGGAAACTATAAGTGAATCCATTCAAAGGGCACTTTCTGCATTTGATGGAAGAATTGGAATATATATACAGTCAGAAGGTGTAAATATTGAAACCAATATCGCAAATATAGAGCAGTTTGGCCTTGAGCTTAATTCTGAAATTAAACTCATACTTTTAGAAGAGCAAAAAAAGCATATCCAGTCAATGGCAACAAGAAGCCGAAATGTCCTTAATTTTTATACAATTTTTGAAGTAAAAAATGATAGTTCCAGCTCAGCCCAGGAACTTTTATATGATGCTTATCAGGCTTTTAAGGGTGAGCTTGAAGCTATGGATATGTATGTGGACCAGCTATTTGAAAATGACATAAAAGCCCTTCTTTATACAAGGATGAATCCGGAAAGCAGCCAAGTTGAGCCGTTTAACCAAGACTGGGAAATAGAAAATATATTGCCTGAAAATGCAAAAATCTTTAAAGATGGAAGACACATTGAAATTGAAAATAGAATTTACAGGTTTTTTTCAATAGTAAAATATCCGGCTACAGTGGAAAGCTACAGATGGCTAAAAAGAGTTTTTAATACGAAAGGCGATATAAATATTTCAATAATTTTAACGCCTAAAAATAAAGCAACGATAGCAAGGGAGCTTTCAAAAGCAGTAAATGAAATTGGGGCAAAGGCTCTAGATGCAAGAAAGGATGAGTCCCTTAGGCAGAAATACAAGGCTGAAAAAGAAAGTGCTGTTAAAATGATTGCCGAACTTGGAAATGACAATATTGCCTTATATGATACAAACATTACTATTTCGATATCTGCCCCCGATATAAAAGAGTTAAATACGCTTTCAAATCTTCTTAGGTCAAAAATATCAAGTGTGTACTGCCAGGCAACTGAGCTAAAGTATAAAGGATATGACCCGTTTATAACAACTCTTCCTGTACTTGCTGATAATAAAATAACGCAAAACTATGTGTGGAACTTAACCACAAGAGATGTTGCCTCACTTATACCTTATGATTCCTCAGAGCTTATGGAGCCAAGGGGAATATTTATAGGAGAAAATGTCATATCCGGAGGGCTTGTCATTATAGATACCTATAATAAGATCTATAACAATCCCCATGAATGTATAATTGCAGATTCCGGCTCCGGAAAATCTTTCAGGATTAAAACAGATGCAATAAGACATATTCCATACAGAGACTTTATAATAATGTTTGACCTTGAAGGTGAATTTTACTATCCATGGGGAAAAAGATATAAATTTAGCCCAACTTCAGGAATTATTTCAAACCCTTTTCATATAAGAAATACTATAGTGGACAGTGACGACTCAGGAGATGACCCAACAGATATAGGCACTTATCTTTCTACAAAAATAATGGAGGCCATGATGTTTTTTAAGTGGATACTACCTGGTCTTATATCCTTTGATGAGGCACTGCTTGAAGAAGATATAAGGGATAGCTACAGCACAGAGGGCATTGATTTTAAAAGCAAGATACTGCCGGATACTTTCCCAACACTCAGCACTCTTTCAGATGTTATAAAAAGTAAGATTAAAAATACTAAAACTTCTTCTAAAGCAAAGGAGGCAAGAGAAAATATACTGGCATCACTTAAACCATATATAAGCGGCGCATACAGCCATATGTTTAACGGCCAGACAAACTGGGATTATGATTTTTTTACTGTATTTGATATATCAGGACTGCCTGAAGCAGTTACCCAGCCATTATATGACATACTTTTAAAAGATACCTGGCAGTTTTGCAAGACAGACAGGGTTAAAACAAAAAGGGTATATGTCGACGAAGCGCATCAATTTGCAGATCCTTCAAATCCTCAGACATTAAAATTTTTATCCAATTCAATTAAGAGAGGCAGAAAATACGGAATAAGTTTTGTCACTGCAACCCAGAACCTTCCTGACTTTCTTTCAATTGAACGTTATGGACAAGCTATTATTGATAACAGTTATTTTAAGATATTTTTTAGAATGGGCGAAACAGACATTCCGGTTATAAAAAAACTTTATAACTTCAGTGAAAAGGAGCTTGCAATAATTAGGGGAAGCAGTTCAAAACGCAGCGGGGCAAAAGGGAAAGGTATTTTTATAGCAGGTTCCCAAAGACTTGTTATCCAAATAAGGGCTTCAAAATATGAGCTCGAGATAGTAGATCCAATCCAGTATGAGGAAATTTACGGGCAAAAATCAAGATTTACAACAAATAAATATTAATGGTAGAGCCTGTTACAATTGTAAAAATATCAGTAACTGCTGCAAGTTTTATAAAAAAGTACTGGCACATAATTCTTATCCTGTTATTTATTATAGCGCTTATACCTACTCTTGTACTTACCATTGCAATTAATCTTTTATTTCCCCAGGCAAGCACAGAAGAATTTGAAATCTATAAAGAATTAACCGAGGGCTCCGGGATATATTGGGCATCTTTTCTGGCATATGATGTAGTAAAGCTTGATAATTATTTAAAAGAAAATAATCCAAATGAATCTGTTTTAGACCTGTTTAAAGTTAGTTTTACAGAATATGAGATTATTGAAAAAGAAAAGCAGGTAACAAAGATAATAAATGGGGTAGAAGTTACAGAAACTGTTATAGAAAAAGAATATTTAGTTTTAAGAGAACTTGAGCTGCATGGCTATTTTAAGATTAAAGAGCTTCTTCAGTCCCTGGAATATAATACTTCCCAAAATAATATGTCAGTTAATAAAGTTAGCGGTTTTTTAGAAGATATTAATGAAAAGGAAGAATATGAAATTGAAACTGCTATACTTACAGATGAAGAAATTGTGAAAAATTTTGATGATATTCATAAACAGTGGTTTTTTGCTCTTATTGAAATCATTCCGCTGCTTGATCCGTCTTCTGAATTTGATCCTGATGAATTTATATTTGCTGATATTATAATTAATCCTGATACACCCTCAATCTGGCCAGCATGCGGAAGAGTTACTTCTGAGTTTGGAGAAGTAAGGATAACTGGGATTCACAGAGGTATAGATATTGCAAATATTAAAGGTACTCCAATAAATTCAACAGCAAATGGTAAGGTTATTGCAGTTGGAACAAGCGGAAACTATGGGAAAAGAATTATGATTTATCATGGAACTGATGAAAAAGGCAATACTTATATTACAGTATATGCTCATTTAAGTGAATTTAAGGTAAAAGTGGGTGATAAAGTTAGCCAGGGAGACTTAATAGGGCAAATGGGCAGTACCGGTTATAGTACTGGTACTCATCTTCATTATGAGGTAATTGTGAATGGAGCGAAGATTAATCCCAGGCATTTTTTGCCTTAAATATTATTAAAAAATATTACGAAAGTGAAAACCCTATCAATAATTATTGGTAATAATTTTATGGTTCGAATCCTCTCTCCCCAGCCAATTTTTCTCTTTTCTCTATGCTTTAAAAAAGTTGGTGCATGATACGGAAACGAGGTTTGACTGTTTTCTACAAACTTGAATCTACACTTGAGTCTCAGTCAGCTGGTTGGCTTACTAAGCTTAACAGCTGTACCATACACCAAAAGCTCAGCAGCACTTCCTATAACACTGGTAGTCATAAAACGGACGTTAATTACTGCGTCAGCTCCCAACTCTTCAGCCTGTGCTATCATTCTATCAGTAGCCATCTTGCGTGCTTGTCCCATCATTTCTGTATACTCAATAAGCTCTCCCCCAAGAATCAGCCGAACCAGTGCAGAAAGGTCCCTTCCAACCCAGATAGCATAGACAATGTGACCCTGTGCCAAACCTAAAATCTCAGTGACCTTTCGGCTGGGGACTTCTGCGGAATTCTGGATTAACACACGAGTCTTGGGCTCAGCGGTTGTAAGTCCAATTCCCTGAGCTTTGCCTTTTCCCTGTTCTACAGCTACTGTCAGAAGGACCAGCAGAATACCCCCCAGAAGGCAGTACGCTGCAGTCTTTATCCACCAGGGTAAAATAGGTTCATGGTAGATATACCAGGGTACTCCAGCAAATATTGTAGTGAAGAGCCCGAGTACAAAAGCCAGTGAACCAACCAGTCTAAGTATTTTTATAATTAATCGAATTACTTTCAAAATTCCTCCTATCGTATTGATGTAATGATTGCAATGATCGGCTACTAATTAAATTATACTATATGTTTTATCTTAAAAACTCAGGTATAAAAACCTCCCCATTTAAAACCAATAAAGCGGTTTTAACTTCCTGTACTCTCCCCAGCCACCCTGTGCACTAAGAAAAGTAACCAACCTCCCTAATTTTAATTTTAGTTTTAATAGATTAATTAAGTTTTTTACTAAAATACTTTTATCAAATTATTAACGATATTTATACTTTAAGTTTTTAGATCATGAATCTCCATACCGCACCTTATCCCATTCTTTAGTCCAGTTTTAAGGTTAGTATCTAAGCCTAATTAAAAACTAAAAATACTTGAAAGATTTGTTTAAGGTTATTACCAGAAATATTTAAGGATAAATATTTATAGAGTTTAAGTTTTTGTTATCTTTTTCTGTATTACCGGGGTAACCCCTGAAGCATCTGTTACAATTGTTTGAACTTTATTAGTATCCACTAAAAACTTTGCATTACGCTTCAATGATTCCTCTGTAGCTTCCAACTTTCTTAGAATTTGGGCATTTCCGATAAAATATTTTTGGGCAGATTCGTTTACAACCTTAATCCTATCGGCATCTGCTTCTGCAACTTTCTTTATAGCTTCGGCTTTTCCTTCTGCTGATAATATAAGTCCCATTTTTACACCTTCAGCCTTTTTAATCTCTGCTCTCTTTTCACCATCTGCCTTTGTCTCCGTAGCCGTTGCCGTATCCCTGGCTGCGATTTTTTCCTGTTCCGCCTTGACTACTTTATTCATTGATTCCTGAACATCCGGCGGAGGTTCTATTTTTTGGATCTCAACCCTTAACACTTCTACTCCGTAACTGTTTGTTTCCTTATCTAGAACTATTTCCACTTTCTCATTTATGTCACTTCTTTTTTCATTTGCATCTGTTAGTGTCATATTGCCGATAACTGCTCTCAGTGTGGTTCTTGCAAGACTTGTAAGCTGCTTTCTATGGTCATCTACATTATAGATACTGGCTTTAACATCCTTTATTTTATAATACACCACGGCATCTACCTGAGCATTTAATTTGTCTTTAGTTATTACCATCTGAGGAGGTATATCAACCATTTGTTCAGTAATATTTACCCTGTACATCTTTTCAAATGAAGGAATTATCCAGGTTAAACCTGAATCTCTTGTCCTTAAGTATTTACCAAATCTCTCAATTACACCTCTTTCAATAGGTCTTACCACTCTGAACCCTGAGAATAATATTATTGCTGCCCCCACAATTGCCAAAATTATCCCCAGCCAGCCAAGTCCTATTACAAACATAACAATTGCAGCAATTATTACCAATACTCCAATAATTAACATTTTTCCCACCTTACTTTATTATCTTTCAGACATGAAACACTTTAATGTAGAAAACATCTGAAAACATTTCAAATTACTAATAAATTTTATATCATGCTCAACTAACATACAAGCATTATTTAATAAAGCAGATTAATAATTCTCAGGAATATTTAAAGATTTATACAAAGCTGAACAGAAAATAACACGCCAGTTTTGGACCAGTCTTTAAAAAAACAGAATCATTAGCTTTACTTTAATATTAACCTTCTCCCCAAAACCTGACTAAAGAATGAGGTAAGGACAAAAAAAGTAAGGACTTCGTATTTGTGCAATTGGCAAATGTTCTAAAAATTTGTAGATGTAGTTTACAACTCGGCTTATAGGCTCGATTAAAATATTTATTTATTTTTATGCGCTTATATATAAATTAAAAACGAGACGCTCTTTTTTATAGTGTCTCATTGTTTTAAATTCGTATGTTTTTTATAATATTCACAATGAGTAATTCTCCCATTTAACAAATCATAGCTATATTATACCAATGAAAGAATGGTTTTTTATCTAATAATAAACGGAATAGCAATAGCAATCGCACCAATAAAGACTACTACTGAAATAAATAGATTGTATCTGGTGTTGTAGTTTGTAAGTAATGAGACATCATAGTATTTATCTACATTCTGGTCTTTATACATCTGTAAAAGCCCTCCAATCAATTTACTTCTTGTTTGTTTTCCTTTAAGTAGTCCAATAATCACTATTATATTTACAACTATTACCAGGGATACCATTACAAACATCACAACAAGAAGGTTAGTGTCTTCACGAGAGCTTTCTGCGGTTGCTGAATTTACTCCAAGAGCCAACAAATTTAATAGAATAGCAGTAATTATAAAGATAGTATCAGTACGTGTATTTTGTTGTAATTCTGAGATTATATGTTTGTGCACTTGTTTAAGCATAAAAGATCACCTCCATTAGTATCTTGTCTTATATTGTAATATTATAGTTTAAATGTATCAGAATATACATAAAGTCTTTATAAGCTCTCTCAATTCCTTCAAAATTAATTCGAAATTTCGCAACCAGGGGCAGCCAGAAATTCAATTAATTCTTGGGAAAATTCTAAATTGAGTTCTTCTACTTTATATTTATAATTTATTATTTCTTCATAATAAAAAGTTCTAAATGTGTTCAATATCCCCGCCACTTGTTACAAATTGGTTCAGGAATGGAAGAAACCCCACTGTATGCAAGCTTTTTAGCTGTTTCTAACTTTAAATACTCTTTTTCAAGTGCCGGATACTCTTCTTTTATGGGTAGCAGCCAGTCACTTGGAATTATAGTCAATTTTTCGTCTTTTATTGATATATGCTTGCCTATGGTTCTTAATATACTGGCTTTTAGCTTAAAATCGCCTTTATTGAAAGCTTCAGTCAGGTTGGTTATAAAATAGAAAGCTTTCTCGGTCAGTTCTAACCATCTATCAGCTCTGGTGTCTGATTGGTCAAGTTCTTTATTTATTCTTTCTTTGTCTTTAACAAGCGAGTTTCTTTTTGTCTCATATTCTCCATCTGTAATCTGCTCATTTAGTTTCATATCAACCAGTCTGTCAATTTTCTTAAGTATCATGTTATACGTTTTTCTTCTGGTCTCGATTATTTTATTTCTATCCCTTACTTCTTCTTTGTGTTTCTTTTTTAAAGCATCAAGTGTCCAGTCTCTAAATTCAGGCATAATCTCATATTTTGATATTTCTTTTTTAATCATCTCTTCAAGTCTGTCTTCCCTTATAGATTTTCTCTGGGAGCAGTTTATGTCTTTTTTCTTTCTGGTGCAGGAGTAATAAATATATTTTCTAATCTCTCCGGTTTTTTTAATTATCTTTTTCTTTTCCTGAGCCGTATAAAGACAGCCGCACTCTCCGCATACAATAAGACCCCTGTATTTAAAATTATGCTTTTTGTATTTAGCCTTTTTCTTTCGGCCCAAAATAACCTGAACCCGCTCAAATTCTTCCTCTAATTGATTATTTACTCTTTTTTTTACGAGCTCCCATAATTGTACCTGCTATTACAGAAATTCCTACAGCAATAAGACCTATTGAAATAGGTGGTTCAACAAGGTGTATTATTAATTCTATAAAACCAGCAACTATCAATACTGCACCAAAAGATAACAGAAGTATTCTTATTTTATTGTTCATCTTAACCTTCTTCCTTTGTTCTATATATTTGTATATAGAAAAATATTTATTAGTTATGCCAAAATATATATATTTAAACTAATAATCCTGGTTATTATTTAATACAGCATGATTAATCAAATTAGAAATCATTTTATATTATTAGGACAGTATTTAAAATAAATAATCATTGTTAAGATTTAAATATATTAAACTCAGGGGAAAATATCCCCATTTAAGCCTAATAAAGCAGTTCTAACTTTGTCTACTGTTCTCAGCCATAGACAACATTAATAGTTAATAAGCTATTTCCAAGCTAACTTTTAACAACCTTATCTTTGAAGACAATCCAAGAATATCATAGTAATATTTAGTTCGAAATGTGTTCAATATCCCCAACGAGAACTTGAATAAACAATATTCCTAATAGACAAAAACCATTCTATAAATTTAACATCATATTACAAAAGGTGTATAGTATTATTTAGTACAAAAACAAGTAATTATTTTTATATTTGGAGCATCAAATGAAAAATAATAAAATGTACATCATATTTACTATCCTAACTTTAATATGTTTCTTTTCTTTGGCAGCTATAGCAAATGGATGCGTCTGCAGTCTAATCCCGGTACAAGAAAGTAAAGATACTGAAGAAGCAGATGATGCTGGTGATGATAAAGAAGAAGAGCCTCCTGAGGAAGAACAACCCGATGAGGGAGAACCCGCTGAAGTTCCAACCATTACCCTTGACATAATTGAAGGTCCAACCTATTCACCATCAGATGGTGTATGCTACTACAGGATAAAGGCCAATTTATCGGGAAACCCAACTCCGGATGTAGAGTTTTCCAAAGATGACTCTAATGGTGCCTGGGGTCAATATATAGCCCAGGTAAACCTTGTTGACCCTTCCGATACCTATACATTGACAGTAACTGCCACCAACTCAGAAGGTACTGCTACCGATTCAATGAATATTATATGGCAGTGTGCAACACAAACTACTGCGACTATTTCCCAGATACCCGGAGGAGGCCATATCATAAAAGACTCTTTTGTACAGCATTATTTATATACTATGACTGGAGACACTGCCGCTGATGAAACATTCAGGGGCTTTTTAAATTTTGACATCTCTCCCCTTGCAGGAAAAGAAGTAATATCAGCTAAAATTGAGTTTATTAATCCGGAAGTATATACTGACACAATATTTGGTGATCCTTTTTCCTTTATAGAAAAGATAAAAGTAGAGTCAGTTTACTGGGGGACTGATGATATAGAAATTTCTGATTATGATCTGCCTGGAACTACATTGGGAGAATATGATACACCTGAATTTACCTGCTCGACTGACCAGCTAATAAATGCTTTAAATGATTCAATAGATAATAGCCGTGACAGGTTTCAGATACGGATCAGTCATAAAGGCCAGCAGACAGATCATGACAGTAGTTTTGACTGGGTTGCATATGGGGGGTCATATCCTATAAAATTTAGTGTTACCTATATACCATAATGTTTTTGCCTGTAAATATATATATCAATTTAAAAATACTATCATGAATTTAGTTTTTTAATCCTAAACAGGCCTGATAAATTTACCCACTCTATAATCACCCTACAACCTATATGGGTATTCTTTTCGATTATTCCCTTGCTATAAATATCAGGCACTTGTACTATATTAAAAGGCAAACCAGATAGGATACTCTTTGCCGTTAAAATAATGCTATTTAAAATTTATTCTATGGGGACTTTTTTTGCAATCAGCCGATATGACTTCAACTCTAACTGAATAAATAGTTGGAAAAATCCCTGATAGATTAAAGGAAAAATATTTAAAAATTTTATAAAGAAGTGAAAGGACCAAAGAATGAAGTTTTTAGTGGTAGCCCTGCTGGTTGCAGGCCTACTAATGGTAGCCTGTGGGCCAGCACAAGAAGAAGCTGTGGAAGAGGAAGCTGAATCTTCAGAAGAGATTGCAGCTGAAGCTGAATCACAGGAAGAAGAAGCAGTTGAAGAGGATGTACAGGAATCTGGCGATAGTGGAATGGAGGATGCTGCCAGTGTCCTACCGCAGTCATGGATGGCATATCCTGGTTCTACTGTTGATATTGATTATGGAGCAAAAGGTTATACCGATTATCCTGCCTGGCAGATACTTGTTCCTGAAGGTACTACATATGAGGATATAGAGCAGTATTTTTTAACCACGGCAGAAGAACAGGCTGACTTTGAAGAAATAGATGCTTCCTCAGGAAGCTGGCAGTGGAAAGGCCTTGAAGTCTATATTGAAATTCTACAGGAAGATAACCTGGTATATTCCATTGGATTTCCGCAAGGAATAGAATAGCATTTAGATTATAGCAGCAGATAATAATTTCTGCTGCTATATATTTTAATGTTAAATTTTTTCCTGAAATAGAAAACCCTTTATTATTTTGTTTAATATAAATATCTAAAAAGATATGAAAGTTGTAAAATTCGGAAAATAATAATATTAAAATATTTATCAGAAAGGCAAATTATGGAAAGTATAAAACTTCCAATTAAACTGATAATTGTTATTATGACTGTTATTGGTTTAGCTATTGCTCCCGCCTGTAAAGCTACAGAACCTGAGGTTATAGAAGAACCTGTTGTTGAAGAAGAACCCTTGGTCGAGGAAGAACCGGAAATTGTAGAAGAACCAGAAGTTGTAGAAGAGGAACCTGAAATTGTAGAAGAACCAGAAGTTGTAGAAGAAGCTGTTGAAGGTGTGACCGAATTGGTGTGGAGTTATAGTCATGAAGAAAGCATTAATAGCCTGGCTGTGGATCCAGATGGAGAGATACTGGTAGCAGGAGAATTTAAAGCTTCATATATGCATATTCTGGCTAATGGCACCCTGATAGATGCAATCATACATGAACACTCAGTTGAGGATCTCGAGTTCTCACCGGATGGCTCTATTCTGGGGGCAGGCCAAGGCTATTTTGGAGTACTTCTCACTGATTTAGATAGCTTAGAAGAATACATGACATTAAAACATACTCATAATAGTCGCCTTACTTTTTCCCCTGACGGAGAGTATGTTGCTACAGGTGATCGTAATGGAATTATATGGCTGTGGGATATTGATAATGGTGAACAGGTGGTTGAACTTGAAGAGTCTGAAATTGGGGATAAAGCAATTACAGACCGGTGGGTACTTGATATAGATTATCATCCCTCGGGTAAAATTTTATCTTCAGTACACAATGATAACACTGTTTATATCTGGGATCTTGAGCAGGAACAAGTAATCGATAAAATACAACTTGATGATCCTTCGTTTAAATTTTCCCCTGACGAAACAACAATGGCAGGAGCAATCAGGGAAGATGGTAAATATATCGTACGCCTGTGGGATGTAGACAGTGGTGAAAAGATAGGTGATCTTACCGTCCCCGGAGAGGTCCGTGATATAACCTTTTCTCCTGACGGAAGTATTCTATCAGTAGCTACCTTTGGAAGACCGACAAAACCTGATACTGAATCAACAGTCACTATTTATGATGTTTCCAAACAGAAACTTCTCTATACCCTTGAAATTAGTTTAGAAAATGACGACTATCCAGGGGTGCTGTCCTTTACTCCTGATAGTGGTCACCTTGCTGTGGGCACCAATGACGGTTTGCTTGAGCTATGGAGACTACCCGGGGCAGAACCGCTGGAGGAGCCTGAAATAGATATGAAAGAGCCACCGCCTCTACCCAGCGATGTGCTCTTTGATACCGGAAGCGCCGAGCTAAAAGCAGGTGCAGATGAAGTACTTGAAGAGTTTGCAAATGACCTTTATGCTGCTCTTCCCGAGGCAAATATAACCTTCATTGGTCACACAGACAGCAGAGGCGATGCCACTTCTAATCTGCAGTTATCCATTGACCGCGCTACTGCAGTCAAAGACTGGTTTGAGAACTGGGCCCAGGAAAATGATTTCCACGGTTGGGAGCTTCTTGTTGATGGTAAAGGTGATACTGAACTAAAAGTTACTGATGTTGATACAGAAGGAAACTTCCTTGTAGGAGCCGGTAGGCTGAACAGAAGAGTAGAAATTGAGATAGAGGTTAAATAACAAGTACTGATTGATTAATTTTTAAAATGGTAGAAGAATTGGACAGTCTTTTTGCTGTCCAATTCTTAGTCAGAGGTTTAGCTGGTTCTAACAGAATTAGGTTCATGGTATATATATTTGTTAATGAATAATAATATTCGAAGAAAAATAATCTTATAAACTGAATTCAGGTATGAAGATATCCTTGTATGAATTCATTATTCTGGTTCTAACTTCCCCCGCTATGCCCAGCCATTACAAATGGCGGCGGCTCTTTACCAAAAAAGCGGGCAAACCAACTTCCTAAAACTCAATTTTTCGGTTAAAATTCTCAAAATGGTTAAAGAAAAAACAGGCACGATAAAAAACTATTTTGGAATTCCTAAAAACGTTTTTGCATTGGGTTGGGTAAGTTTTTTCAATGACCTGGCATCTGAAATGGTTTATCCAATTGTTCCGATTTTCCTAACGAGTTTTTTAGGTGTTCCAGTTACAATTGTTGGTATAATTGAGGGGATAGCAGAATCCACAGCTTCAATTTTAAGAGTATTTTCAGGATGGTTATCTGACAGATTTCAAAAAAGAAAACCCTTTGCCATATCAGGTTACAGTTTATCTACCTTCTCAAAAATTATACTGGGGTTGTCATATATATGGCCATTTGTACTTGTTGCACGTTTTATAGATAGATTCGGCAAAGGTATTAGAACCTCAGCAAGGGACTCACTGATAACCGAAAGCTGCCCTTCAGATATAAGAGGAAAATCATTTGGGTTCCATAGGGCACTTGACACTCTTGGAGCTGCAATAGGGCCCCTAATGGCAATTTTATTCCTTGCAATATTTAACAACAACATGAGACTCATTTTTTATATTGCAGCTATTCCAGGAGTTATTGGAGTAATCCTCCTTGTAATTTTTGTCCGGGAAAAAAAGAAAAAAGCACTTTGTTTTAGTGATATAAAACTGAAATGGAGGCATGTAAACCCTTCTTTTAAAATATTTTTATTTATAAGTGTAATATTTTCAATTGGCAACAGTTCAGATGCTTTTATAATTCTAAGGGCTCAAAATCTAGGATTTACTATTCAAATAACTATTTTTTCTTATGTGATATTTAATCTAGGAGCTTGTCCGAAAACAATCAATTAGAATCAGCGGGAACAAGCACCTTTTATTAATTTTATTCATTTTATTAAAAAATCTTAAAATGTTTTTGCTTTTTGATCTAACACAAGCCTGTATTAAC
>Ga0307421_1001207_pt1 | contig 15810 bp, 14 predicted proteins | sample SalMarWE160270MG_FD_202163 | JGI IMG/M metagenome (GOLD analysis project Ga0307421, IMG submission 202163) | Salt marsh sediment microbial communities from the Plum Island Ecosystem LTER, Massachusetts, United States - WE1602-70 | ecosystem: Environmental > Aquatic > Marine > Intertidal zone >...
GTGGTATCAGCCAGATAAGCACTATTTTCATCATACCCGTACATGGCTACATAATGGCCGGCAAAATGTAATTTATTAGAAAAATAGTCCAGATGATAGCAGTCCAGTTTTATTCCAACCGGGATTCCCGAATCGATATTTTCTTTTACGTTTTCCCAGGCTTTTTTTGGTGAAGACGTTTCCCAAACAGTCAATTTTAAATTGAGGTTTCGGGTAATATTTTGGGTTAATAAATCCGTTTTTATCCTTCCCCCGATGAAAGGAAAATTCATTGTTTTCATATTCCAAAGAATAAAGTTCAATCCTTCGCCTAACCCAAAAAGCATGGGCTCGGATAAGTTAATCCCTTGATGTAGAAGCAAGCTGCCTGTTGCGGTTGTTTCACAATGTTGACCTTCAAATGGTTTAAAATTTTTAATGATCATTTTCTTTCCTCCTTCATTTTTAGCCTTTAAATAGGTAGATAAAAAAATAAAAGGCCATTACCACAGATAAAGATAATTTAATAAAAACTGCTGTCATGCTTCCGACAAAAGTAACCAGGCCGGCTTTTAAAGCCATTGAATTTTCTTTGCCGGCAATAAGCTCTCCTACAATGGCACCGATAAATATGCCTAAAACCATTCCGAAGGGAGGAAAGAAGATAATGCCGGCCATCATCCCTAATATTGCTCCCCAGATTCCGTATTTGCTGGTACCGTATTTTTTAGCTCCCAACAGAGGGAGAAAATAATCTCCCAGGGAGACTACAATAGTTAAAATAGCAAGCTTGGCTAAAAAACTATTACTAAAAACAGGGTCTTCTTTGGCAAATTGGAGCAATATAAGGGCAGCATAACTAAGGGGAGGTCCGGGAATTGCGGGGAAAATACAACCAATTACTCCTATAATAGTACAAATTATTCCTAATAAAATTAAACCATATTCCATCGCGCTCAGAATTCCCTTCCTTTTTCATTCTTTTTCTCTAAGTCTATCATATTTCCCCGTAAGCAGCTATCTTAATGATTTATCTATTTATTAACTATTTTTTCATACATACTTATTACAGGGGACAGTTCTATTTTTTATTAAAAATTATTTAATTTTGAAAAAGTAGAATTGTTCCCTTTTTTTCACAAGCAGAAAAAACAGGATTAATTTTTATTCTTCTGGCCGAGAATTGTGTAAGATAACGGTACAATTTTGTCCCTCTCCAAACCTTCAAGGGCTGCTGATACATCATGAGGATACTCGGTAAACTCCTTAATTACAATTTCGTTGGAGCCTATCGCCGTTATGATATCAGATAGTTTGTGCGCAAATGAGGTAAATGTCTTAGATTTGTATGTCGTCTTTCCGATATAGTCAGCACCGTTATTGTCAATCCATGGTGTATCCCGGAAATATTTATAGGCAATTTTATAGGGATTCGCCGCTTCATAGAGAGGTTCATCTTTAAATGCCAGTAGATTAGTAAAAGGGTGAATTTCATAAATTACGAGATACCCTTCCGACTTCAACATCCTTCCAACTAATTCAAACAACCTTCCAAGATCATGAAGCCAGGTTAATGCCCCTGCGGTGAATAAGATCAAATCAAAAGTGTTATCATATTCAGTATCAAGATCATAAATATTAGTCCTTACGAATCGACAGTTGAGATTGGTGGATTTAACAATTGCGCTTGCCTCTGCAATAAACTCATCTGAGATATCAAAACCGACACCTGTCGCACCTGTAGTGTTCACTATCGATAGCAGTTCGCGTCCGTTATTACAGCAAAACTGCGCAACAGTTCTGCCGGATAATGACATCTTATTAAGAAGGGATGATAGTGTAGTATCCAGTACAGAGTAGTTTTTATTCTTAAGCAATACCTTATAATCTACTTTTCTGTTCTTTCTATGCACACTAGCTGCTTCGTTCCAAGCTTCCCTGTTCTTCTCGGAATAATTATCTGCCTTCATATATTTTTTCCCTCCCTCATTGATAAATTTAATGTGTACCTCTTACCTCTATTTTCTTAGTTAAAAGGATTCTCCATGAGCGTAATATCTTTAGTTGTTGGATTAAGACTAACCATACAACCTAAAGGTAAAATTAACTTCGGATCAGTATGGCCAAAGTCCATATCAACAATTACAGGAATATCGCTCACATTAAATTCATTCCTTATTACGCTTAAGATAATTTTATTAAGTTCCTCTTTTTCTTTAACCGAGTAATCTTTTGCCCTGCCAAAAATAACGCCTTTTACTTTCTCGAATATTCCTTGAATACCATAATTTCTTAGCATATATCCTACTTGGTTTGGTAAAGGCTTTTCTTCAGATGTTTCTAAAAACAAAATCTTATCATTCCAGAAAGTTATATCCGGCCAATAATCGGTTGACTTAATACACTCTAAAACACTGATACAGCCGCCCCAAAAACGACCCTGGGTAATTCCCTTTCCTTGTAAAAAAGTCCAACCATTTTCATTATTAAAAAATTCCGTACATTCTCCCAGAGTATCCTTATTACTCCAATCTTTATAACCATTAGTCCATTTTGCATAAGGAGCATAAGTATAAGGGAAATGATCTTTAAATAAAATCCTTTTAATATGTTCTATATACTGAGAAGGAAGATGTTTAAGTTGTGCAAATCCAGCCATTACCGAAGGGCCATAAAATGTTATCATCCCTAAATAATTCAGATAAGATAAGAAAGTAGTAGCATCTGAAAAACCCATAATAAGCTTTGGATTCTTCTTGATTATATCGATATTTAGATGCTTTAGAATTCGTACAGATTCATAACCTCCTATTGAAGTTATAATTCCGTCGATACTATCATCCGCAAAAGCTTGATTTATATCGCCTGCACGCAATTTTGGATTTTTATAAAGTTCATCCGGAGACATCCTTGCAGTAGGCATTTCAACTATTTCAAAACCAAATATCTCTTTCAAATTTTTTAACCCTAATTCATAATTATCAGGGAATAAAAATGGAAGTCCACTTGAAGGTGAAATAATTGCAATTCGTGATCCCGGTTTTATTTTCTTTGGTTTTATCAAAATACATCTCTCCTCTTCTTCCACCCACTACCGCAGGAATTATGAAAATACTTCTCAATATTTTAGAACACCTGTATGCATAATCAACTTCCAACCATCTTCCATTTTTGTATATCCTTTACTGACAGTACCTTTCCAATGAGATTCATTGCCATTTTTATCTCGCCATAATGTATCTATTTCTACAACGGCAAAAGCTCCATCGCCTTGCTCAGAGATTATTATTTTTACTGTATCTCTATTATTGTGAATTAATTCATGAGTATTAAAAAAGTCTTGCCAGTTATCTTTCCAGCGTTTTCGATTATACCTGCCAAAGGGGAATATCCAATCAACGGGATTATGTGCATTTTCATTTTTAGGCCACGGCCAAACCATATCAGGGTGAAATATCGATACCAATGTTTCCGCGTCTTTTTCATTCCATGCATGGGTTTCACGATTTATCATTTCTTGAATCTGTTCTTTAATTGTATCCATTTTTTTCCTTATAAAATATTATTATAAAGTATTCATATTATAAAATTTGTCATTATTTGAAATTATTAAACATTATGTAACAAAGATTGATAAAAGTCAATTGATAAAAAAAGACAAAAAAAGACAACGGGACGTCAGAGCGTGTGAAAACTAATTCTGAAAATTATTTGCCTCCACTTATACTAAGTATTTATTTTATTATTGGGATTAGGCATGTAGAAAAAGGGTAAAACATTATTTTATCCTCCACATTAACAGTATACTTTACCCAAAAGGTGACTTTTCACACAGTCTGACGTTTCGTTTGTCATATTTTAATGGCTCTTTCTATGATACTTCTTACTAAAATAGGGTCACTTGTCCTTATACTTGTCCTTATAATGTGTTCCTTTGTCCTTTGGGGTCAGGTTCTTCGCATTTAACATATCTCAAAATTCCACCATAAAGTACTTTTTGAGAATGTCCCTTCTTTTAATTTTGATTGTTCAATCAATTTCTTTGCCTCATTTAAAGTGAAAGCTGACTTTACCTCACTTTCCAAAATCCCAAACCAAGAACGCCTAAGATCTTTTATAAAAAGATGACCATTAGGTTTAAGTACCCGCTCTATTTCATTTAGCATAATAATAGGTTCGTTAACCGAATGAACCATGTTAATGCTAAATACTACATCAAACGTGTTATCTTTGAAGGGAATGTTGCGCACATCACACTTTTTAAATTTTAATCGATTTTCAAGATTGGTATTTGATATACGGGAATTTGCATATTCTAAAAGTGGATCAGATAAATCAATGCCAATTATTTCACACCCAGGAATTCTTTTTGCCAAGACAATATCCATTCCTCCAAATCCGCAGCCAGCATCAAGAATTTTACCCCTTTTAAATCCCATGGATGCCAATTTTTTTGCATAATCATACCCAAGCTTTTCAATTATTTTTTTATGTCTTTTTATGTAGTAATCAGCAAAATCCTTATTGCTAAAGTCTTTTTCATATTTCTTCATAAAATTTTCACTTCGCCATATTAATATTATTATATAAAGATAATTTTAAAAATTCTTATTGTAACGTTGCGTACCCATTTCGCACAATTTTCTGCGAATAGCTGAAGTTGCCCAAAGGGCAATTTGGGCAGAGCGCAGCGGAGCCGGCTATTCGCTGTTATGTGAAGTACGATCCGTTTGCTGTATGAGATCATTCAATATATGGGTATATTTCTCTGGATAAAGAAAGAGCATATGATGTCCACCAGGTTCATCAAATACGTGGCTTGTATTATTATAAATGCTTGTTAATTTATCATAATACTGAAACGTATCCTTATCAGATTCAGTGGCTAAGATTATTGTTTTCCCTTTCCATGATACTCTTCCAACAGGCAAATGTTGGATATCTTTAAAAAATATTAAGTTCTTATTAAAATGATCCACAAAATCTTTTTTTGTAATTGATGAAAACATCCAATTAAAGAATGCTTTTCTAAAACTATACCATTCTGATTCTTTTCCACTCATTGTCCTTATAAACTTTATAATTTGAATTGAAAAGGATGGTATAATTTTAAGCTTTTTTAACATCATGTGCGTTCTAGTAATCGAGTCTTCTCTTCTGAGTATACCAGTATGTGAAAGAACAAGAATATCAGTATAATCGGGATAAACTTCGGCAAAATACTGCGCGACACCACCTCCATATGAATAACCGACAATAATAGCCTTATTCACATTTTCTGTATCTAGTATGGTTTTAATATAGTTAACAGAATCATTTGCTCCCATTCCTATTGCTGGTAATTTAGGAGTGATAATGCGAAAATCATTTTTTAATTTAGTCATAGGGTAAAACCACATATATGGATTGAACATAGCCCCGTGAATAAATACTATCGTGCGTTTTCCATGTCCCGTAGCGATATACTCATATTCGATACCATTTTTGATATGTTTTTTGTATGGATGATTCTCTATAAATTGTTTTAACATAATATATTGATGTTGAGGAACTTTCTTGAATAATTTATTATTTAATATCACTTATTTTTCCTCCATATTTTTGGGCCGTATTTCAACTTGTTTATATCCGAAATAGTATGGATATCTTTAAATCTCTTTTTACCAGCCATAATTTGTCATTATTTGAAATTATTAAACATTATGTAACAAAGACTGATATAAGTCAATTGATAAAAAATTATCGTCTTCTTGGGTAAGATTTTATAGCTCCCAAGAAAGATCAATAGTTAGAACTTTTCGAACTGTATTTAAACTTCAACATCTTAAAAGAAAATTAAAAATTTGGATTAAGATTATAGGGTACTACCACTTATTTAAATAAATTGTTTCTATTATTTTTTTACAAATAAGAAAATCCTAGCCTTTCTCCCGGAATAAATAAATCCTTCTCTCTCAACATCATCAATCAATTTTTTCTCTGATCCCCTGGTCTTTTCAAATGAAAGCACACCCTCGGGTTTTAAGATTCGATACATTTCAGATATCAAATTTTCCATTCCACCGGCGATATAACGAAGACCAAAAATAAAAGCAAGGTCAATACTTTGATCTGGTAATCCGGTATTGGATGCATTTACAAGAATGGGATTCACATTTTTAATTCCCTCTCTCCCCACCTTCTCTTTAACTTTTTTGATCGCCAGTGGATGTATATCTACCGCATAGATAGAACCCTCTTCTCCCACTATTTTTGCTGCAGGAATGGTAAAAAATCCTGGACCACATCCCACCTCCAACACCTTTTGACCTGATTTTAGTCCAGCTGCTTCTAAAAGCCGATATGGATTTCTAAAAATCGGGAGAAGTGGATTGTCATGCATTAAAGATATTATCCTAAAAGCAAAATTTGAGTGATGATATCTCTCTTCAATTTTATTTTTCATTTTCTCTATCTCCTTTTATTTGCCTACTTTTTTATTACTTCAAATACTCGCAAATATTTTTATAGGATTCCCGGGGTCGGGCTTCACAACTTCATACTTTCTCTGTTTTCGTTTTATATTTTTTATTGTCAGAAGAACCGTCCCCCTGACACTCACGGTATTTTATTAAAATGATCTGTTAACCTGCTTTTATTGACTTCCTGGTAAAAAACTCCTGGACATCTCGTCCCTACGACCGCCCGCAGGCTCGAAGCAGAGGCAACAGAAGACACCGAAGGTGTCTGAAGTCCGAGCACTGAGACTACGTCCCCTTTAAAATAATTTTCGGAAAAATTTCGTTTGACTCTTTCTTTAATTCAAATTTTGCATAACATACGAATGACAAGGAATTCATTAAAACGGATGTTTAATCCTAAACGGAAAATAATTTCTTTCCGTAGTAGATGGTTTACTAAAAGCTGTATTCCAATTTAAGAAAAATTCTATCCTTTATCTGACTCATAAAAGTTCCGGCAGTATCACCTTTAACAAAAATTCCACCTAGAACCAAAGAGGTCGCTTCAGCCAGGGATAGATTCACTTCTGGGGAGACGATAAAGATTTTATTCTCGATTTCATAAACTACTCCAAGTAGCAAAGTGTGAATATCTCTGAAGGGATAACGCAATGCAGTCATCAAATAATTTTCTTTCGCGTCAGGATAGTTCCTGTGATAGATTTGACCCATAAAGTAGAGATCATTCTCAAAGGTGTATTCCCCTCCGACAGCTATCTGATAATATGAATCCCCAATCTCTGGCCTGGTATAAGCACCCTCTGCCCAAAAAGCTATTTCACCGATAGTTCCTATGACATCTCCACCATAAATTTGAATATCTCGGTATTTGCCATTTATCCAGGGATAATCTTCTTTACCTCTAAAGTAACTTACCGAGAGGTCACATCCCATTATAGATTGAGCCGTAAGTTTGAAAGCGTATTCCGAGTTTTCTAATTTTTTTTTAGGGAGTGGTACTCCAACTATCTCCAGGGCCGGGACAAAGTAAGGGATATAAACCCCCGTCAATGTCAAATTATCTATAGGATAGTACTTTAACTGAACTGCTGTCACACCCAATCTCTCTTCAGGAATAAAGGCTCCCTCTTCACTCAGATCAAAAGGGTTTATATTGTCTGTTGGGTTAATACTATAAGCTGTGCCCCAGGAAATTATCTGCATGCCTGTCCGTAGGTCATAATTGCTACCATAATAATCCATATAAGCCTCATTTAACTTCCAATCAAACTGAAATGCCTCCCCAGTATTTATCTTCAGATTGACATAGGCATCGACATTGTCGCTCGCCTGATGATCCAGCTTCAGTTCAAATTTCGTTCTTGGCCAGATTTTTCCTGATTTATCTAAATCAAAGCTCAGTAGGGTCTCTATTTCCCCACCGATGTCAAGGGATGCCTGAGCTTTGATACTACCTGAGAATATAAATAAACACAATAGCATAAAACAAATCGCTCTCTTCATTCGCTTCCTCCTCATCGTCTTTCCAATTGACGGGTGGTAAACATACTGTCAGGGATTTCTGGATTCAATTGAACTTCCTTGGAGATGATGATAGTTTTGCTCCCCTTCTGAACATTTTGCATCTCCATCTTCTTCGCTATCCACAATCCCTCTAGCTTTTCAAGCTCGGATAAGTACATAATCTTGAGCAAATCTCCATGCTTATCATAAAACTCAACCTTCATCGAGTAGAAGTTCTCCCTATCTACCCATACTTTTAGTTTGCTGTAGCTTATATCCTCCGGGTCTTTCGGGAGGAGTTCCAAAACATAGCAATCATGTCCTTCGTACTTCTCAGTACCGAGCAACTTGGCACTGTAGTCTTCTACTAGAGATCTGCTACCGACATCTTCATAGCTAAAATCGCTGCCCATAAAGCTTCCCCCCTTCTCCTTTGTGGCTATACGACGAACCTTCCCCAAGGCTGGAAGATACAGCCAGTCATCATCCTTTACCGAAAGAAAACCAGTTCCTTTGACATTTGCTGGAGAAATGAATCTGACCAAATTATAGTCATCTCCTTTAATCCAGCCCTTTATCTCCATAACCCGTTTGGCTCCCGATTTATGGACAATGGTCATCTCGCCGATTGTTATCTCCGAATCAGCATGGTTCTCTTCCACCTTCTTGAGGATTTCGTCAGCAGTCAATTCTTGTGCTCTAGATAATGTCGCGAATATCAATAAAACCATAATTATACCAATCATCAGAGCGCTAATGTTTTTGATTTTGATTCTCATTTTGAATATCTCCTTTCATTTCTCTTGTATTTCTGTATTTATTACATTTTGTAATATAATTAAGATGAATCTTCTTTGGTTCCTTACTTTTTTATTAAGCAATTTCACCTATTCATTTTCTATCTTTCTTTCTCTGCTCCCATTGTATAAGAACAGTAATGCCGGCAATATGGTTATTGATGCAGTTGATGAGAAGAACATGGTCAGTGCAATAAGCCAGCCGAAGCGGCCAAACATCGGCATGGGCGAGAATATCAGCACAAAAAAGCCCAGCCCTACAGCAACGGCATTGTAAAATATTGCCTGTCCTGTATTTGATATGCTAATCTTTAACGCTTCCTCTACACTCTTACCGATGGCAAGCTCTTCCTTATAGCGATTGAAGAAATGAATGGCGTAGTCTATTCCGATTCCGATGGCAATGCTGGCAATCGTTGCCGAAGCAATATCCAGTGGTATTTTGAACCAGCCCATTATTCCAAAGCTTAAGATGACGGTAAGAGAAACCGGTATGGTGCAAAATGTTCCGTAAGCTAATGACCTGGAAAGGATAATCATCAAAACAAGGATGCACAGAATCGCCAGGGCTAAACTTTTCAATTGGCCACTTACTATCAGCTTGGCCATTGTGGGTTTCAATGTCAGCGAGCCTGTTAACACTACCTCAACATCGCTACTAAAACATTTTTTAATTGCTCTTTGCACTTCTTCAATTACTTTATCCATCTCTGAGGTACTGATACATGCCACTTTGGCCTGGATTAAAGCCTGGTCATAGTCAAAAGAGAGCACACGATCCAGTTCCTCTGAGCCTCCCATTGATAGCAACAGAAGGTATTGTGCCACTTCTTCTTCTGTTTCAGGAAGGATTTCATACTCAGATTTCCCTTCATGCATGGCTTTGTTTGTTTTCCGCAAAATATTGACTAAGGAAGTTGGTCTCCCCATTATTTCAATCTTGCCGATTTCGTTCTGAAAGTTCTCCATGGCTTTTAGGACTTCCGGGTCTTGAATATTGCCTTTTACCACCACCTGAAGAAATCCCGCACCTCCAAAGTTCTCTTCCATAATATTATAAGCCAATATGATGGGACTATCGGGCTTGAACATATCCATGAAATCCGTTCCGGTGCTTATCAACGGAATCCCCACACTGGCTAATAAAGCAAGCAGGCAGGCAGATATTAATACAATTTTTGTTCTGCCCACTATAAAATTCGCCCATTTCTCCAAAATCCCCTGCAGGAAGACCTTTCGTTTTTTATCAAGTGCCCTTCTATCTGGAGGCAACAAAAACAGAAACGCCAGGAATAAAGTAACAGTAATGATAAAGGCAATTCCCACTCCAATCGCAGTAAATAACCCGAACTCTTTAATAGGCCGTATGGATGAAGTATAAAGGGAACCGAAGCCAATCATAGTGCTAATGGAGGTTAGGAAGCAAGCCAATCCGACAGCAACCATGGTTTTGGTCAGAGATTTCCGTTTATCTGAGCCCAGTGAAAGTTCCTCCCGGTTCCGAGCGAGAATATGGATACCGTCAGCTATTCCCATGCTGATAAGTATAATTGGCATGAAAACACCGACTAAGGAAAGAGGTATGCCAACCCATCCCATCAAGCCGACAGTCCAGATAACCGTGACAATAACTATAAGTAAGGGCAGCGCAATTCCTCTGATATTGCGGAAGCTTAAGAAAAGTATGGCAATCATCACCAGAATAGCCAGGGGGAGCAATTTTCTCATATTTCTGGCCGCCATTTTACCGGCCTCATTCTCCCCTACCAGCTTGCCTGTCAAATAAGCCTTTTCATCCAGTTCAAGCTTTTGAACAACCTCTTTGACATCGCTGATAAGTCTTTCTCTATCCACATTAGGCATCAACTGGACAAGAACCAGCGCTATTTCCCCATTTTTTGAGACGATTTGCCCAGCATAGTCATTATCGGACAATACTCTATTTTTCAACTTCTGGAGCTCTACCTTAGTGCCTGGAATTTCCTCAATTAGTTCTACTACCTCAATTCCGCCTTCGACTCCTTTAATTTCTTCTATATTGGTAATGCTCATAACAGAATTGACCCCTTTTACTCTTTCTAAATCACTGGTCAGCTGGTCTATTTCATGTAATGCACTGGTAGTAAAGACTTCGCCCATATCCATAATAACCATTACAAACTCTACGCCACCGAAGGTCTCATTCACCTCATCATAGACTGCCACTACAGGGTGGCCTTCAGGAAGCATCTCTTTCGGATCGGTAACCATATATATTTTAGTGAGACCAAAACAAAAGAAGACTGTCAGCAGAATGATAACGACTATTACAGTCTTCGGATATTTGCCAACCCATTTTGTAAGTTTTTCCAACATAATTTTTACTCCTTTTCTTCTTTTGACTTTTTTCTATTTCAAGTAGGTTAATACTTACTAACTATTTTAAGAAAGAAAATAATATTTATCTCATTTTAGTTTTCTTTTTTTATTCCAATTATGTCTTCTTAATCCGTTGAAAAATATATCTACCATGGTTTCTGCAACTTCTTCTTTATCCAATGGTTTATTTTTTTTCTCCTCTTATTTTTAATATTGAATCATTATTCATTTATAATGAAAAAAAATTAACGATGAAATCCACTCACTCCATAAAAAAATTGATGCGTTAACAGTTTCAACATATTTTCCGCCCATTGATTTCCTTGATAATGTCTGGCAATCTCCAACAATCCTTCGATAAAATTATTAGCTAAAATATGATAGAATGCTTCATCAATTTTAAAAATCTGACTATTAACTTTAGGACTTAATTGTCGCTTGATATGTTCTTTAGTAACACCAATAATCTGCTCTTTCGCTTTTTCAAATCTTGTCCCTTTACAGCGGTCAATTAAAATTAAAAAAATCTCCCGCTTCTGCCTTAGTAATTGCAAGATAAATGCTGATTCTTGTTCAAAAAGATTAGCCGGGTCACCTATTTCTGAATCTCTTTCTTCTTCGTTTTCAATTGAATGGATAATTTCTTTATAAATAGGTTCCACGATAGCAGCGAATAGATCTCCCTTGTTGTTATAATAACTGTAAGTCAGCCCGGTAGAAATCCCTGCCTTTTTAGCAATATCTTGCATCTTTGCCTTTAAAAACCCTTTTTTATAGAATTCTTCAATGGCTGCTTGATAAATTTTTTCTTTCACATTTGTTTTTAAAACCTGTACCAAATTGCACTCTCCTATACTCCTATATTGAATTATCATTCATTATTGTATAAATTATAACATGGTTTTTATTCCTGTCAAGAGAAAATTGAAAAATAATTTAAAAATTACTGAATTATTGAGCTGCCGACAAGTACCCCTGGATACACTTTCTCTTCTCTAGTCTTTGCATTATAAATATACACATGATAGAATATATTACGACTTTTCAATAATCTTAAAAAATTATTAATCTTAATGTTTGTGGATGTTTATAGAAATGAAAAATAAACAAATAAATAATCTAAGAAAAGAAAGTTATTCTTTAAAAACTCAGACCTTGGGTGAAGAAATTGCTAACAGTATTACGCATGGCGTTGGAATTGGTTTAAGTATTGCCGCCCTGGTAATTTTAGTAGTTCTTGCCAGTAAGCGTGGTGATGCCTGGCGAATAGTGAGTTTCAGTATCTATGGAGCTACACTCATTTTGCTTTATCTATCTTCCACCCTCTATCATAGCTTCGTAAACCCAAAGATAAAAAATATTTTCAGGATTCTGGACCATTCAGCAATCTATCTGCTTATTGCAGGGAGCTACACCCCTATCACCCTTACCTTTATGCGGGGAGCCTGGGGTTGGACTATCTTCGGTATCGTTTGGGGTATAGCTTTAGGAGGTATCACTGTAACCATACTTCTTCTTGACAAACTTAAAGCCTTATTAGTCATATCTTATGTTGCTATGGGATTACTTATTGTCATTGCTTTTAAGCCAATGATGCAAATGGTCCCCCGAGGGATGATTATCTGGCTTTTTATCGGAGGAGCTTGTTATCTTTTAGGCATAGTATTTTATTTATGGAAAAGATTGCCTTACCACCACCCTATCTGGCATCTATTTGTTTTAGGCGGAAGCATTTCTCATTTTTTGGGAGTATTATTCTATCTCACTTAAAAAATTCTTTTTGAAGACTTTTTCAAAGGATTGTCCTTTGAAAAAGTTCAACTCTGACAGCCGATACATTTATCTACATCTTTCACGGTTAATCTCATTGCTTCCTCTTTATTTTAAAATGGAGTCAGTTCTATTATAAATTGCCATTTTCATCGAGCTTTAGTACCCAGACATCTGAATTTCCTGTTCTTTTTGATTTCGTCCAACCGGCGACAGCATAACCTCCATCTTCAGTTTGAACAATAGAATGAGCCTCATCATTTTCACTTCCTCCAAAAGTCTTATCCCATAGCAGATCTCCATTTTTGTTAAGTTTTACTATCCAAACATCGGTCTTGCCTGCCCCCATTGATTTTGTCCAGCCGGCAACCATATAACCCTCATCTTCGGTTTGAACAATAGAATTTGCCCAATCTTCACTCGCTCCACCAAGGGTTTTATCCCAAATTTTATTACCATCTTTATCTAATTTTATTACCCAGATATCTCTATCTCCTGTATCTTCTAATACCGTAAACCCGGTAACGGCATAACCTTCATCATCAGTCTGAATAATAGAATGAGCCTCATCATTTTCACTTCCTCCAAAAGTCTTATCCCATAGCAGATCTCCATTTTTGTTAAGTTTTGCTACATAGATATCTCCTCTCCCCGCGCCTTTTGACCATACACATCCGGTAGTAACAAAACTCCCGTCTTTAGTCTGGACAATAGAAAATATTTCATCCCAACCTGTCCCTCCAAAACTATTTTCCCATTCCATATTCCCTTTGGCATCAAGTTTTATTACCCAGCAATTTGCTTCTCCCCAGAGCTTGAATCCGGTACTAGCGGCAATTGCATAACCTCCATCCTTGGTTTGAATGATAGAATATGCTACATCATTTTTATCTTTATCAAAAGTCTTGTCCCATTCTTTATTTCCGTTCTCATCAAGTTTTATTATCCAGATATCCTGTTTTTCAGCGTATATTGTCCAGATAAACCCGGCAACTGCATATCCTCCATCCTTGGTTCGGATAATAGAGTTCGCTATATCAGGTCCATTCTCACCAAAAACTTCATCCCATTCTATGTTTCCATTCTTATCAATTTTTATTATCCAAAAATCCTGTCTTTTTTCTTCGGTTAATTCTACATACCCAAGTTTTGCTCTCCAGGTATCTTTCCTTTTCTCTCTATCCAATATTGTATATCCGGATACTGCATATCCTCCATTTTCAGTTTGGATAATAGAAAATCCCATATCTTCACCATTTCCGCCAAAGGTCTTATCCCAGGTAATTGCGCTTCCCATAGTTTCACCTGATGCATAATTAACAGATAAAAAAGAAATTAGTATCAGGCACAATAAGAATTTAATAGCTACAGATTTTCTCACAACTATACCTCCTTAATAAGATAATTTTTATGGAGTTATATTTAATTTCCTCTCATATTACCTTTTTTTATTCAGAGAAATTTTGCAAGTTATGTTTTACTTAATCAATAACCAATTATGCCCGGGCCAGATGAATAGGTTTGCCGACTATCCCTTCAGCTGCTTCGGCGATGGCCTCTGCCAGGGTAGGATGAGCGTGGATAGTATTTATAATCTCGAAAGCAGTAGCTTCCATAGACATAGCCAGGGTACTCTCGGCAATCAGGTCACTGGCGTGAACTCCTAAAATGTGAAAACCTAAGAGTTCAGAAGTATCAGCATTAGCAATTATCTTTACCATTCCTTCAGTCTCTCCCATTCCCAGAGCCTTACCATTAGCCATAAAAGGGAATTTGGAGACTTTAATATTATTATTTTCTTTTCTGGCTTCCTCTTCAGTTAGACCTACACTGGCTACCTCGGGCATAGAAAATACACAATTAGGGACCACTTTGTAATCCATCAAAGTCTCTTTACCTGAGATATTCTCTACCGCAACTATCCCTTCTCGAGAAGCGACATGGGCCAACATTATCCTGCCTACTACATCCCCGACTGCATAGATACCGGGAATATTAGTCCTCATCTTTTTATCTACCTTAATTGCTTTCCCATCTAACTCGATACCCAGTCTTTGAACATCTATATTTCCCAATTCAGGTATTCTACCGGCAGCTAACAGTACTTTTTCGGTCTCTAATTTTTTTTCTCCGTCAGAGGTGGAAATCAGAACTTCTAAATTCTGATGGTTCTTCTTTATCTCCTTAACCTTGGAATCAGTAAGAACTTCAATCCCTTTTCTTTTCAGGAGTTGAGTAAGCCTGAAGGCTATCTCTTCATCTATGGGGAGTAAGATTCTGGGGAGCATCTCAACGACAGTAACTTCCACCCCCAAAGCCTTAAAGATGCCGGCAAATTCTATACCTACTACTCCTCCTCCGATAATTAACATCCTGGAGGGCAGCTCACTCAAGGATAGAGCTCCATCACTGGTTATAACTCCTTCACTATCTATACCCGGGATAGGAAGTCTCATCACCTTTGAACCGGTAGCAATGATGATATTTTTGGTCTTTATGAGCTCTTTTTCTCCGGCAGTATCCGTAATTTCCACTTTCCCCGGTTCGACTATCTGTCCTTCCCCTCTTGCTATTCTTACCTGATTGGCTTTCATCAACTGTCCTACTCCAGAGGATAATCTTTGGGTTATCAGGTCTTTCCTTTTCATTATGGCAGGAAAATCGATAGAATAATCTTTAACTTGAATCCCGAATTCTCCAGCCCTTTGGAGATGGTTTAATAGTTCTGCAGTACTTACCAAAGCTTTGGTAGGTATACAACCTCGGTTTAGGCAAACTCCTCCCAATTTATCCTTTTCTACCAGAACGGCTTTTAGCCCTAAATGGGCGGCTTTTATAGCCGATACATACCCACCAGGCCCTCCTCCGATAATTACTACATCTATTTCTTCATTCATATTTATTGCTTCCTCCTTTTAATAAATCTACATCTATTTAGAAAA
>Ga0307421_1001208_pt1 | contig 15799 bp, 4 predicted proteins | sample SalMarWE160270MG_FD_202163 | JGI IMG/M metagenome (GOLD analysis project Ga0307421, IMG submission 202163) | Salt marsh sediment microbial communities from the Plum Island Ecosystem LTER, Massachusetts, United States - WE1602-70 | ecosystem: Environmental > Aquatic > Marine > Intertidal zone >...
CAAATGGAGCAGGAAGCGATAGTTTTTGGATACATTATGACGAACCTTATACATCTGATAATTATGTTGATTTAAGCATTAATTTTTCAGATTTTAACTACTTCAATGAAAACAGAGATAAAATGCAGTATAAAATTAAAAACCAAGGAGATAACTGGTCTCAATGGTATTGGTATTCTGAAAGGTCAGGTGCAACTCATGATGGCTGGTTTATCCCTGATGCATTACCAGGCGAATCAACAACTTTTACTGTAGAGGTGGAAGTTAGGGATGACGTACATCATTATGAATCTGCGTCCGATACTATAATAAGGATTCCTGAAATAGGTATATATGGTTCAGATTTGATTGGTAATGATATAGATTTTGGTGATGTAACAGTAGGTGAGTATTATGAAACTTTGGTTTTTGTAGAAAATAATGGTATTGCTCCTTTGGAATTAGATCAAATAGGTGTTATTGGTAGTGGAGAAAATTTCTCTATTCTTGATGATAATTGTTCCTATCAAACCTTTAATCCAGGTGATTCTAGGTATTTTACTATTTCTTTTGAACCATCATCTTCAGGCTCAAAAGCTGGAACGATAACAATACCTTCAAATGATCCTAATAATGACCCGGTGTATATATATCTATCAGGAGTGGGGTTAGATGCACCTGTACCAGACATATCTGTATCACCTCCTTTTTATAATTTTGACGATCAGGAAGTAGATACTTCATCACCGCTTGAGACATTTGAGATCTATAATGATGGCACAGCTGATCTTGAAATATATGATTTGTCAATTTCAGGTCCTGATGAGCAGCATTTTTCAATAGTCTACGATAATGCTTCATATACTACAATTCCTCATGGCACAATTGATTTTAGTGATGTCACTATACGTTTTAGCCCTCTTTCAGAAGGTCATAAGTTAGCATATATTAATATACCCAACAATGATCCAAATGAAAATCCCAAGCAGATACAAATAGAGGGAAATGGTATAGTTACTCCTCAACCTGGTTTATTACTCACTCCTTACTCACATAATTTTGAATCTGTACAAATTGGTTCTTCAAGTGAACCTCAGCAATTTATGATTACAAATACTGGTGATGCCTCCCTTACGGTAACTTCAATATATATAAACGGATCTTATGAAAATCAATTTCAGATAAATGAAAATATTACAGGAACATCAATATCACCAGGTAACAATAAGACTTTTGAGGTTATCTATAATCCTACTATATTAGGAAGTATCACAGATTTTCTAATAGTTGAGGCAAGTGATCTTTCAGACAGCTCCTTACTTCAGGGTACAGGAATTGATAATCCAGTAACACATACTATCACTTCTTCTGCTGATCCAGGTGGAAGTATTTCTCCGTCTGGTACAATTATAGTAAATCATGGTGCAGATCAGACTTTTACTATAACTCCGGATAGCGGTTACCATATTTTAGATGTTCTTGTGAACGGTACCTCTATCGGTCAGCAGTCGTCTTACACGTTTCATAATGTTACAGAGGATGAACAAACAATACATGCTACTTTTGAACAGGATATTATAAGTCAACCAGATATATATGTTACAGTTGATTTTAATGATATTCCTGTAACTCTGATTGATTTTGGGATTAGCGATTGGAAAAATATTCAAATTAGAAATGGAGGCTTGGACGATTTAGTACTAAATGATGTAATGACACAAGATCCCATGCTTTTCTTTATAAGTTCAAGTCCTGGCTCCCCTATTCCTCCAAACGATTGGGAGGGTATGAGAATTAACTTTAATCCAGATGCTATAGGCGAATATACTTCAAAACTTATTATTGAATCAAATGATCCAGACGAACCAACGAAAGAAGTTGACCTAAGAGGAGAATGCAAACCAATTGTAAGTATTTCACCTTCTGTTTGGACATTTGATCCAGTTGATATTAATGAAACACAGAATCCAGAAAAATTTTTTTCAATTACAAATACAGGCAATTATTCTCTAGAATTAGGAACAATAACTATAGTCGGTGAAAATAACGACGAATTTATCATAAATAATGATGCTTCAAATCAAATAATTACTCCTGGAAATAGCACAAATGTTAGTATTATATTTAACCCTATAATACCGGGTGAAAAGAGTGCTCAATTATATATTCCTTCAAACGATCCAGATTCTCCAAAAATAATAGATATTTATGGTACTGGACTTGATAATTCTCCTGTAGCTGAAGCAAATGGCCCTTACATTCAGTCATTGGATGATCCTGTAAACTTCAGTTCATCGGGTTCATACGATCCTAATGGTGATATTGTATCTTATCACTGGGACTTTGGTAATGGACAAAATAGTAATGAGGCAAATCCTTCTTATACCTATACTTCGCCTGGTAGTTTTACAGCAACTTTAACTGTTACAGACAATGATAATCAAACAGACTCAGATACTGCAGATGTTTTTATACTTGTTGATAAATATCCTTTAATAGAGTTATATGATTATCAGATTGATGATGATAATGATTTAGGCAGTAGTGGGGATAACGATGGAATAGTTGAAGTTGGAGAAACCATTCAAATGGAAGTGGCATTAAATAATGTTGGAGAAATTACCAGTAATAATGTAGGAGCTGATTTATATGCAATAGATGTTATGAATCCAGAATATATAAATAGTATTGATACACCACATGTGGCTTATGATGTTTTTGTTGCTGATGATTATGCGTATATTGCTAATGCAGAAGCTGGACTTACAATAGTCAATATAGAAAATAAATATAGTCTCTCATATACAACATGTGATACACCGGGATATGCAAAAAATCTTCAAGTTGTTGGTAATATAGCGTATATTGCTGATTCAGAAGGTGGTCTTCAATTAATAGATGTCTCAGATAGAAATAATCCAGAGAGAATCGGGAATGGGTTGGACACTATCTTTGCATCTGGGATTTACGTAAGAGAAGGTCTAGCATACGTGGCTGCAGATATTCAAGGTTTATATATTATAGATGTAACAGATCCCCAAAATCCAGATATTGTAGGATCTTGTGATACTCAAAGAGCACTTGATTTAAAAGTTGTAGGAGATTATGCATATCTTGGTTGCTGGGAAAGTCTTCAAATAGTGAATATTTCAGATAAGGAGCACCCTTATATTGTTGGTGATGGGTGCAATACACCTAATATTGCTAGAAATGTTGATGTTGTAGGGGAATATGCATATATTGCTTGCCGTGAAAGTGGTCTTCAAATAATTGATATTTCTGATGTCAACAATCCGGTAATAGTAGGGGATGGTCAAGTGTTGCCACGTGCATTAAATTTGGAAGTTATTGGTGATTATGCATATATTGCTGATAATTTTGATAATTTACAGATAGTTGATATTAAAGACCCATTAACTCCAAAAATTGTAGGTGGCTACGATGAGGGTAATGGTTTTTCAATAGATGTTAAAGATAATTATGCTTATATTGCTAAAGGAGGTACAGGCGGGTTTGAGATTATTGATCTCTCGGATTCATATATAACAATTTTAGATTATAATGAAAATTTTCCAGACATTCCGCCTAGCAATTATAGGTGGAATATAGACCAGGAGGAAGACAATTATAGGTTTATTATTGACTCCGAAACTCCAGACTTACATAATACAACATTCTTGCTTGAAATCTATTCTAATGAAGGTTATTGGCAAGATAGTTATGATATTATTATAAAAATTGAGGACATTATTCCCCCTATAGCATCTGTTGTTTCTGTTAACTTAGAAATAGGAGATCTAGTAACCACCGCCCAAAGCACAGAAGATGGGGCTCTCTACCTAGTAAAAACTGAAGATACGGTAACTGATAAAGCATCACTTGAAGCACTAGTATCTTCTGGAATTGCCACTAAGTCTACCTGCACTGCAGATACATCAACTTCACTTGAAACAGCAGACCTTGCCCTGGGAACTTACAAAGTATATGCGGTAGACCTTAGTGATAATGTATCAGCTCCATCCACTGGTACTATTACATTAATTGATGAGACTGCCCCAAACGTGACAGTGACCGCATCAACCTTAGAAATAGGAGATCCAGTTACCACCGCCGAGAGTACAGAAGATGGGACTCTCTACTTAGTAAACACCAATGATGCGGTAACTGACAAAGCATCACTTGAAGCACTAGTATCTTCCGGAATCGCTACTAAGTCTACCTGCACCGCAGATACACCGACCACCCTGGAGACATCAGCTCTAACTCCAGGAACTTACAAGGTGTATGCAGTGGATTTGGCTAATAATGTATCAGCTCAGTCTAGCGGTACTATAACTTTGATTGAACTAATTACAGGTGGATTTATAAGCTCTACAAATAATGATCAGTGGGTACCAAAAATTTACGAGGATAAGATAATATGGCAAGATTTAAGATCTGGGGATTGGCAAGTATATCACATAGATCTCTCAACTGGAATAGAAACTCATATTAACCCAACAGCAAGTGGTCAATGGTGGCCGGATATATATGATGATAAAGTCGTTTGGGAAGACGCTAGAGGTGAGGATACACAAATATACTTATATGATACTTCTTCAAAAGAAGTAAGCGTTGTCAGTCCTTCTGAATTCAATCAAAGCAGATGTATTATTTGGCAAAATAAAGTATTCTGGATTGATTGGAGAAATAGAGGGCCCAGTTACGGAAATGAGATTTATCAATATGATCTTGATTTAGGAATCGAATCCCGGGTAGATTCTATAGTGGTACCTTTTGAAGAAGAGATGGCCATTTACGAAAATGATCTGATTTATGATAGTGGTTTTATAGAACATTATAATCTTATTTCGGGAATATCAGAAATTATTTCATTTGGTATTGATTCCGGTTTAGATATCTATGGTAACAATGTGGTTTGGTCTGAAGGTAGAGACGAGCCATTAATGCAAATATACCTCTTTGATTTGAATTCTGAAGAAGAGTTTAAGATATGCAGAACTAATAATCACCAACAAGGTCCTGCTGTATTTGAGAACATGATTGTTTGGAGTGAAAATATAGAAGGAGAAAATCAGATTCTCATGTTAGATTTTTCAAATAAAAAGTTATATCATGTACATCCTTCTCAGAATGATCAATATATGGCAGATATATGGGGCAATAGAATAGCATGGGTTGAAAATTTAAATGGAATTGAACAGATATACCTTCATAATATTAATGATGGAATGACCCAGCTTCCCTATATTACTTCTATATTAAACGATAACATTGGGATAGGAGATGTTTTGACTATTGAAGGGACTGGTTTTGGACAATTTGATGAAAGCACTTCCGTCACTTTTCATAATAATGTAGAAGGTATGAATTATCCTTTGTGGACCAATACTCAAATTCAGGTAGTTATTCCTGATAATACAGAAACTGGCGATATCTATATCACAACAGGTAATGGTCAAAGTAATCTACATTTATTAAATATTATAGATACCACCGCTCCCACCATAACCGGTCTCTCAGATGATCCGGTACCCACCCAGTCCAAGACCTGGAACTGGGATGCAGATGAGGAGGCTACTTTCAGGTACGCCATAGATCAAAACTCCACATGGACTCCTACTGGTATATATAGTGATATAAAAACAGCTACTCAACCTGATGGTGACGGAATATATTACTTACACGTCCAGGCGAAAGATGATGAAGGGAATGAATCAGATGTGGAAACAGTAAGTGCAATTTTAGATAATACTGCACCAGTCGTTAATGTAACGACCCAAACAATAGAGGAGGGTGATTCCGTAAGTTCGGTTGAGAGTACAGAAGATGGTACTCTCTATTTGGTAAATACTGAAGATACGGTAACTGATAAAGCTTCATTAGAGGCACTGGTATCTTCTGGAATTGCTACTAAAGCAACCTGTACTGCAGATACACCGACTTCACTTGAAACAGCAGGCCTTGCCCTGGGAACCTACAAGGTATATGCAGTAGACCTTAGTGATAATGTATCAGCTCCATCAAACAGTACTATTACTCTAATGAATTACTCAGATATATATGAACCAGACAACGAACAAACTTATGCAACTGAGATGAGTATAAACGGTGGTTATACCGAACATACTTTTACTGATGAAAATGATATAGATTGGATTAAATTTTATAATATCACTACAAATCATGAAGGAACACAAGACTACATTAATATTAAAATAGCAGAATCAGGTGAAGAAATTAAAGCCCATTTTATGCTATACGATGACTTAGGAGAGCTGGTAGTTGATAGCTATTATCCCAATTCTCAGGATCCTTATGTTAGAGGTGCATTTATAGGGGATCTAAAAGACAATACCTACTACTATGTGAAATTTGACCCTACATATCCTCAATATATTGGTACTAATTCGACCTATAAAATTAGGATAACCGGAAAACCAGTTATTGAGGATATTAATCCTACATATCCAACAAATGGAGACTATATTACGATCGAAGGTTTTAATTTTGGAGACGATAAAGGTACTGATTATATTTCCTTTAGTGGTTTCGATAATATTCATGCAACCGACTATGATCTCTGGAGTAAAGATGAAATCAGGGTTAAAGTTCCTGATGGAGTTACCACAGGTAATTTATATATCCATATAGATGATAGTCCGATCAAATACTTTTGGAGTGAACCCTATTATCTTGAAATCAATAATCGGCCGGATATAGAGATAACTAATCCCTCTTCTGCTACTACCATAAATGCTGTCTGCAGCCTAAGCTGGGATGCAGAAGATATAGACAGTGACAATACAACTGTAAGGATATACTATGATAATAATAACAGCGGTTATGACGGCACCCAGATAGGGTCAGACTTCAGTCCCTCCACTTCCTCATATCTATGGGATACCTCCTCACTTGCAGAAGGTACCTATTATATATATGCTACGGTAGAGGATGAGCATGGAGCGTCTGCTTCAGTATATTGTCCGCACCAGGTAACCGTGGACCACAGCTATACCGTAGTAAATCTGGTAGTAAACACCAACCAGACCAGTGGCTGGAAGTACTCCTATACCGCGTTTAGCGGCTGGAAGGACGACACCTACGATGACAGCTTCTGGCCTGATGCAGTAGAGAGTTCCTTTAACACAGGCTCGTTTAATCCCTACCAGCTGTTTGACGAGCTTGACTCAGACTGCAAGTGGATATGGGCAGATAACTACACCCTGGGAAGAAACGTATACTTAAGAAAGAGTCTCTTTATAGATGGAGACGTATCAAATGCCACCATAATGCTGTCAGCAGAAAAGACCTTTAGCCTTTATGTAAACGGGACCCATATAGGTTCCAACTCCACCTGGAATGAGCTTACCACCTATGACCTGACTTCTGAACTTAAGCCTGGCCCTAACTCCATATGTGCGGTAGTCTCTGATAATGCAGGAGGCCTGCACGGACTTGTGGCAAAACTGGTGGTAAATGAGATAAAGCCAACCATCTCAGATATTTCTCCACCAAGCACTGTACCTGGTGACACCATCACCATAGCCGGATCCAACTTCGGGGACGGCACAGACGGCAGCTTAAACTTTGACGGGGTGCCGGCCAGCGCAGGAGACATAATATCCTGGGATACCGGCCAGATAGTAGCTGCCGTTCCTATAGGTACTGTATCATGTGATGTGACTGTTACTGTAGGCGGGGTCACAAGCAATGCCTATCCCTTAGACATAAACCATCCTCCGACAGTGGAGATAACTAATCCCTCTTCTGCTACTACCATAAATGCTGTCTGCAGCCTAAGCTGGGATGCAGAAGATATAGACAGTGACAATACAACTGTAAGGATATACTATGATAATAATAACAGCGGTTATGACGGCACCCAGATAGGGTCAGACTTCAGTCCCTCCACTTCCTCATATCTATGGGATACCTCCTCACTTGCAGAAGGTACCTATTATATATATGCTACGGTAGAGGATGAGCATGGAGCGTCTGCTTCAGTATATTGTCCGCACCAGGTAACCGTGGACCACAGCTATACCGTAGTAAATCTGGTAGTAAACACCAACCAGACCAGTGGCTGGAAGTACTCCTATACCGCGTTTAGCGGCTGGAAGGACGACACCTACGATGACAGCTTCTGGCCTGATGCAGTAGAGAGTTCCTTTAACACAGGCTCGTTTAATCCCTACCAGCTGTTTGACGAGCTTGACTCAGACTGCAAGTGGATATGGGCAGATAACTACACCCTGGGAAGAAACGTATACTTAAGAAAGAGTCTCTTTATAGATGGAGACGTATCAAATGCCACCATAATGCTGTCAGCAGAAAAGACCTTTAGCCTTTATGTAAACGGGACCCATATAGGTTCCAACTCCACCTGGAATGAGCTTACCACCTATGACCTGACTTCTGAACTTAAGCCTGGCCCTAACTCCATATGTGCGGTAGTCTCTGATAATGCAGGAGGCCTGCACGGACTTGTGGCAAAACTGGTGGTAAATGATAATACTCCCACCATAACCGGTCTCTCAGATGATCCGGTACCCACCCAGTCCAAGACCTGGAACTGGGATGCAGATGAGGAGGCTACTTTCAGGTACGCAATAGATCAAAACCCAACCTGGACTCCTACTGGCACATTTACCGACACCAAGACTGCCACCCAGCCATCAGGTGATGGTACCTACTATCTGCATGTACAGGCCAAAGACACCTCTGATAATTTATCTGGAGTAGAAACTGTAAGTGCAATACTGGATAACACAAGTCCTCTAGTATCTACATTTAATATAAATAATGATGATGCTGTTACAACATCAAAAGATGTAACTCTTAACATATCTGCATCCGATTCCTCGGATATGCAGATGAGGTTTAAAAACGAAGAAGGGACCTTTAGTGGCTGGGAAGCTTACTCTACCACAAAAGCTTGGACTCTTTCTGATGGAGACGGTGTAAAAACAGTGCATATAGAAGTAAAAGATGAGGCAGGAAATACAGCTGCCGGCAGTGATAGTATAACTTATGAACCGGTAACTGATCCTGATATTTATGTAGATCCAAACTCTTATGACTTTGGGTCTATAGATATAAATGAAACCGTTAATCCAAATCAGGTATTCACAATTACAAATACTGGTACAGGGGATCTTGATATAGGTATCATTACCATTGAAGGTACTGATTCTAGCCAGTTTATATTATCCAATGATAATGCTTCCGGGCAGACTATACCCAGGGATGAGTCGAGGACCTTTACAGTTACCTTTGATCCTTCATCTGTTGGCCTAAAGACAGCTCAGGCTGTCTTTGACACCAATGATGTGGACAACCCTACAGTATCCATTGATCTGTCAGGTACTGGTATAACAACAACCATAGATACTCTTTCAGTAGTAACTGATACCAGCTGGAAGGCATCGGGAGTTGTTGAGACTAACTGGCAGGAGCTGTCCTTTGATGATAGTACATGGCCTAATGCTGTAGATGATGGACCAAATATGATAATACATGATGTTTCAAACCCACCAGAACCTGGAGATTTAATACCAGGAACCACAGCAAAATTTATTTGGGAAAGCAATACTTATGATAATGAAGTTTTTCTACGAAAAAAAATAAATATCGATGGACCTATAGTAAGTGCGGTATTAAAAATAACTGTAGACAACAATTTTACCTCGTATATTAATGGAAGCGAGTTACCTGAAATGGCTGGTAAATATGACTGGACTACTGTAGACCAATATGATGTAAGTGAAATTCTACAAAGTGGAGAAAATGTGATTGCTATTCACGCAAAGAATGCTGGTGGCTATGTAGGAGCATTAGCTGAGTTAATTATTCAATATAATAACTGAATCCTACGCCACAACGGATTTATCTTAATACTATACCTGTAAAATCCAAAACCTGGAACTGGGATGCAGATGCGGAAGCTTTGTTTGTGTGGTTAACATTTACACTCTTCCTGTGTTAAAATCTAGATAATTTTGATAGGCCAATATTTAACATTAACTAAAAATATTTTTATGATTATATGAGAGTAAGTGTAATCTTATGTACAAGAAATAGAATTGATGAAGTAATTAGATTTTGTGAATCATTATATAATCAGATCGAACTTCCAGATGAACTTATAATAGTAGATAGTAGTGATGTGAAGTTAAAATTTGAAAAAAGATTTACTAACTTTTTAAAAAAATGGAAAGGAAAAATATACATAAATTACTTAAGTTCAGAGCCTGGCCTAACAAAACAGAGAAATATTGGTGTTAAGGAGGCAAAAGGCGATATAATATATTTTTTTGATGATGATGTAATTTTAAAAAAAAACTATTTGAAAATTATAAATGAAATTTTTTTAAATAAAAGTGATTATATAGGAGGAATGGGGACTATAATTGGGTTTTCTAAATTATCCATTAAAAAAAAGATTGCTTATTTTTTTAAGAGTTTTTTTCTTTTACAAAGTGATTATGGTGATGGAAAATTTCAAAAGTCGGGTTTTCCTAAGCATCCTTATAACAAAAAGGAATTTAAGGAAGTTGAAGTTCTTTGCGGATGTTGTTGTTATAAAAAAGATATATTTAAAGAATTTAAATTTGATGAGAATCTGACGGGTTATTCATATATGGAAGATGTCGATTTTTCAAGGAGAGTTTCTCTTAAATATAGACTTTTTTATGAACCTAGGGCAAAATTAGAGCATAGACATAGTAAAACTGAACGTGGGAATATTTATATGATGAAAAAAATGTATATAAAAAATTATAGGTATTTATTTTTTAAAAATTTTTATGATAGAAATAAATTATCTATTTTAGCGCATTGGTGGTCAATATTAGGTTTATTTTTAAATTCATTCTTTTTAAAACCAAAAGCGGCGGTAGAGAGTATAAAAGGGTATATAAGAGGATTGAAAGAGTTTAAAGAAAATAGAAGAAGGTCTTTATGCAATTGAAATATTTTATTAATGGGATTGGCATTTATATAGAATATAGTAATAGAAAATGGAATAAGCTGCTAGAAAAAAAATTAAAGAGGCAACTTGATGGTTTTCAGAAGAAAATTAATAAAGATAGAATAAAGCAAAAACTTATTTTTAAAAACTTCTCTCTTCTTGATGAAAGATATTTTAAAGGTGGGAGTATTGTTCCAGAGAATTCAATCTATAAAGATGGACTATTTGTTGAGCTTAATTTGAGATTAGCTTTTAAAATGAATGGGAATGATTTAATTTTCTGGGTACATGAAAGATCTCAATTATCTATTCCTTTTATATTACATTTTTTATTTAAATTAAGAAATATAGTATTTGTTCACGGAGCAGGGATTTCAATAAATAATAAAGGGATTCTATTACCAGCTTTTGGGGGCATCGGAAAAACATCATTTATATCTGAAATTGTTAAGAATGAAAGTGTAAAAATATTAGGAGATGATCTAATTTTATTAGATAATAAAGGATATCTCCATCCGTATCCGCGCCCTTTTTGCTTATATTCTTATCATAGAAAACTCTTTCCAAAATTTTTCAGGAAGAATAAAGTAATATACAAGAAACCAAATTTATGGAATTTGGGGATTATAAAGATTAGATCAATTCTTAATCTGCCTAACTATGATGTATGTTATTATAAATTAGCGCCACTTTATAAGTTGTTTAATAAGGATAAAATAATGAACAAAAAGGTTCAATTAGATGAAGTCTACATATTAAAAAGATATTACGGGATTAAAAAAATTATAGTTGATAAGATTGATAATATAGATGAAGTAGTAAATTTTTGTGTGGGAGTAATTTTTTATGAATGGCATTCTTTTGCAAAAATAGTTTTTAGTCTGATTGCCCAAAAAGAGGTGAGTGCTTCAAGTTATTATAAATTTTTTAGAAATATTATAGGAGGATGTTTAAATAAAGCAAAAAATATGTATTCTATGAAGATACCCTATAATATTAGTGCGGATAATGTTGCTAAGGAGGTCTCAAGAATAGTCTTAGAATTGAATAAGAGAAATCTATAGTTAAGTAATGTCATAAGAAAATATGAAAGAGGTATGAAATCAAAATTTTATTTTTATTCTGTGATATGCTTAGAGCAAATTTATTGAATACATTCAACTCCAAAGTTAAAGAAAAAAGTTTATTAGATGGTTGGTTTAATGAATTTGGTGGGAATATTTTTACAAATTGTTACACTCCATCACCAGATTCACCGAGAAGCCTAGCGTGTATATATACTGGATTATATCCTAAAAATAATGGTTGCTGCAAAAGATTGCATTGGCCTAAATTTTTTTTAAAAAGTGATTTAGTTACTATTTTTGATCTTTTTGAAAAAAAATCTTTTCCAATGTTTATTAGAGTGAATAGAAATGAAGATAAGCTTGGTTTTCTGCCTTCTAAAGATTATCAAGATTTTAATTTATTTTATGATTTAGATAATATACTAAATGAAATAAATAAATCTATTGGAAAAAGTACAAATTTATTTTCCTTTATTAGCTTAACTGATTTTCATTGGGCGATAGATGATTACGGAAACAATTTGGTCGGTAATTACTATGGACAGAAACATCTTTTAAATTGCTTTAGAAAGATTTTTAATGAGTTAAACCCTGATATGTTTGATTATGTATTTATTTTCTCAGATCATGGATTTAAATTAAAAAAAGAAATTAAAAGAGAGAAAAAAATTTGTTTATTAAACGATGATCGTAGTAAAGTAGTATTACTAATAAGAAAAAAAGGTGAAAAAAAGATAAGAAAACATAATGATTTAACTTCGATTATGGACATATTGCCAACATTGGAAAAAATTATTAATGGAAAAAGTTTAATTAAATGCGATGGGGTTTCGTTATTTAATCAAAATAAAGATAGATATATAGTTATAGAAGATCATTCAATCTTTGCCCCGCATATTAATTTAATACATGATTTATGGGCAATAAGAACTGACACTCACTTCTATATGAGAGATTTTTTTGAAGAATTACTATTAACAGTTGTTTCAGAGAATGAATATAGGGAAGAAAAAAAGACGAATAATTCTTTGATTGAAAAATTAAATTTTAAGATAGGTAAAATTTCATGTTCATATTTAGAGAACTTGAAACTTCATTATATATTGAAAACTTATAAAAATATGTATGTTTACAGGGATCAATATTCGGATGGTGAGAAAAGAAAAAAAAGTATAAGAAGAACAATACTATCTAAACTCAGGGGGAAAGTTTTGAAAAAGCGTGAATGGGGGTTATAAAAGTGACTTTAAGAAATTTAATAACTCCGGAAAAGAGGAGAAGGAAATTAAAAAAAATTATTAAGGAAAATGGTTTTGTTAGAATAATAGAGGCGCATAATGGTATAAGTGCTTTAATAGCAAATAATACTTATATAGAGATAGAACAGGAAAGTAAAATAATAAAGGTAGAATTTGATGGAATTTGGGAAAGTAGTTTTACGGATTCTGCGAGCAAAGGTTATCCTGATGCTGAAATTATTGGGTTTGATTCGAGAATTCACAATATTAATCAGATAATTAGTGTTACTAATAAGCCAATAATAGTAGATGGAGATACCGGTGGCGATAGAATTAATTTTGAATATGTAGTAAAAACTCTAGAATCTCTAGGTGTTTCAGCGATAATAATTGAAGATAAAATCTTTCCAAAGAGAAACAGTCTTTCAGTTGATGCCATTCAAAATTTGGAAGATCCTGATGTTTTTGCAAGTAAAATAGAGATTGGTAAAAAAGTACTTTTGACAAATGACTTTATGATAATAGCAAGGGTTGAAAGTTTTATTGCTGGATTTGATATTAAAGATGCTTTAAATCGTACAAAAAAATACCTCCTTGCTGGAGCTGATGGGATAATGATTCATTCTAAAGATTCATCCCCGGAAAAAATATTTATGTTTGCTAAAAGATATAAAGAACTTTGCAATGAGCTTGGATTTAGGAAAGCTTTAGTTTGTATCCCAACTACTTATAATTCAGTTAGAGAAGATGAATTAAAAAAGTATGGTTTTAATATTGTTATATATGCAAATCATCTACTTAGATCATCATATAAGGCTATGGAAAATATAAGTAAAATAATTCTATTGAATAGACGTTCGCTTGAGTGTGATCCATATTGTGCTTCAGTTGAAGAAATTTTTGAAGACGTAGGTTTCAATTATGTGAAACAGAATGATGAATTTATTGAGTCGAAGTATGGTTTAAAAGCAATAATTGCTGCAGCTGGAGAAAGTGAATATTTTAATAAACCAAAATCATTATTGAAGATAGGTAATAAAACATTATTAGAGAGACAAAAAAATACTTTAAAAATTTGTGGCATAAGAAAAATCGTAGCTATTAGAGGTTTTAAAAAAGAAAAATTTAAGATAAAGGGTATAACTTATTATGATAATGATGATTATAAAAACAGTTTTGAGTTAGATTCTTTATTTTGTGCAGATAATGAAATTGAAGGCAGAATAATTTTTTTAGATTCAGATGTACTTTTTGATAAATCTATTATTAATAATTTAATTAATACTGAAAATGATATTGTAGTTGTAATTGATAAAACTTATAAATACCATAAGCATTTAAGTGATAAATTACTTGATCTGGTTATAACAAAAGATTTAGGCTTTGATTATCCTTACAAAATTGTTTCTTCCTTTAATAAACAAATTATCCGAATAGGAAAAAAGATTGACTTAAATATGTCAAGTGGAGAGTTTGTGGGTATAACTTATTTTTCTCCTGAAGGCACAAAAGCATTAAAAAAGGTTTATAAAAGCTGTAAATCTATTAAAGGTAGATTTCATGAAGCTAAAAGCTTAAAAATGGCCTCAATTACTGATATACTTCAGGAAATGATTGACCGTGGTTACAAAGTACATTTTTTAGAAGTAAATGAAGGATGGATAGAGATTCATAATAAGAATGACAAGGATATAGCGGAAAAAATGCTTTCATTTTCTGAAGGATAGATTATTAATATGATAAGTTGTAAAGATTTCTCATCGATTTGCAGAAATAATGATTTTACATTTTTTACTGGAGTTCCAGATAGTACTTTTAAGTCTTGGATAAACTTTTTAAATTATGATAATTCAAATATTATAAACGTCCCAGCAGTGAATGAATGCGAAGCAATCTCTATATGTGCAGGTTATTATCTTTCCACAAAAAAAATTGGGATTGTTTATATGCAAAATTCTGGTTTAGCAAAGAGTGTTGATCCATTAACCTCATTATGTAATAAGGAAGTATATAGTATTCCAATTCTATTAATAATTGGATGGAGAGGAGAACCTAAAAAATTAGACGCATTTCAGCATTATAAAATGGGTCAAATCACTTTACCGTTATTAAGATTACTTAAAATACCGTTTAAGATACTTACATCAAATTTGACTAAAGTCAATAAAGTTATCAAGAATGCAAAAGAATATATGGAAAAAAATAAACAACCTTTTGCAATAATTGTAAAGAAAGGATTATTTGAAGAGGCTGAAGTTAAAACAATAAACAATGAGATATTGATGACTAGAGAAGAAGCAATACTATCTATTTTAAAATGTCTGCATAATAAAGAAATTATTATTTCAAATACTGGTAAAACTTCTAGAGAGCTTTTCGAGTATAGAAGATTACAGAAGCAAGGTAGTAAATATGATTTTTATAATGTAGGAGCTATGGGATGTGCGCAATCCATTGCGCTTGGAATTGCTATAGGTAGAAAGGATAGAAAGGTTATTGTTTTAGATGGTGATGGTTCCTTATTAATGGATATGGGACCTATT
>Ga0307421_1001209_pt1 | contig 15797 bp, 9 predicted proteins | sample SalMarWE160270MG_FD_202163 | JGI IMG/M metagenome (GOLD analysis project Ga0307421, IMG submission 202163) | Salt marsh sediment microbial communities from the Plum Island Ecosystem LTER, Massachusetts, United States - WE1602-70 | ecosystem: Environmental > Aquatic > Marine > Intertidal zone >...
CTGATCGCCTATTACCGGCATCATTTCGACTCCCTGGGGGAAATTAAATCGTTGCCTGTTTTAAAAGAAATTTTCTTCCCCGGATGAAGGACGTTGTTCCGTTAGGAGCCTATATGCAAATCCGGATCGCTGAATACCACAGCCTCATAAATATAAATCTCTGCATCTTTCCATCCGTCCCACCCGAGGCCGGCTTTATCTCTGGCACAATGACCGAGGAATTCCTCCCTGGTCCATCCTGTTTTTGTGGCCACCTGCGGCAGAAAGGTTCCTCCGAAAACTCCTTTTTTAATATAAATGCCATGCCTTCCCAGTTCAATTTCATCTACAGACTGAATGCGCTTCATGGGTGAAAGAACAGAAATTTCAATACGGAGATCCTCCAGCATTTCAATACCGGGTTTTTCAAACCTTCTGTCATTGGATGCAGAAACAGCCATTTTTTTAATGACCCGGTACAACGGCTCTTCACTTTGAAAATTTCCTATGCATCCTTTCAGTTCGTTCCCGGCATATAAACTCACAAAGGCTCCTCTGTTTTCGGATAATACCCCTCCGTGATCCAGGTCTTCGTCGTGATAGGATTCGATTCCGTAGGAGTCGTACAGGGACCTCCGGGCTATTTTCAGCAGGGTTTCCTTCTCCTGATGGGTAAGGGAAAAACGAAGTTCCTCTTTTGGGTATACAACAATTGCCTGATACCCCACAACCCTCTCTTTATCTCCATATAAAGGCATATCTCCGGAATTCATGTAATGCACTTTCCGGTATTCGAACGGTTTTTCATCGGTTAGATGCATCAATGTGAGCACTGAAGTCCAGCCACACAGGGAAGTAACCAGGCCTGATACGGATCGTTTCCTGTTGGATGCAAGGGTATCCATCAGGATCCGGGGTTTTCCGGAAACCACAGCATCCGCAGTAAGCGAATCCACATATAGGGCATCTTCATACGCCGGATAGTGGGAAAAATCGCTGCTCACAACAAAAAGGTTACGGGGGCAAAAATAGGGTTCCAGGGCCAGGGCAATCGTACGGCACTCTTCGGGGGATTCAGCCCCCAGGATCAGGGGCACCAACATAAAACCTTCTGCCAGTCTATGTTGCAGAAAAGGGAGCTGAACCTCCAGGCTATGCTCATAATAATGGGCATCCGCCTCAGGTGAAATTATGGAATGTTTTTCTGACAGTTCACGGGCCAGCTTTCCATCTACCGGAATCGTACCCAGGGGGGTTTTATAATCCCCGGCCGTGAATACCGAAGCTCCATAAAAACGGAGGTGATGACTTGAAGCCAAAACAAACACTCTCTCATACCGGGCCTTTTCAGGAATCTGATTATAGGCTGAAGCTGCCACTTCGCCACTGAATACATAACCTGCATGAGGAGCTATCACGGCACGGGGCAACTGCCCGCGGTGAGCCGGCTTTGCTTTATTAAACAAACGACCTAATTCCTTCCGGAGTTCTTTTTTCCCGGCCGGGTAAAATTTCCCGGCAAATTCCGGTTCCCTGCAGGGTGACGTAAATTCTGAAGCCATAATTCTTATTGGTTTTGCAAAATCCACACCTGGGAGTAATCAGGGTAATCCTTGCTAAATTTCGATACAAACCTGCGTGCTTCTTTTTCATCGGTAAACGTTTCCTGGATTACCCGGTAAAAGCGGTTATCAAAAAGTTGGATCTCACTGTTCCTGAATCCGAGATTTTTCAGTTTTTCAGCATATCCCAGGGCATTCTGTTTATTCAGAAAGCTTCCGGCCACAACATAAAAGACGGGTTTAGCCCTGGTGGTGATCAGGTCCTTCGCAGCATCCTCTCTGTAGGATTGTTTATCCTTCCGGTCGTTTAACGGCGCGGGCTCCTCTTTTTCCATTGTTGGTACCACAACAACCGGCTGACCGGTCTGTAATTTATCTTCGGGGTACAACTGCACATAATGCACCCTTTCTGTTTTATTGAACTGTATACCGGGAGGCAGGTCTTCAAGACTTACAATCTTCCGCGGTGTAGAGGCTGTGTCTGAGGCAGAAACAGCCTTTCTGGCACTTTGACATGCGGACAGCAACGTCACGGCAATTGTTCCTGTAACGAACAGCAGACTAAGTATAAAAACCCTGAAGTGTCTCATTTTACCATTCTGTTTTTTCCTTTTTGCTCAATCTCCAAGTTGGGTTAAAAGACTTCTGACCTCGTTTACATCTTTAATATAATACCTGGCTGCGGTTGTTTTTGTTCCTACTTTAATGGTATACGCATATTCAGGCATTGCATTGAATGTATATTCATCGGTCCAGTCGTCTCCCAGAGCCAGAATAAAATCATATCGGGTATCTCCTATTTTATTCAGGGCACCCCGTCCCTTGTTAATTCCTGCATTTTTGATTTCGATCACTTTATCCCCGTCCATGATTTCCAGGTTGAGGTTTGCAATATAGTTTTTCAGATCGTCTTTTAATTCCCAGGCACGCTGTTGCCCCATATCCGGATCGGCATGGCGGTAATGCCATACCAGGGAATAATTCTTATATTCAATAAAAGAGCGTGGCGTACGGTCTACGAAGCTCTGCAAGACCGGTTCAATAATGTTCATCCACTCTTTTTCAATCACATCTGTCATTTTCCATTCCCCTTCGGGATCTTTGTTCCACACTCCGTGTTCAGCGATAAATGCCAGCCGGTCATACCCATCAAACCATTTTGATAACGTTTCTTTATCCCGGCCGCTGATAATCACCACAACATTTTTTTCCGGGGCAATCAACTTTTTGAGAATTGCATACAGTTCCTCATCGGGCCCGGCCTTTTGAGGATCGTTGTGAAAACCCGTAAGTGTCCCGTCGTAATCAAGAAATATCATGCGGGTTTCAGCTTTCTTATAATCCTCCAGCAACTGATTTATAATGCGTGCATTGATTTTATGGGTATAGTTATATTCCTGTAGCTTTTTGACTTCGTTGAGTCCTTTCATAAAATCGGTAGCCCAGCGTTCCTCGTTATATATTTCGAGCCGCTTCTGAAGGACTGCATTTCGTTTTTTCTGTTCTGAAACGGGCATGTTAAGCGCCTGAAATATTGCTTCAGCCACTTCGGTACGGTTGTTGGGATTTACGATCAACGATTCGCCCAGCTCTTTGGCAGCACCTGCCATTTCACTTAATATCAGGACACCGGTACCATCGGTTCTGCAGGCAACAAACTCTTTGGCATTCAGGTTCATTCCATCTCTGATGGGAGTGATCAGTGCGATATGAGCACTGCTATACAATTCAATCCGTTCGAGCCGGTCTGTCGACCGGTAGAAATACCATACCGGCATCCATCCAAGGGTTCCGTATTTACCGTTTATACGGCCAACCAGTTCATCCAACTGTTTTTTTAAGCGCTGATAATCGACCACATTTTCGCGTGAGGGGTTCACAAACAAAAAGAGACTCACCTTTTCACAATATTCCGGATGTTGCATCAAAAACAACTCAAATGCCTTTATCCTGCCCGGGATACCTTTGGTATAATCGAGCCGGTCTATCGAAAGGATGATTTTCCGGTCTTTCCCCTGGCGGAGGAATTCTATCAGTTCCTTATGAATGGGCGACGACTCATTTCCTGAATCCTGACGGATTTTTCCGGCGGTCTGGTTAAAAAATTCAAAATCGATCCCTTTCGGGAAAGCGTCTACTTTTGCTACTCTTTCGTTTAAGCGGATCCGGTTAAAAAAGGTCTCATGTCCGAGCAACCTTCTGACACAACTCATAAAATGCCTTTGGTAGTCATAGGTGTGGAAACCTATCAGATCAGCGTCCAGCAATCCTTTGAGCAACTCCATCCGCCATGGCAGAAGGCGGAAAACCTCGAACGACGGAAACGGAATGTGCTGAAAATAACCAATGGACAGATCCGGGAACTTCCCCCGCAGCAAGGATGGCAAGAGCATAAAATGATAATCATGAATCCATACAATATCCGCCTCCTCCACATAGCTGGAAAGTATATCCGCATAAATCTGATTCACCTTTGAATACGCATCCCAGCAGGCAGGTGGATAGCGGGTGAGCTGGGTAAAATAATTGAACAATGGCCAGAGGGTGTTGTCACAGAATCCTTCAATGCATGCTTCGCTTAAGGATTTATTCAGATACACCGGAACACAGTTGGCTTTCCTGAATGCCGGCTCCAGTTGATTCTTTTCCGCTTCGCTGATCTCACTTCCGGGAACACCTGCCCTTCCGATCCAGGTTATGTCGTAGGACGCATAGAAATCTTTTAATCCGGAATTAAATCCATCCGCTAACGGAACCAGTTCTTTTTTGCCTTCCACATCCTGAATCTCCAAAGGGAGCCTGTTGGCTATTATGAACAATCGCTTCATCATTGTAGATTTTTGCTTAAGTTACATATTTTATTTTGCCAGCCGTAAATATTTTTCTATTATTAACAGATTAAATACCGTTAAGTTGCATTAAAAAAAGATTCCTATGAACCATACCGCATCTTTCCGTGCTGTTGTCTTTGACATGGATGGTGTCATCACCAAAACTGCTCTCACCCATGCAGCAGCCTGGAAGAAAATGTTTGATGAATATTTGCACAAACGGGAAGCCGAACACGGCGAAACATTTGTTGAATTCACTCATGCCGGTGATTATTTACCCTATGTAGATGGAAAACCACGGTACAAAGGCGTAACTTCTTTTCTTGAATCCCGCGGGATAGATATTCCCTTTGGGGATCCTTCCGATCCTCCGGGAGCAGAAACCTGCTGTGGGCTGGGGAACCGTAAAAATGAAGCGTTTAATGAAGTACTGGCTATAGAGGGAGTTGAAGTATATCCATCTACCACCCGGTTAATAAAAGAACTGAAAGACGCCGGGATCAAACTGGGAGTCGCTTCCTCGAGTAAAAACTGCAAACCTGTTCTGGAGACCGTAGGGCTGTTGGATGTTTTCGACGCCCGGGTTGACGGAGTGGTGTCGGCAGAAAAAGGATTAAAAGGAAAACCGGAACCCGACATTTTTACCACAGCCTGCGATAGGATGGGGGTAAAATATGCCGATGCCATTGTTGTGGAAGATGCTGTCTCCGGCGTACAGGCAGGAGTCAAAGGAAAGTTCGGATTAACCATCGGAGTAGCCCGCGAAAACAATAAAAAAGAACTGGCTCAAGCAGGCGCCGGCATCGTCGTGGAAGACCTGGAAGAATTAAACGGACTGGAAGGGCTTAACAAAATATTTCTCGAAAACCGATCAAAATCAGACCATTCTTAATGGAAGAAAAACCGGTATCCTCACCGTATAAACCCTGGTCACTGGTATATAATGAGTACGACCCGAAAAAGGAAAAATCCAGGGAATCCTTGCTGGCAGTCGGAAACGGATACCTCGGATCCAGAGGTGCCCTGGAAGAAGCAGAGGCCGGTGAAACCAATTACCCGGGAACCTATTTCGCCGGTTTATACAACCGGCAGGTTTCAAGAGTTAACGACAAAGACATTGAAAATGAAGATTTCGTTAACTGCCCCAACTGGCACCATGTAACGTTCAGAATCGAAAACGGGGAGTGGTTCAATATCCATCAGACAACCATCATCGCCTCAAAAAGAGAACTGGATTTTAAATCCGGTGTTCTGAAGAAAGAGTGGATGATAAAAGACCAGGATAACCACCTGTTTAAAATTATAAGCCTCCGGTTTGCCAGTATGGACAATCCACATCTTGTGGCGTTACAATACAAACTGATACCGGTTCATTACTCCGGATGGATTGAAATGAAATCCGTAACCGACGGAAATATAAAAAACAGAGGCGTTTCCCGCTACAACGATCTGAACCAGCAACATCTGAAACCCGTTGCGGAAGGGTACGACAACCGGATAACCTGGCTCTCGGTTAAAACCACCCGGTCAGAAATTGAAATTACACAGGCTGCCCGGTTCGCGGTTTATAAAAACAACAAACCGGAACCTGTACGCCTGACCCATTCCTCACAACCCGGAGTAACCCGAACGGCCTTCCGCATCCACCTCAAAGAAAACGAAGAACTGTGTTTTGAAAAAACAGTGGCTTTTTTTACTTCGAAACAGGACGATGTGGATAATCCCCTGGAAAGAAGCATCCACCTCATTAAACATAGCGATTCCTTTCCGGACATCCTAAACGCAAGCATCCGTGCCTGGGAAAAAATCTGGCAAAAAACAGATATAGAGATCCGGGGAGATCCCAAATCACAGATGTTAATCCGTCTGCACCTGTATCATTTAATCCTTACTGCTTCTCCCCATAATAAACACATTGATGCAGGTATTCCGGCACGCGGGTTGCATGGGGAAGCCTACCGGGGCCACATCTTCTGGGATGAATTATACGTGATGCCTTTGTATTGTCTTTTCCTGCCTGAAGTAGCCCAATCCGTTTTACTTTACCGGTACCGCCGATTGGCCAAAGCACGTACCTATGCCAGGGAGCACGGCTACGAAGGAGCAATGTTCCCGTGGCAAAGCGGCAGCAGCGGACGGGAAGAAACACAGGTCCTTCACCTCAATCCCCTCTCCGGAGAATGGGGAGAGGATTACAGCTCCCTCCAACGGCATATCTCCCTGGCCGTGGCTTACAATACCTGGTATTATTATCACATTACCGGGGATCATGAATTCATGGAACACTACGGTGCGGAGCTGTTTTTCGAAATCTGCCGGTTCTGGGCAAGCAAAGCCTCACAGGATCAAACAGGCCGGTATAATATTAAAAATGTCATGGGCCCCGATGAATTCCATGAAACCCATAAAGCCAGCCCCGGAGGAGGTTTAAAAAACAACGCTTACACCAATATTATGGTTTCATGGCTCTTCAGAACAGCTTCTGAGTTTCTTGCATCCCTTCCGGAACCTTGTAAAAAGAGAATTACAAAAAAAATAAACCTTTCAAACAAAGAAATTTCCCGATGGCATACGATCTCACGGAACCTGAACATCCCTGTTTCCAAAGAAGGGATCATCGAACAGTTTGAAGGATACTTTAATCTGAAAGAACTGGACTGGGAGGCCTACCGGCAAAACAACGGGAATATTTCCCGGCTTGACCGTATTCTGAAAGCCGAAGGCAAATCACCCGATGACTATAAACTAGCCAAACAGGCCGATACATTGATGGTTTTCTACAACCTGGACCGGGAAGTAATCACCCGGATCCTGAAGGACTGCGGCCATACACTGCCCGAAAACTACCTGGAAAGAAACTATAACTACTACATCAACCGTACATCCCACGGTTCAACCCTGAGCCGTGTGGTACATGCCTACCTGGCCAACCTCTATAACAATAAAAAACTGGTAAACCAACTCTATTTTGAAGCCCTTCAAAGCGATTTTACCGACATCCAGGGAGGAACTACCGCAGAAGGAATCCACGCCGGGGTAATGGGTGGTACTGTTTTTATGGTACTGAAATCATTCGCCGGCATCAATTTTAAAAAAGAGATACTGGAAATAAACCCGAAAATGGAAATCCATAACCTGCAACTTCCGCTTTAAAAACAATCACTACTTTCTGCATCTTTCCCATAGTCAGTTAAAAATTAAAATATACAGTGAAATTTCTGACCGGATTGGTTTACTTTTTGTAAATAAAAAAATAATTTTGCCGGCCAATAAAGAAAATATTTTGAATTATTAACCAAAAAGTACCGAGTTACATGTTGAGTGATGTACTTCTCATCAATGAGTTCCATAAGAAAGCAGCAGAAGAGATCCATGCATTTGTTTTGGAAAAACTTAAACAGAAGAGAAAAGGATACCGGTTTATTGTGGCCATTTCGGGAGAATCGGGTGCCGGGAAGTCGGAACTTTCCCATTCACTTGCACTGTTGTTAAAAAAAGGAGGGCGACGGGTTAAAATACTTCATACGGATAACTATTACAAAATACCTCCCGGCCAACGCAATGAATGGAGAAAAAAGCATGGCATCAAACGGATCGGAATGAATGAATACGACTGGAAACTGCTAATCCGGAATATCAAGGAATTTAGAGAAGGCCGCGAAGCCCTGATGCCCTGTATTGACATCGTCTCCACTCAGATTGATAAACTAATCACCGATTTTTCAAAAATCGATATTCTGGTTGTGGATGGTTTGTATGCCATTGCCCTGAATAAAATCGACCTGAAAGTATACATCGACCTTACCTACCACGACACCATGAACAAAAGAGGGAACAGAGGCAAAGAAGACAACAATGATTTCCGTATGCAGGTTCTTGAGATGGAACATCAGCAAATGCTCCCCCTGAAGCCCAAAGCCGATCTGATCGTTAATAAAGACTATAAGGTGGAGGTGAGTCCTCAACCCGTAAACTGATGCGCTTCACGGTTTCAGAAGATTCCTTCCTTCCCGGTAAAAAAAACGTTTTCTCCAAAGAGGGATTGTATCCCGTTCTTATACTCCTGTATTTTTTTACACACAATATTTTTGTTATTTTTATCCATTGTATAAAATGATAATTCAACTAAAAAAACCGATTATGAAACGAACCAATCTGCTTCATTCCTTTCTCATGTTGTGTGTTGTTCTGATCATGGTGAAGTGCCAGACAGCAACCCCTGAGAATGCCGTTCAGGTAGACCTCAGCAAAACAGGAGAACCCATTGAAAAATATATCTATGGTCAGTTTATTGAACATTTGGGAAAATGCATTTACGGAGGAATCTGGGCTGAAATGCTTGAAGACCGGAAATTTTACTATCCGGTAACCGCAGATTTTGATCCATGGGCACAGGCTTCTGACCCATTCTGGAATACCGGTCCCTACACCTATTTGAATGGTTCTCCCTGGGAAATCGTTGGCGGGATGAATACGGCAACCATGGACAAAAAGAATCCGTATACCGGAGAACAATCCGTACAGGTACACGTCCCCGGCAATGGATCGGAAGCAGGAATCAAACAGGCACGGCTTGCGGTGGTAGCCAACAAGGAGTACAACGGGTATGTTGTTCTTTCAGGTTCACAGGAGGTTTTGCCGGTTATCGTTCGCTTATCGACCCCTGAAGGCCATACCCTCACGAAGGAAATAGATACCCTTACGGAAGAATACATCAGCTATCCTTTTGCCTTTACGCCTGATTTTTCAAGCGATGAGGTAACACTGGCTATTGTAAGCAAAGGAAGCGGACAATTTCATATCGGAACCGCATCGATGATGCCTTCTGACAACATCAAAGGCTGGCGAAAAGATGTGGTGGCATTGCTCAAAGAATTAAACGCACCGGTCTACCGCTGGCCGGGAGGAAATTTTGTGAGTGGCTACAACTGGATGGATGGCATCGGTGAACGGGATAAAAGACCCCCACGGAAAAATCCTGCCTGGAAAGGGATAGAACACAACGACGTGGGAATCCACGAGTATATGGAGCTCATGGAAATTCTCGGGGCAGAACCTTTCATCGCAGTAAATACCGGACTGGGCACCGTAGAGGAAATTGCCAGGGAAATCGAATATTGCAACAGCTCAAACGATACGGAAATGGGAAAACTGAGAGCAGAAAACGGGCATCCCGAACCGTATAACGTCAAATGGTGGGCTGTTGGCAATGAGATGTACGGCGATTGGCAACTGGGACATATGCCGCTGGAAGAATATGTGAAAAAACACAACGCTATGGCTCAGGCCATCTGGGATGTTGACCCGGAAGCTCAACTGATTGGCGTCGGCGCAGTGGGCGAATGGAGCCAAACCATGCTGGAACATTGTTCGGAGACCATGAACCTGATCAGCGAACATATCTACTGCCGTGAAATGGACGAAGATACAGCCCACATTGCCCAACTGAAAAACTCCATCCGAAATGTGGCAGAGGCCCATCGCACCTACCGAAAGGATATTCCGGGACTGACAGAAAAAAATATCCGTATCGCCATGGATGAATGGAATTATTGGTACGGCGACTACATCTACGGGGAACTGGGCGTCCGCTACCACCTGAAAGATGCCCTGGGGGTAGCCCGGGGTTTGCATGAGTATTTCCGAAACAGCGACCTCTTTTTTATGGCCAACTATGCCCAGACCGTGAATGTGATCGGATGCATCAAAACCACAAGAACAACCGCTGGTTTTGCTACGACAGGGCTTCCCCTGAACCTTTACCGCAATGAATTCGGAACCATCCCGGTAAAAATTGAAAACAACAGACCCGGACTGGATATTTCAGTGGCCCTCACAGAAGATAAAAAACAACTTACCCTTGCCGTTGTGAACAGTACACCGGATGCTGAATTAGTCCCGTTTACCTTTAAAACCCTGAAAACACCCAAAACAGGGCAACAGTGGATCATTCACCATCCTGACCCGGATATATACAACGAACCGGATAAAGAACCAAACGTGAAAATTGAAACATACGAACTGAATTTTAAAAGAAATACCCTGGAAGTGCCGGGGTACAGCATTGTAATGGCAAAAATGGATATTGAATAAAAAGAAACCTCGCTGGTACACGCTCCCAGGTGAGTAAATCTATGGAAGGGGAAACAAGTACCTGTTGATATCTAATGGAATAAATATTCCTTCTTTCGATAAATATTATGCCCTTGTTTTACCCTTTTTGTTACTTTTGGCATACAGCAATGTAACCATTTTGCGTTTTTTACTCATTAAATCCTCAGAAATGAAACGAATCAGTCTATTTATTTTGCATGTATTTTTACTTGGTACGCTTTCGGCTACCGGTATTATTCCTGATAATTCTTTATCCAATTCTCTTTCTCCCGATGGATCAGCGCCGGTTAATCATCCTCCGGGCAAACCCGTTTTGATTACTCCTCCCGATGGTTCTACGGTGCGTCTTCCGGCTATTGTGGAGTGGCAATGTTCCGATCCGGACGGGGATGTACTGACGTACTCCGTACATGTCGGAATACGAATGGGAGGCCAGATTGTTTACGAGGAAACCGTGAACACAGGCACCGTGAACCGGTTTGATTCCAGGGATTATAGCAACATCCCGGAGGAAGCGTTCGGTCTGCCTATTGAATTTCAGGTAACCGCTTCGGATGGTGAACTGGAAACTACAGGAGATATTTGGACCGTTACGGTTTCCGGAATGAATCATCCCCCCGTATTTAGCGGTTCCCCTGTTCCTGCAGACCAGTCCTTAACCTCTCCCGGCACCCTGAATTTCTCATGGAAATGCACAGATGAAGATAAAGATTTCCTCCGTTATATCTTCTGCTGGAGAGAAGCAGGATCTCCCGTATGGGATTGTGTTCAGGGACTATTATATGCAGGTCATTCCTTAACCCTGTCAGAGGACAATACAGGGAAAACCTATGAATGGAAAGTACTTGCCGACGACGGGTATGAGAAAACCCAGAGCCCGGAATGGTCATTTTCTGTTTGCAGCCCCGTTGAAACAACTGAAGATATTACCATCTGCGCCGATGAAACCTACCTGGGCTGGTCTGAAACCGGAACCTATACCCGCACCCTGGAGGCTGCCAACGGCTGTGACAGCATCGTAACTACAAACCTTACCGTTGAATCCAATCCTGAAATTATTGAATACGTAGAAATATGTGAAGGAGAAACGTACCTTTTCCGGGATGAAACCAGAACCTGGCAGTGGTACAAACCTGCCACCACCGGGTGCGACACCCTGGTTACAACCCATCTGACGGTCTGGCCTGCGCAATCTGTTACCGAAGACGTATTTATCTGCGAAGGAGAAAATTACAAAGGCCATACAACCAGCGGCAGCTTTACCGAAACTCTGGTTTCAATGCACGGGTGCGACAGCATCGTAACCACAAACCTTACTGTCATTGAATCCTACCAGGTTACGGAAACCGTTACCCTGTGCCAGGGGGATTCGTACCGGGGACATACAGAAGCCGGAACCTACATCGATAACCTTGTTTCCGTCCATGGATGCGACAGCATCGTGACTACAACCATCCTCATTGTGGATATTATCGAAAAAACCGAATACATCGCTATCTGTGAAGGCGAAAGTTATGAAGGATGGACCACCGAAGGAATGCATACCCGGGAACTGGAATCAGTTCATGGGTGTGACAGCATTGTTACCACCTGGCTGACGGTTAATCCCAATTATGATATCGTTGAAAATATTTCGATATGCAAAGGCGAAAACTATGAAGGATGGACCACCGAAGGAACCTACACAAGAGAACTGGAATCCATGTACGGATGCGACAGTGTCGTAACCACAAACCTTACTGTCATCGAGCCTCTGGAGGAAACAGAAAGTATAACTATCTGTGAAGGAGATTCCTATAAGGGATGGACCACCGAAGGACCATATAAAGATACCTTAACCGCTGTGAATGGCTGTGACAGCATTGTGACGACCCTCTTAACTGTAAACCCGGTATACCATGAAACCGAGGAAGTGGAAATCTACAACGGCGATTCCTACAAGGGATGGACCATATCCGGACAGTATAACGACACCCTGATCTCGGTCCATGGCTGCGACAGCATCATCACCACCCTTCTGACCGTTTTAAACAATCCTCCGGATAAACCTACTCTGATCGCCCCGTCAAACAATGCGATTGTAATGCAACCTTTTGATGTGGAATGGGAATGCTCCGATCCCGATGGGGATACCCTGACCTACACCGTACGGATCAGACCCCTGGGAAATCCCCTGTGGGCTGCGTCACAAAATGTGGATACCCTTTCATTTTATACCATTGACGGACTGCCTGATTTTGTATTTGGCATTCCTATTGAATGGCAGGTCATGGCTCACGATGGCCAGGATACAACCTACAGCGACATCTGGTCTGTTACAATTGCTGAATATATCTACGAAACCGAATACGTATCGATCTGTGAAGGGGAATCCTATAAGGGATGGACCTCAGAAGGACAATACAAAGATACATTAACCTCATCTGCCGGTTACGACAGCATTGTAACAACCCATCTGACAGTGAATCAAACGTATAACCAGGTGGAAAATGTTGCAATTTGTGAAGGCGAATCCTGGAAAGGCTGGGATACAGAAGGGCAATACACTGAAACCTTACCCACTGTGCATGGATGTGACAGCATTGTGACGACCCTCTTAACTGTAAACCCGGTATACCATGAAACCGAGGAGGTGGAAATCTACAACGGGGATTCCTATAAAGGTTGGACTACATCCGGACAGTATAACGACACCCTGGTTTCTGTGCATGGCTGCGACAGCATCATCACCACCAACCTGACTGTTTTAAACAATCCTCCGGAACAACCGGTACTGATCACTCCTGAGGACCATACAGCTGTTAAGCAACCCTTTGTAGTGTCATGGGAATCCTCCGATGTCGATGGTGACGTGGTCACTTTCTCCGTCCGGATACGAGCCGCCGGAACAGAAGAATGGATCGGCTCGGAAGATACCGGTACCGACACCTTTTTCACTATTTTCGGACTGCCGGACATAGCTCTGGGAAAACCCATTGAATGGCAGGTCATAGCTACCGATGGCCAGGATACAACCTACAGCGACATCCAAACCGTGATTATTTGCGGGGATATCCAAACAACCGAATATGTCTCCATCTGCCAGGGCGAGAACTACAAAGGCCGGGACCTGACCGGTCAATATACCGACACCCTCACGGCTGTAAATGGCTGCGACAGCATTGTGACAACCCATCTGACCGTACATCCTTCCTACCTCACGGAAGAGACCGTTTCCATCTGCCATGGAGAATCCTATGAGGGCTATACCCAAACCGGAACCTATCAAACCGACCTGACCTCAGTGAACGGGTGTGACAGTATCCTGATCATTCATCTGACCGTCATTCCAAAGGTGTATACCACTGAATATGTCACCATCTGCAACGGCGATGCATACGAAGGATTCACCACGGCAGGCATTCACCAGCGAACCTTACCCTCCGCGGCAGGATGTGACAGTGTGGTTACAACCATCCTGTCCCTGTATCCTTCCTTTGTGCCTGAGATTCTGGTGGAAGCCGACACCCTAAGGGCTTCGGATGAATATATTTCGTACCAATGGCAAGACGAAACCGGGGATATTCCGGGTGCTACCTCCCGGGAATGGGTGATCACCCACTCCGGAACATACACCCTGGTGGTAACCGGTGAAAACGGTTGTCACCATGTTTCTGAGCCCGTTCAGGTGATCCATTCGGCAAACCGGGATTTAGCGAAGAACCTGAAATACGCCGTGGTGCCCAATCCCAACCAGGGCAAATTTATCTTCCGGGTGGAATCCGGACCGTTCAGGAACGTAACCCTGAAGCTGATGTCTGCCACCGGACAGGTAATCGAAGAACGGGCAGTCCGCTATGCTCCTGCAAACTACACCGAAGAATTTACCGTTTCCAATGTAAGCAAAGGCATCTATTTCCTGGTTATCGCTTCCGATGAGTTCCGGAAAACCGAAAAGATCATTATTCAATAAATTGAAAAAGCTTAACAGGTAATACCCTAAATTGAAATTGCCGGTGAATTCACCGGCAATTCTTTTAAGATGCAAAATATGACTGTCCGAAATAAGCACCAATCCTGTAAAGTGATACGCTTTCCTTTGGAAGATCATACGGTTTTATGGTTCCAGGAAATCAATAAATACATCCTTACCCTTCCTCCGGCGGATGAGATCCTTTGTCGTATCGCAAAAAACGAGGATCCGTCATCTGTACTGAATTTCTGTATCACAGCCCTGAATATGGAACATCGCCAGGCCTGTGAGGTGACCGAAGATTTTAAAACGTACTGGGAGAATTTAAAAAAGGAAGCTGTATCTTCCGGGAAGGGGCCTTCAGAAAACGGTGAAAAACAAATCTCCGGGAAGAATCAGCGCTCCGGGAAATATTATACGATACATGATCAAACATTCTTCATTGAATATGATTCCCCGGAAGCTGCATTGCTCATACACCCCAAATTTGCACACCTGGAACGTTCGGAAAAAATCCCACCGGTGCATCATTTCCGGATTATGGATACCAGGAGCCGCTACCAACTCCGGGTCAACGGCAGGGAAAAAGGTGCCTGGGAAAAAAAAGAGCGTCATTTGCTTGCAGGAAAAGTATCCATGCAGATCCTGCAAAAAATCTATCAGAAGGAAGAAAAGGAGTGGATGGGCGTATTTCATGCAGCCGGAATTACGGATGGTAAAAAATGCATCCTGTTTTTCGGAGAATCAGGAAGCGGAAAAAGCATCTTGTCATCCATGCTCATGGCAGCAGGATATGAGATCCTTTCCGATGATTTTTTACCGGTCACGAGCGAGGATGCATTGGTATGCCGGTTCCCGGCAGCCATTTCCATAAAAAAACAGGCTTACGAAGTGATTCAAACGAAATTTCCGGAAATAATCCATTCAGAAGAACACATGAATCCGGAATTACATAAAACCTTTCGTTATTTGCCATTGTCCTCCCCGGAACCGCTTTGTGTTCCTTGCAAGGGACTGGTTTTCTTAAGATACCGGGAACATTCAGGTTTTGTGTTTGGAAAAATACCAACGCATGAAGCATTTAAAAAGCTGATCCCAGATTCATGGATCTCCCCGGAACCGGATAATGCAGAGCGCTTTATTCGTTGGATTGCCTCCCTGCCCTGTTACAGCCTGACCTATTCCGATACCCAAAAAATGATCCATACCATGGGCCATCTGTTCAGGGACGAATTGGGATAAATGAGTTCTCTGCATTCCTGTTCTCACCCAAAGCAACACAAAGGAAGAACCGTTCCCTGTCCGAATCAATCTCATCCCTTACTGTCCTATCTCAAAGATGCAAATGGCTGCCAGAAT
>Ga0307421_1001211_pt1 | contig 15790 bp, 14 predicted proteins | sample SalMarWE160270MG_FD_202163 | JGI IMG/M metagenome (GOLD analysis project Ga0307421, IMG submission 202163) | Salt marsh sediment microbial communities from the Plum Island Ecosystem LTER, Massachusetts, United States - WE1602-70 | ecosystem: Environmental > Aquatic > Marine > Intertidal zone >...
ACCGCTCAACTTGAGGGTGAGTATCCCCGCTTCCTCAAATCGTTATCCAAAACGCGCTTGCTGATCCTCGATGACTGGTTGAGGGATCCACCTTCTTTGGCTGAAACCCAAACATTGCTGGATATCCTTGATGATCGTTATGGGCTCCGGTCTATCATGCTGGCCACCCAATTTCCGGTCAGCACCTGGCATGCCCGCCTTCCTGATCCCACCCTGGCGGATGCTATCCTTGATCGTCTTGTGCACAACGCTCACCGCATTGAAATGCAGGGCGAATCACAAAGAAAACTGCGCGCTGAGAGCGCCATGTCGTCCACATAATGTATAATCATTTGACCAGTCTTGTTTACTCTTCGGAGTGGACGACTATTTTCGGAATCAGTGGATTCTTTCGCCGGAATATGCAATACTGATCTCGAAAACAAAAATTTTATGACTGTTTATACATATAGAGGAGCATAATGAGTGAGAAGTGGAATCCCAGCAGCATATATTGCTTGAAATATCAAGTCCTATCCATACTTGTTCAGCTTAGGAGGTTATCATGATTAAGAAGTTGATTCAAATTTCCGTCGCTCTATTGATCGTATTCACTGTATCTGCTTATACTATTCAACCCAGTATTCCTGAATTTATTACAATAGACGGAGTAACAAGAAACTTTTGTGGGACTTTTTCAAGGAACCCGAGTGATGACGGAAGTAAAGCATATGGAACTGGTTACGTAGCCTGCATTAATCCTGTCGCATGGCTTAAAGCGGATGTTCAAGTAAAAAGATATTCAAACTCCGTGTGCACCTCACTTTTACAAAGCTCAGCAACCGCATCAAACTATTGCAATTACACCACCAGTTATTGCGAGGACACAGCATCTCTCACATTAACTAGCGGCACGTATTATTATAATACTGTAACTTCTGGATATTGGCCCGGTGATGATAATCTATATATAAGTGATTGTATTCAGATAACAAAATAATATCTTCTTCAATGATTCATATGAGTTTACTAAGATCCGTCCTGCTTTCGCGTGAAGGGATAATTTCCACTTCGACCTGCTGCTCGGAATTACCGCCAGACATGAAATTCGACGTTTTTCTTAGAAGCAGGTCAACACTTATAATGTAGACACTATCAACATGCCCGTCAAATTACATTACTCGCGGGGCCTGGATAATTAATTATTGGACCACTTTATGAGGCAAATAATGACAAGGAAAAATCTACCTCTTATCTTTCTCTTCTCTCTCTCCCTGCTGGCAGCGTCCTGTGGAGTTAATCCCACGATTTCTGAGGAGACAGCACCTGACCCAACGGCACCCGCTGATTTCGCGGCTTCTGTCCCTACCGAACCTGGGCCGGCGGCTTGCGAGGAGATGATCTTTACTTATTCCTTCCACTCCAGGGGTGGCGCAGGATCCAACATCCTCGCCATCTGCCCGGACGGATCAGATCCGCGCCAAGTGACGAGGGATGGCCAGAATATGTCCCCCTCCTGGTCTCCTGATCGATCCCAGATTGCCTATCTGTCGTATCGCTCAGGGTCACTGCAGCTGCACATCGTGGACAAGGACGGGAGTAATGACCGCCAGCTCACATCAGACTCATATTTTAACGCCTGGCGAGCGATCTGGCTTCCTAACGGAAATCGAATCGCGATGGTGAATAATGAGGGGCAATGGCAAACTGTCAATGTCCTCACGGGAGAGATCACCCCTCTGGACGAGTGGAAATTTTCAGGAGATAATGTGCGCCTATCACACGATGGTACCCGAGTCGCGTATACTGTACGCACAGACCCTTATGATGCTGACAGCCCGGCCGAGATCCACATCCAGGATGTCGATGGCTCCAACCCCTATCAGCTCACCGAAACCGGTTGGTTCATCCATAGTCCTACCTGGTCACCGGACGACAGCCAGGTCGCCTTCCTTTCCAGCAGCGAATACGGCCCGGATCAAAACGCCATCTACACCATCAACCTGGATGGGAGCAACCTCCATGAACCCATTCTGACGAATCTTCATCCGTATAGTATCGCCTGGTCACCCGATGGGAAATCGCTGGCAGTCACTGCTGGCGAGATGGTCCCCACTGGTGAGTTAAATACACCAGAATTGATGCTCCAAACGCTCTATGTATTGAATATCAAACTCGGTGATAAAAGGGAGTTGTTCAAAGCACTTGTTCCTGATTACATCATGGATATTTCCTGGTAAGGAATAATATCTTCAATCTAGAGCCGGTATCAGATGGTATAAAGCGATATTGAATTCCCATAGCTCAGAGTTAGCACCGGTTTGAAAATTGGAACAAAAATATCCCTCAGAATATGAGGGAGTTCTCTCAATGAGCATGGTAGGAATCGAACCTACAACCAATGGCTTAAAAGTACTCTGCTATTAGGACGTGCAATCGAGAGGATTGGGTTTTAGAGGGGAATAAGGAGAGAAATACTGTATATCGTGTATATCCTGTATATCCTTTTTACCCCAATTGCACACGAATAGCACACGAGGAGACAAGAAAGTTACAAGGAAATTTTTGATAAGCAAATAGAAATTTTGTATAATTATTGTGTATATGCATATTATGGGGATTTGTGATTTCAGGGAGGAAAGAGTAATAAAATACAAAATCATGTCTTTTCTAATTGTGCACATCCACAAATAAGTATCAGAACCAAAAGAGCCATGATATGATTTTTCATTGTTCTTTCCACATGATACCTCCATGAAATCATAAATATCTTTTTACCTAATCGATGTATGACAGCCCCAAATTAATTGGTCAGCTATTATTCTTCCTCTACCACTTCTTCCAATTCCCGAATCAACCACTTAAATTCCTCTTCATACGTCTTTGCCCGATTACACAATAATTTAATGTCATCTGTGTAGTCTGCCTCATCGATATACTCAGCATATTTAATTGAGTAGCATTTCCCTTTTTCATACGCATAATTAACTAGAGCCGCGTGAACTCTTTGGGTACAGGAAGAAGAAGGAGGAGGAAAAGCATATTCTTTAATCTCATCTAACAAATCCTCCAATTGATTGATAATCGGTCCAAGGTCTTCTGCCGGCGATTCATCAGCTCTTTCCACAAAACCTATAAGCTCTGTTCTTAGTTCTTCAAAACCCTTATCCTCAATGATTGATTGGGCAATACGCCTTAGGCAGGGTTCTGGCGTACTGGTAGGTGCTGGTGTACCTTCAATAATCGGAACAAGTGAATATGAGCCTGATACGGTGACTTCTGAGGCAGGGACCCATCCTTGAGTAGAACCAAACTCAACCAAAAGCCAGTTACCGTCGGCTGTTCTTCCAACTAGTCCAGCACCCGATTCCATTGGGATCTGGTATTCAGTGGGAGGATACTGCCTGCCGGGGCCTGTTCGTACAGTGAGATAAGCAGCATGTTCAGAAGATGGGATTACTAGCGGTGGCGAACCCGCTTCATTGGACACAGTTTTATATGGGAATCCCACGAATTCACTATTCAGCGTGAAAAGAGCTGCAGATGTAAATACGATTGCATTATTGCTAAACATGCAATCCGTTCCTGTTTTGGGACATACCATAATATAGTATCTTCCTCCAGGATTCTTGATCGTTACTAATTCATCCTGATATCTCCCAATTTCATCAGAGATCCAGCCTTCTTCGAAATTCAAATCCGGAAAATCATTCAGCTCCCTCTGTACTAATAATGTTAAATCTGAAAATGAATCCGTGACGCCAATTCTCAGCTGTCTGCCATCTGGAACCCAAAGACAATACATGGCACACCAGTAATTAAGATCTGTATATCCGCACCCCACGCCTTTGTTATAACTCTTGTTCATCTCAATCATTTCAGCTGCAGGATTACATTCACCAATCACAAATGGCTCGGGGGTGCTGGTTGGTTTAATGTTCTGCTTCTCAGGAGAATCCATGACCGTAGGCGGTATTTCAGATTCACAAGAGCTAACTAAAAAAGCCGCCAATAAGAACACAAACGTGAGAATTTTTTTTCCTCTCATCTTTTCCCTCACTATAAGTCTTATATTCATAAGTCAAGCCTTTATTCAACTCAGCTTAGACTTTTTTTCTAGATCTACATACACGATTAGTAATCGCAAGAATATTCCCATTATCAAACCGGCAGCGATCGCCCCCAAACCATTCCGGAAATCATAGTAATAAGGTTCAATTCTATAAAAGGTCCTATTGAGATAGATGATAATTTGATACTGGACTAGCCAAGCAATCATATTGACTAATAGCCATAACCATCTAAAACGCGATTTCGGGAGGAAAAATAACTGTGAAATAGATATTAGAAATGCACTTGAAAAGATGAATATATAATTCGGACCAAATGTCAGTAGATTTCTCTGACTCGCTGTAATTAAATGCCCAGATATTTGAAGCTCTTGAAGATCTGCAAACAAGATATTTGACAATCCCCCACCAATTAATCCACCTAAAGACCATGCAATACATGTGATAAAAGGCCAGGCCAAATTAATCCGAATATGCTTTCTAATAAACACCCACTGAAACAGCCCCACCAGAAAACCTATCACTGCGTATTGCATGATTGGCAGCCATAAGAAGTTACCAATTGGAGTATTCTCTAATGGTCCTAACGTCTGATGGACATACAAATCCCAGATATGGAATGGAAATACAAGTGAAACAGAAAAACCAAGGATCCAGAACACATCAGCGAGTGCCGGATGGTTTTCAATCGCAAACAGGTTGACCCTTTCCTGAATTGCGTTCTTAATGATGTCAAAAATCACCTTCAGCCAGAGGGCAATAAACTCTCGCCTTGTAGGAGCGTCATTGATTTGATCCTTGAATATCTGTACCATGCAATATTCATATTCTTCCAGGAAATCTTCTGGAAACAATTTGAGCAGAATACGAAATGCCCGAAGGTCACCCCGCTTATTCCAGGAAAGGGGAATTTCTGTCATGGTAATTTCGTTTATGCGATCACAGGAAGTTCCAGACCCCAATCCCTGGCGAGTGAAATTAGTTTCGACAATCTCTCTGTCTCTGAGACCATGACCTTTTGACCTGTAGCTGACAGCTTGTAATAGCGTCGCCTTTCGTCATCATTCTCAGGGTCAGGTCGATCCCCGATCTCTTCGATAAGAGATCGCTCAAGCAATCGTTTGATCGTCCTGTATAGTGTTGCTGGACCCAGGTAGTAGGAGATATCAGGATGGTCATTTATGGTCTTCATGATAGCATAACCATGCTGTTCTCCTGCTCCAAGAACGAGGAGTATATGGAACTCTGCATCCAGTAGTGTTGTTACTTTATCCGAGTTTGTATTTGACATAATCCACCTGTTAACTATATCCATTATAGGTATATACATAGTGAATATACAATATTTCAATAGGCTTGTCAACAGCAAATTCCGTGCAGTTTCCTTATTTACATATCTTGTTTTCGTGTGCAAATGGGGGAAAAACAGTATATAGAATATACACAATAGACATGATTTTTCCACTTATTCCCCTCTAAAATCCAATCCTCTCGATGGAAAGTCCAAATAGCAGAGTACTTTTAAGCCATAGGTATAGAAACTTAATACAAAAGTGTATCCGTACAGAAACTGAGCCGTTATCCGCCAGGTCACAGGCTCGATTCCTGCTGGGCTCATCCGCTATTCATTCATCGATGTTGAGTCATCAACGGGGCAAGGGGGTAGATGTTAGATTTAGGTCTCTGATCAACCCCAGCGCTTGATAGATCAAAGCTCGATGTTCTTTTTTCTGATGCCAGCGAGATAAACCGCTTGGGTGGGGTAGGGGGATAACAAGAGCCTGGGAGTACTTCATCTGTTGGCCGACGATTTCTTCCAATGGTTTTGAAGCAGGGAAAAACGCGTCGATTGCCAATCTACCAACAGGCAGGATCAGCTTCAAGTTCAACCCGGTCATCAAAGAGAGAACCCTGGCTAGATGAGGTTGGCAAAGGTCAAGTTGTTTTGACGAAGGGCTGCGATCACCGCTCCCATCAGACTGCTTTCCAGGGTAACAAAGATAGCGCTGAAAAATAAGAGCGTGCTCTCTGATCCAGGCTTCCTTGAGCCCAGCTTGTTTGAGCCAGGAAAAGAGGCGTTTACCGCTGGATCCTACAAATGGTTGTTTCTGGTCGAACTCTTCTATTCCTGGCGCCTGCCCGACAATAAGGATGGGGGCATCTATACTGCCTTCATAGATAGGAGGAGGCTGAACTGAATCGTAACCGGCGTCAAGACACTTTCGACAGTTGTGGATCGCTTGCAGAATATTATCCATCGAGAAATACCTCTGGATATAACGATAAACCTGTTGAGTAAAACGGGGAACTAATTTTTACAGAAGCCAACTCGATGCTCGTTTTATGCTTTTGTGACCATTATTATACTGTTTGACTCAAAAAAGACTCTCGTTCGATGAAGAGAACGTCTCTAATCGATAATGGCCATGTCAAATATGCCCTGACACCAACAATGCTGCTGCAAGATCAAAATGGCACGAAGTCACTAATTGTTGTTTCAAGATCAAGCTCGATATTGAGGTAATCCTGTGTGGTTTCAATACTGGCATGCCCCAGTAGTTTGCTGATCTGGGATATCGGCACACCAGCGCGCCTTCCAAGTTCGGCATAGGTTCTTCTAAGATCGTGCGGCTGCAGCTCGGGTTTCCCAATCATAGCACCACGTTTTTGAACGATGTTATACAGCCCTGTGGTACTGATGCTTGCCCCGGGTTCTTTGTTTCTCCCCAAACTCCTCAATATTAATCCTTCTGCACTTACAAGAAATTGCCAATCAATGATGGCTTCAGCTAAGCGCTCGTTGATAGGAACAACCCGATCTTTGGCGCCTTTTCCTGTCACGTTTAGCACGTAGCGCTCGTTTTGTTTAACAATATCTGTAAACTGCAGGCTGGCGGCTTCTTCACGCCGCAGCCCCGCAGCCATCATCAATCCGATGGCCAATCGATCCCGCTGGGCGAAAATTCTCATTTCCACCTTACCGCTAACTCTTCGGTGACAGGCATCCAGTAACTGTTCAGCTTCAAACCAGGTTAACCAGGTGTGAGCGCGTTCTCCCTGGGGCTGTTTGGTTTTGATGGCGTTCTGCAGCGCCTGGGCCCGGAAGACGGCCGCCTGGATGATACTTATATTGTCCGGTGTGGCGCTGCCTTTTGCTAATAATTCCAGCTCCTGGGCCATGCGCGTTACTGCCGCTGCTAAAAATGAACGGGTGGAGCTGCCGACGGTCAGGGCGTATTCGGTCAGGGCAATTGGATCCGTCAATTTTTCACCAGTTTTCAGGTAGTTCTCTAAAGCTTTGATGTACTGGTGCTTGGTGGAAGGCTGCAGTGTGGGGTCGTTTTGAATAGCCTGGATAACAAAAGCCCCGGGATCCAGGTGTTGGAATGATATGATTTCTGATGATGGTTTAGTAGGATTTCCACTCATTTTTATACCTGTTTTTACCCCTTTTTCACCCTCTATAATACTTGCGTATATTACGGTTTACGTAAGTATTACAGCTTATCAGTTCGATTCCTATCGGGCGTTGACCTGCCCCCCAAAAACTGATCCAGAAGTAATGTTAGGATTAGTACATACAGGAGGCAGAATAGATGGCGAAACGCATACGATATACACCGGAGCAGATCATCACCAAATTGCGTGAAGCTGAAGTTTATCTCAGCCAGGGAAAAACGATATCACAGGCTTGTAGGAGAATAGAAATAAGTGATCAAACATATTATCGCTGGCGCAGGGAATATGGGGGAATGGATGTCACCCAGGCCAGGAAACTCAAGGAAATGGAAAAAGAGAATACCCAGCTGAAGAAGCTGGTCGCGGATCTCTCTCTGGATAATGCCATTCTCAAAGAGGTGCTCTCAAAAAAGTGATCTCACCCGACAGGAAACGCAAGGCGGTGGTGCAAGTAATTGAAGCCCTTGATGTGTCTGAAAGAAGAGCCTGTCGGGTGGTGGGGCAGCCGCGCTCAACCCAGCGGTACAATAAGCTTCCAGCTGACGATGAAGAATTCCTGACCTCAAGGATCATTGAGCTGGCCAGTAAATACGGCCGCTACGGATACCGGCGAGTAACAGCTCTCTTGAGAAATGATGGCTGGATTGTCAATCACAAGCGCGTGGAACGAATCTGGCGGAGGGAAGGCTTGAAAGTCCCTCAGAAACAGCCTAAAAGAGGGAGGTTGTGGCTAAACGACGGTTCTGTGGTCAGGCTGAAACCTCTCTTCTCTCAGCATGTCTGGAGTTATGATTTCATGCAGGCTAGAACCCATAACGGGGTTCCCTTTCGGATCCTGAATGTGCTGGATGAGTATTCCCGGGAATGTTTGGCATCTCGTGTTGCCAGGCGATTTACTCATCATGATGTTCTGGAGATCCTGACAGAGTTATTTATTCAAAGAGGTGTGCCTGTTCATATCCGGTCAGACAATGGGGCAGAGTTCACCGCCAAACGAGTGCGCAGCTGGCTGTCCAATCTGCAAATCAAGCCGTTGTTCATTGAGCCAGGAAGTCCCTGGGAAAACGGGTATATTGAGTCGTTTAACGGGAAAATGAGAGATGAATTACTGAATGGAGAAATCTTCTACACTTTGAAAGAAGCCAGGGTTTTGATTGAAATGTGGAGGAAAGAATACAACACGATCAGGCCGCACAGTGCTTTGGGTTATCGACCGCCAGTACCAGAGGCGATCATGGTTCCCACTACCCAATTTCAGCAGCTTGTACTAACATAAGGAGTGGTACAAATAATGGGGGCAGGTCAAATGACACCAAATAAAACTCTCTCTGGAGCTCCTTGCGCTCCAGTTCTAACACATCTTTTAATACCAGGAAAGATGCGAGATGCGATTATGTGCTATCGCTTTGAATAAAACTGTTGTTTCACTAGTAAAGATATTTAACAAATAGAGAGTTTGCAGCGTCTCCTCAGGGCGTTCTATATCACCCGTCTCAAACTTCTCCTCAGTGGTAACTGCCAGTGATTTTCCGTCAGGTGCCCAGGCAAAAGATCCGGGATTAAGGTAGGGCAGAAGGAGTTCATGGAGATTGCTGCCATCCAGGTCGATCACAAAGATGGCGTTCTGGATCGAATCGGGGGAGGTTTGACCAGGGCTGATTGCACTACTGGACAAGAAGGCGATTCGTCTGTCGTCCGGGGACCAGACAGGATCCGTGATGATCCAACCGGTGCTGGTGAGCTGATAGGAGTTGGAGCCGTCAATGTCCTGGATAAAGATCTCGATAGGACTGTCATTATCTTCTGGATTTGTGTGAGCTGTATATGCCAGGCGAGTACCATCATGTGACAAGCTTACCGAATTTCCAACAGATTTCCACTCATCCAGGGGGGTGATCTCTCCCGCTAGCACATTGACAGCCTGCCATTGCCAATTATCATTAAATACCCCCCAAATTGCGATTCGATTGCCATCAGGAAGCCAGAGTACGTTCCAGGCCTTCAGATCAGAGGCTGAGGTTAACTGCCGGTCATTGCCCCCATCCTTATCCATGACATGCAGCTGATTTGACCCTGAGCGATCCGACAGGTAGGCAATCTGGGTTCGATCAGGAGACCAGCGGGGTGCGTAAGTGTTAGGACCACCCGTTGTTACTTGGCGCGGGTCCGATCCATCCGGGCAGATGGCAAGTATGTCGGTTCCAGTGCCTTGACGGGAAGTGAAAAAATAGGTAATGATCATCTCTATACATGCCGAAGGTTCAGAATCCAGAGAGTCTGAAATTGTAGGCCCAGAAGCTACAAGATCAGAAGCTATAGGGGTTGATGCTGCGGAGTAAGGAGTCATAGGGTCAGCTCCACAGGAAGCAGACAGCAGGGCTAGTAAGGAGAGAACAGCGAGAAGAATAATTTTTCTTTTCAAAGTGCACCTCTTGCGACTACAAAATCCTTTTATGATTGACAACGTATCATCCTACTACCGGGGACAAAATCTCATCTCATCCCGTAAACATGTCTAATGTTCTCCCAGTTATAAAATCAGCCCTGCGTCATCGAGATCGGTCAATCCATGCTACCATCTCAGGGATTGAATTCAATATAGAGTATGAATTGTAATGAACCAGTAGAAGTGGTGGGAGAGCAATTTCCCTATTTACTCCAGAATCCGCCAAAATCCTTCCAAGGGAGATATAGAGAGTGTAACAACCAGGGCAGGGATTTGAGGTCACATTCATGGGATGAATATTGCCTTAACAAAATGATCTACTCATCTGAAAACCGTTTGTGCAGCTGTGCCAAAGCTCCCCCTTCGGTACGGTGAGTGAACCTGTTTTAGGAGTCCAACTTTCAATTGAAAACAGTCCGCTAACAATATGATAACTGAATAAATTTGACATTCAATATAGAATATTGTACCATGAATGTGAAAGCTTTCACTACAATGCGAGCATAATTTCGCGCTCATACCTTTTTCATTCAAGATCAAGTATGGAGGTATCAATGAACAAGAGAATAGTTCATATTATTTTCGTCCTAGTAATTTGTTTGATCCTTGTTTCGGCTAGTCCATTGCCTAGTATTGATGATGGGGACAATGGTGGGGAAAGATGGTATTGTGGTACGACAGCTTTCGATCCTGAGCCATGGAACGAAGCTGTAAGAGGAAAAGGTGAAGTCGCCTGCACAAGCGAACAGACGTGGCTCAGGATTGTCGTTACCTTAAGAGATACTACTTCTAGTCCGGATCGAACAAAAACTGTTTCTAAATACTGCTATGACGCAGATTCCTGCGATATTTCTGCATACCTTACGCGTATCAATAACCACTGGTATGTAACAGAGGCGTCTGGTTATTGGCCTGCCTCAAGTCATTACGATGAGAGCGATCCGGTTTATATTACTGAATAATAGCTATGGGTTTCGGTCAACACGTTGAATTGCCATAAGCCCAATCATAATTGACTTCTGAGATTGAACCTTATTCTCGAATAAGGACTAACCCGTAACCAAGTAATTTGCTAAGCTCGCTTTATCTATGTTCCATACCACCACTTTATAGCATCAAGAGAGGTGGTATGGAACAGTTTTGTTTGTAGATTAGTTTAGATCATGGTGATTTCTTATTATCAGTTAGCTAACATATTATTAAGGATAATGTTCGGCAGAAGATGTTATGTTATCAAAACCATATTGAGATAAATCTCCATAATAACCACCTCCGGCTGTAGAGAGGTATCTACCGAAACCATAAATGTGTTCATAAATCGCAAAATAATCACAATATGTAGTAGCATACATAGAAGAAGTCTTATCATTAAATCCCCAGATTGTCCATCTTAATTGACATGCTGGTACAGCATAATATGATCCAGAAAACCAGGTTCCATCGTAGAGATTAGAACTTGCCCTTGAACCTTCCGGGGCTTCGCTACTTTTCCCCTTCATTTCCTCTCTTTTCTTTAAGTATTCTTCAATGTCTTCATCGGTTGAAAATGCATGCATAATACCTGGGTCTTCATGATCTACAAAAAACCTTAAATCTGCCATAGAATAATGTTCTGCAAAAGTATCTGGATCTACTTTTACTCCATCCACAATAACAGGAACTTTTGGAAGGATAGGTACACTCTTTTGGCCGAAAACATATTCTGGCACATCAGGAATATCTGGAAGACCTGATCCGTCTTGGGCATAAGATTGGGTAATGTATGTGCCTAACAAGAGAACAAATATTGCAGCGACGATGATCAATAATTTTCGCCTATTCATTTTTCCTCCTATATGGGTATTTTTGCATATCCCCCCAAAAAGGTACAATCCAGAGCTAAGCAAAATTTGGTGCCGTTTCTGAACGGGACAATAATTCCTGCACAATCTCATCAATATCAATGGGCTGAAACGATTTAGTAAACTCATATCGACCGTAAAAATTGATGTGTTGCCAGGCTACAGGTGAAACCCTAGCAAGTGGACCGGCTGCCAGGGAGCTCCCGTCCTCTGCCTGGCGGCGTAGAACATTAGACAAGATCAGTGCGTTGTAAAAGATAATACAGTTAGCAATGAGACGCCCGCAGTCATTCCAAATTTGCTGTTCACCCTCTGTTTTAAACCGTAGTCTACCAAAGTTGGCATAAGAAACGGCTTTATGAAGCTTATGATAACTTTCGCCCTGGTTCAATGCGCGCTGCACATTACGGCGAAGAGATAAAGAATCAATATAGTCAAGCAGATAAAGGCTGCGAATAATATTATCATACTCCCACAAGGCCCGTTTGGTTCTGTTCTTGCGAGCATAAGAACTGAGTTTGCTGATTACAATGGATTGCGTAGTTGTCTTCAAAGCGAGTGAGACAACAATCCGCTGAATATTTTCCCATTCCTCGACAATAAGACTTTCGTTGATTTTTCGAATCGGACGGAGCAGCCAATTAGGATCATACTGGCTGGGATGCATAAACCCATAAAGTGCCCTGTTCACTTTGCTATATATATCTCGATAGCGCGGAGCAAACCGGTAGCCAAAGAAGTTCAAAATACCAAAGTTAACCTCATTGGCACCATGCGTGTCTGTGGAGTGAACATCTGGCTGTAAGTCGGTCAGGTTATTATAGAGCAAATCAAAAACATAATGGCTCTCGTGCTCATTGGCCCCAATAATTTTAGCGTTAATCGGGATATGATTAGCGATTAATGTGTAAGCCACAATTCCCTTCATCACACCGAAGTATTTGGGAGAATACCGGGCATTGATGGTATGTAGCAAAGTCTCGAATTTCTGGCCATCACTGCTAGAGTGAATGACACCACCTAGATTGTATTGCTGGAATATAGGCAATTGGGCAATCGCGTTGGCTACAGAAGCATTCGCTTTCTGCAGGGATTCCGGACGAATAAAGTTGTTGGATGTGGCTGTCAATGCCTGGTACCCGATATCAGAAATCTGAGCCATACGCCCCAATCCCATATTGGTTCCCCAGGCAAGAATACAGGCTGTTAATGTGCGATTATCTGCTTTTCGTCTTGCGTAACGATGCAGAACATGGGTAAACTCAGACATAAACTGGCACCGGTGATTGACAAAATGAAATACCGCATGGATATCAACCTGTTTCAGGGACTCGAAAAAAGGGTCGTTCATGCCACTTTCTGCGCGTGTATAAGGCAGTCGCCAACGACCTCTTTTTTTGACCTCAATGTGTTCATTCTCTCCAGAGGTAACTCGCTGATTAACCTGCGTAAGCCGTATCTCCAGTAAGCTGTTGAGATCGGCGAGATGGTCCTCCACCGATTGTGTGAGAATTGGCAGTCCCGCATTGTCAATCAGATTGTCCTTTTCTCGCCATTGGTTATCACTCAGTAAATCATCTTCAAAGCTTCGAAAACGCACACTGTCTTGGCAAAAAATATCGCCAGACTGCAGCTCGTTCCGGAGACTGCGATAAACGAGAAATTCATAGCGGTCCACCAGGAGCAGTTTTTCGCCTTTGGGGGTTTTAGCATACAGATAACGGCTGCTTGTGTCAGGAATAAATCGACAGGGGAGCTTATCTGTTTTGTACTGCGTCAACGGCTTCTCTTGGAGAAAGGCTGTTTTCAGGAACCTCAGAGCCGGTATCAGGGGGTGATTGGCGGTCGCGGCCTCGAAATCCAGAATTCGGAGGATTGGCCGCAAGCGCAGCTTAAAACGATTGGATATCTGGTCAATATACTCCCACTGAAATAGTTTTTCGTCCCACTGAGCAGTTTGCAAAATATGGTCAGCCACTTGCTCCAAGCTTTTCCGCTCAATAATGGCAAACGCCCTGGCGCGCACTTCTTCAAACGGCGTTGCGGCAGCAATTGAGTCGTCAGTAAATAATTTAAGGACTTTCCCGGCTTTGTGCAGTTGACGGGTATGCTCACAAGGCGTTGCTCATACAAATGCTCCCGGGCAGCGCTTTTTGCTTCATCGAGAAGCTGCCTCACCCGGTATATGAAACAATTGATCAAGTTATCGTGAAGTCTTTGATAGCGGTGATAGACAAAACACAGCAAGTAGATGTATGCCAGATTCTTCTCAAGCTGGTTCATTTGGAAGACGGAATAATAACTGATCATTGAAGCGTAATAGTTGATGCTTTCATTGGAAATCTCCAACCGGGGCAAGATGATTTGGGCTACGGCGTATAAGGGTTTGATCTGTTCGCCGTGCTGGATCTCTTTGGTTATTTCTTTGTTGCTAAAGTCCTTTGGTTCACGTTTTAGCCGGGTAATCTCATATAAACCGTGGGGGTTGTCCAGCAAGTTGTTGAGAGCAACAGCATCGCCTGCAGTCAATTGAGATGAAGCTATGGCAACCAGGCGGTCTTTTTCGCGATGTAGAACATCTCCAATCATTTCTTGGATCATCGTATAGCCGGGCACAACAATACGCTCCCTGGTCAAATACGCCAGTAATTCGCGGAAAATATAGATCGGACGGCTGCTGATACGAGCTAGCTGTTGTGCTTTTCTCCACAGCAAACTCCATTCCTCTTCACCATATGAGCGATAGTTTAACAACTCCATAATAAGGCGCTGCTGCTTGAGGCGTGTACCTTTGCTAATCGCAAAATCGCGAAGAGCATGGCCAGGAAAATAGATGCGTTGTACGTAGTTAGCATCTGCGGCCACCTGCTCCTGATCGAAAACAAAAAACTGCTGCCGGGCCTTGAAATAGCCGAGCTGCAGTATGTAATAGATGTAAGATTTATGGCCGTGTAGCTGAGATAACAACGCTTTTTCCGGCGGTAAGAGCGAAAAATAGAACGCCCGATCATCGTCGTCGAAAATAGGTAGGCCAAAAACCGCCTCTATTTCATCAGCCTCTAGGATTTTTAATCGCTTTGTTACTGCTTTGCTGGATTTTTCTGCAGTCATGTTCGCACGCTCCTCAGACATATGTAAAACAAACGCTTTCAGAGACACCAAAATTACTCAATGACCTATAGAAGTTTGATCAGAATATTGATACCAGAAATACCCCCAGGCGTCTATGTTTTTTTGCCTGAGGTTTATTACTTAATTTGTAATAGAGATCAAGGTAGAATAAAGATAGCGTGATCGTTGGGCAAGGAGCAACCCGAGAGGGTAGATCAATCCGAACGCTAAGTAAAAAAACCGTCTATTTGGGCTAGAAATCGACGAAAAAGCGAGATTGGGTTGTTCTGGAATGTACCTTTTTGGGGGGATATGCAAAAATACCCAAAATAGAATTTTCAGCCAGGAACCTGATCTAAAATGCCAAAATGTTCGATTGTTTAGACAAATAGAAGAGCATAATGAGTAAAACGTGGAATCCAAGCAGCGTATATATTGTTTGAAATATCAAGTCCTATCCATACTTATTCAGCTCAGGAGGTTATCATGATTAAAAAGTTGATTCAAATTTCCGTCGCTCTATTGATCGTATTCACTGTATCTGCTTCTACTATGCAACCCAATATTCCTGAATTTATTACAATAGACGGAATAACAAGAAACTTTTGTGGGACTTTTTCAGGGAACCCGAGTGATGACGGAAGTAAAGCATATGCAACTGGTTACGTAGCCTGCATTAATCCTGTCGCATGGCTTAGAGCGGATGTTCAAGTAAAAAGATATTCAAACTCCGTGTGCACCTCACTTTTACAAAGCTCAGCAACCGCATCAAACTATTGTAATTACACCACCAGTTATTGCGAGGACACAGCATCTCTCGCATTAGCTAGCGGCACGTATTATTATAATTCTGTAACTTCTGGATATTGGCCCGGTGATGATAA
>Ga0307421_1001212_pt1 | contig 15786 bp, 16 predicted proteins | sample SalMarWE160270MG_FD_202163 | JGI IMG/M metagenome (GOLD analysis project Ga0307421, IMG submission 202163) | Salt marsh sediment microbial communities from the Plum Island Ecosystem LTER, Massachusetts, United States - WE1602-70 | ecosystem: Environmental > Aquatic > Marine > Intertidal zone >...
CTACCTCATGTGAGGCCCGGCGGCAAAGCGGGCAGCGGCGTGGGACCGGCTGCTGGATGTGCTGACCATTGCACAGGCGGCGGAGACGTGCTATCATACTCCGGCGGCGACTGGCGGGAATGGCCGCCGGGAGAGTACCATTGATTGAGCTGAAGGGAACGCAGAAGGTCGTCGATGGAGCGATCGTCGTCAATGTCGACGCCCTGCGGGTACGGCCGGGCGAGGTCGCCGCGCTGGTCGGCCCCTCGGGCAGTGGCAAGGGGCAGCTGCTGCACCTGGTGACCGGCCGGGCCCGGCCTACCGCGGGCACGGTGCGCATCGGCGGAGTCGACCCCTTCGCGGACCGGGCCGCCTTCAGCCGGACTGCAGGTGTGCTCTTCTCGGAAGACGGCCTCTACAAGCAGCGCTCGGTCCTCTCCAATCTCCACTTCCACTGCCGGCTCTGGGGGCTGCCCAAGTCACGAGCGGAAGAGGTGATGCGTCAGGTCGGGCTGGCCGATTGCGGCGGCGAGCGGGCGGACAGGCTGGGATCAGGCCTGGCACGAAGGCTGGCCTTCGGGCGGGCGATAGTTCACAGCCCGCGGGTGCTGCTGCTGGCGGAGCCCTTTGCTCGCTGCGACGAGGCGTCGATCGGTTTGCTGAGCGAGCTGATCCGTCGGCAGGCCGAGGATGGGAGCGCCGTGTTGATCCTGGCCGACACCGTTTCCAACCTGAACTCGCTCTGTGACCGGATCTACGGTCTGGAGCAGGGGCGCGTAGTAGAATCCCACGCTCCTGCTGAGGAGGAGGCGGCCCCGCTGCCTTTCAAGATCCCGGCCCGGCGGGAAGGGAAGGTGGCCGTAGTCCTGGTCAACCCGGCCGACATTCTCTACGCCGAGGCTGAGGAAGGAAAGGCCTTGCTCCACACTGCAGAGGGCCCTCTCTCCACCCGGCTGACCTTGAGCGAGCTGGAGCAGCGGCTTTCGCGCAGCGGCTTCTTCCGGGCCCACAGGGGCTACCTGGTCAACCTGCAGCACGTGAGCGAGGTCATTCCCTACACGCGCAACAGCTTCAGCCTCAGGCTGGCCGATGAGGCGGGGACGGAGATCCCTCTGAGCAAGATGGCGGCTGCCGAGCTCAAGGAGATGCTGGGCTACTAGGCGCCAGCGCCTGTGGCGGAGCCGCTCCGTTCAACCGCCGATACGCTCCGTTCAGCCTCTCCAGGCGCCGATCGGCGTCTTTTTGTTGCGGCCGGCCGGCCCGCTTGCTACAATCTTGGTGAGGCCGCGAGATATGGGACGCAAGCGGCCCGAAAGGAGAGGCAGGTGGATAGAGCGATCGAAGCGGAGGGGCTGACGCGGGACTACGACGGCCTGAGGGCTGTCGACAACGTCAGCTTCTCGGTGAGCCCCGGCGAGGTCTTCGGCTACCTGGGCCCGAACGGCGCGGGGAAGACAACCACGATCCGGATGCTCACCGGGCAACTGCGGCCCACAGCGGGGTCGGCTCGGGTGGCCGGCTGCGACGTGGTCACCGAGCGCGACAGGCTCAAGCCGCAGATCGGCGTGGTCTTCGAGCACCAGAACCTGTACGAGCGGCTGTCTGCCCGAGACAACCTGAGCTTCACCGCCAGGCTGTACGGCGTCGACAAGTCCCGGGTGGAGGCGGTGCTCAAGCAGGTAGGGTTGCTGGACCGCGCCCGGGATAAAGTGAAGAAGTACTCGAATGGCATGAAGCAGCGGCTGCTGATCGCCCGGGCTCTGCTGCACGAGCCGCAGGTGCTCTTCCTGGACGAGCCCACGCGAGGGCTCGATCCCAACGTCGCCCGTGACATCCGAGGCTTCGTCGCCGAGTTGGCCAGGCAGGGCGTGACTGTCTTCCTGACCACACACTACATGGAGGAAGCGGATCAGCTGAGCCACCGGGTGGCGATAATCGACCACGGCAGGATAGCGGCGATGGGTGCGCCCGCGGCGCTGAAGAAGGAGCATGGTGGGAAGGCCAACGCCACGCTCGAGGACGTCTTCGTCAACCTGACCGGCAAGGGTTTGAGAGAGAGGTTCGCGGAATGAACGCGCTGCAGAAGCTGAGAGCGAATCTGCGCTTGACCTGGGCCATCACGGCGAAGGACGTCGTCGATGCGGTGAAGAACAAGAACGCCCTGGCCAACCTGGTCAGCACGCTGTTCATCATGGTGCTCTACGCGGCGCTGCCGTCCCTCCGCGGCGACACCCCACTGGTGATCGCCTACGACCTGGGCGATTCGGCGCTGGTCGAGCAGATGGAGGAGAGCGACTCGGTGCGGGTGTACGTCGGCGAGTCGAGGGCGGACATGCAGGCGATAGTGGCAGATATGGACGAGGCCGCCCTGGGGCTCGTCCTGCCGCCAGGCCTCGATAGCCAGGTCGCTGCCGGGGAGCCGGTTGTCCTCGAGGGCTACCTGGCCTACTGGGTTCGCGAGGGCAAGGCGGCCGAGACAGTTGCCGCCGTCGAATCGGCCATCTCCGCCCTTGCCGGAACGCCGGTGCGGGTCGACACAGAGGGCAACGTCGTACAGGCCGCGCTGGAATCGACGGGCAGCGCGGTGCTGATGTCGCTGAGCGTGGGCATAGTGGTGACCATGCTGGGGGTAACTATCCTCCCTCACCTGATGATCGAGGAACGGGAGACGAAGACGATCGACCTGCTGCTCGTATCGCCGGCCAGCATCGGTGAGGTCGTTCTGGGCAAGGCGCTGACAGGGCTCTTCTATTGCCTCATTCCCGTCGCCGCCCTGTTAGCCTACTACTCCACTACGATAGTACACTGGGGCCTAGCCATCCTGGCCGTGGTCCTGGGCTCGCTCTTCACCGTCGGGCTGGGGCTGCTTCTGGGCAGTATCCTCAAGGTGAAGCAGCAGTTGGTGTTGTGGGGATTCGTTCTTATGATAGTGCTGATGCTGCCACTGATGCTGGTGGTGATCAGCGAGCTACTGCCGGAGGGCCTGGTCGAAATCCTGCGCTGGGTGCCCACCACCGCGTTGGCACGAGCGGTTACCGTGTCCGCTGTCCAGAGCGCGACGATAGCCGACGTCGCCCGCGAGTTGGCGCTGCTGGCTGGCAGCGCAGCGGCCATACTGGCCGCGGTGGTCTGGGTGGTGCGGCGCTCGGATCGGTGATTGCCGGATGACTGCCCCCGGACTGTGGAGAGTGCGTGCGTGGGCAAGGAGCAGGCAACGATGAGACAGACAGAAAGCGCGACGCCCTTGGGACTGCGCGTCGTGTGGGCGATAGCGTGGAAGGATATCGTCGATGCGCTCAAGTCGATGACTACGGTGTCCATTATCCTCGGCACCATGGTGCTCATCCTCAGCAGCCAGGCGCTGCCGTTGCTGCTGAGCCGGTCTGAGGCGCTGAACGTGGTGGTCTACGATCCAGGCGAGACCCGTCTGGTGGAGGCGCTGAGCGCAAGCGATGGCGTCGAGGTGGTACGTGTCGACTCGGTAGAGGAGCTGCACGCGAGCGTTGTCCAATCGCCGCTGAAGGAGATCGGCATCGAAGTGCCCCTCGACATCGACGAAACGCTCCAGTCGGGGTTGGCTGTTGCGCTGGACGGCTACGTAGCCTGGGCTAACAGGCGCCAGGCCGCTGATCTTGCGGAGAGCCTGAAGGGGGAGATAGCGGCGGCGAGGAGTGGGTCCGGCCGAGTGGCTGTGGAAGAGCAGCTGGTCTACCCAGAGGCCGGCTCTTCGGGATCGTGGGGCCTGTTCCAGAGCTCGTTCGTACTGCAACTCCTGGTCGTCGGTGTGTACGTCGTCGCCTACCTGATCTTCGACGAGAAGGAAGCGAAGACGATGGATGCACTGCTGGTCTCGCCGGCGAGCGTGGCCCAGATCGTGGCCGGCAAGGTCATAGCTGGGGCCTTCTACTGCGCCGTCGCCGCTGCCGCGGCTCTGGCCCTGGGCTGGCCCGCGGTCGTACACTGGGACGTCATGCTGGCCACCAGTGCGACCATTGCCTTGCTGGCTGTCTCATTTGGGCTGCTGGCAGGCATCGTGTTCGACAATGCTCAGCAGATGGGACTGTGGCTGGTTGTCCCGCTGCTGGTGTTGGTCGCCGGGGTGGTGGCAAAGGAGATCGCCAGGCGCATGCCGCCCGTCGTGGCGGTGGTGGTCAGTTTGCTGCCCACCGCGGCAGGGACGGAGGCGATGGAGCTGGCGGTAGTGGGCGAGGCGACGCTACTGGATGCGCTGCCACGGCTGGGCATAGTGCTGGCCTGGGCCGTGCTGGCGCTCGCCGGCGTCGTGGCCAGGTTGCGGCGGATGGGTCGCTAGGCGCTTCGGCGTGGAGGATGCGTGACATGGCAGGATGGGAGTATCTCACGTTCAGCATCGGGTACGACAAGAAGAAGCACAAGACCTGGGCTCTGGAGCAGCGCGACGGGGAAACGATCGTAGGGCTTGACGCGATACTGCAGGCCTACGGCTCGGAGGGCTGGGAGCTGGTGAGCCTGGAGGCGGACCGCTTCGAAGTCTTCCCCGGGTTCGGGAAGTACTACATGGAGCCGGCAGCCTACCGGGCTACGTTCAAGAGGGCGGTTGGATAACAGACCTCGCTCAGGGCTGCAGGCGTCGGCGGGGCCGGGTCGCGCGACCCGGCCCCGCCTGTCGTTTGGCTGCGTGCGGGCGGTGTGTCCGTTTCTTGGGCCTAGTTCTGACTCAGACGGTCGATCAGCTTCTGCAGCTCGGCTTCGACCTGGCTCAACGCGGACACGACGTGCGGCCGGGCCTTCTCCCAGGTCTGCTTGCTCGCTGAGCGAAGCGACTCGGCTGCCTGTGTCGCCTCGGCCTTGACTCGCTCCGCGGTGACCGTCTCTGAAGCCTTCCTGGCCGCCTCATCGACCTTCTTGACCGCGGCCTCGAGGCCCTCCTTGAGGCTCTGCACCTGGGCGCGGTTTTCCTCGCTCTGCCAGGCCGCCCTGAGGGCCTCCGCCAGGCTCTTGCCGAGCGCCTCGAACTGCTCGCCCACTCCCTGCCAAGCTTCCTTCTGTGTCTGTTCCTCCGTCAAGCTCTGTCTCCTTCCCAGTCTGATGCTACCGCAGAGAGCTCACAGTAGGACTCTGTTGCTGCGCTCTCTGCGGGTCAGCGATGTCCCGGCCGCCCGATGTGCTGCGGATCGGGCTCACGCCGCTCTGAGGCGCAGCGGGTTTCTCTGCGTCCTCCGCGGCCTCTGCGGCGATTCTGTCTGTTGGAGCGCGACCGTGCCTAGCCTACTACCAGGGAGCCGAGGCCGGTGTCGGCGCGTATCTCTACCTTGTTCTGCGCTGTCTCGTAGTCAGGCGACTGGTAGACGCCGCCCGTGCGCGGAAAGCGGCGCCTGTCCACGCTGATCGAGCCCAGGCCGGCCGACGCCCTGATGCGGGCTGCGACTCCCTCTGGCACCTGCAGTCTTAGCGACGTCATCCCGCCGCTCACGTTGACCCGCGTGAGCCCGGCGCGCGCCGGGAGCCTCACGCTGGCCGAGCTGGCTCCGGTCTGGATGCGCAGCTCCTCCACCTTCAGGTCCGTGAGATCGAGCAGCGCTTCCCCGGCGCCGGTCCGCAGGTCTAGCTTGAGCGGGACGTCGGGCGTCAGGCCCAGCTGCCATTCCAGCCCTCCCGACGAGAACCACAGTACGGGCAAAGCTATCGGCACAAGCGCTCTGGAGCGAGGTCGCATTTCCACTTCCAGCTCGTCGCCCGAGAGGCGCGAGTGGTAGTCCAGGCCGCCGGCGAATGCGCCGGAGGCGACGTTGCCCCGCGAGGCGCTCGAATCGATCTGCAGCCGCCCGGCGCCGTGGTGGATGCGCAGGCGGGCCCGTCTGGCTCCCTCGAGCGGGATGGCCGCCTCCTCCGCCTCTCCCGCCCGCTCGGGGCCGGCCAGCACGGACCAGACGAACCAGATGCCGGCGGCCAGCAGGAACAGCGGCCAGATCAGGCCCCAGATGTCGACGTCGATGACGCCCGCGTTGCTCAGCAGCAGGAGGACGCCGAATAGTATGAGCGCGGCGCCCCAGATGAGCGTTCCCCTGCGCATTCTACTCCTCCCCGCCGCCGGAGCGGATGCGTTGCGGCAGAAGCGCCCAGATTACCCCCACCACTCCGGCCAGGATGAGCACCACTGGCCAGTACGAGCCCCACTCGCCCAGCACGCCGAAGATGGCCGCCATGATGACGAAGGCTACGGCGCCGAAAAGAATCGACTTGCCTCCCTCACGCAGCGCCCTGCGAAGGTCGCCGCGCAGCAGGCCGGCCAGAATAGTGCCGATTCCGATGCAGGCGGGGATTACGGGCCACAGGTAGCCCCAGCTCTCCCAGTTGCCGCTCGCGTCCTGGTAGTAGAGTATTCCGCCAACCCCGGCCACGATGCAGGCCGGGATGACCATGTCCGGCTGCCCGGTCAGCAATCCGAGAACGAAGAGCCCTATCCCTACTGCGATGATGATCCAGGGCCAGGTGAACTCGATCTCCCACCCCGGAATCAGTTCCGCCGCCAGCAGCACCCCACCGACGACTATCAAGAGCAACCCCCCAACCAAAGGCAACCTCCGTCCTGCGTTCATCGTACTCTCCTTTCTTGTCTGCTAACGTCGCGACCATATCACGTCACTACGAAGCTCAGTCTGACGAGCTAGGCTTAGGGAGCTTGGGGATCAGCCATGAGAGGAAGGCATCGGTCGAGCGTGACTGCATCAGCACTCGGCCTGGGCCGGTCAGATCGACGACCAGACCCTCCCCGCTGAAGAGCGTAGACTTGAGCCCGCCCACGCGGCGGACGTTGAAGCCCAGGTTCTCGCTGAAGGCTACCAGGTGACCGGTGTCCACGGTGTAGCTCTCGCCTGCCGCCAGGTCGAGTTCGTGGATGGCGCCATACGAGGAGAGCAGGAGTTGCCCCGTTCCCGAAGCTCGCAGCATTATCAGCCCCTCTGAAGCGAAGAAGGTCTTGGCCCCGCCCCACTTCGTGTCCGTCTCGATGCCCATCTCCGAGGCCACGTAGGAGCCCGATTGGACCATCATGCTCTCCTGGCTGAGATCTATTACGAAGAGGTCTCCCGGCAGGGCCGGGGCGACGGCAATCTGGCCGCCGGCAGCTGGCGCCGAGTAGGTGTTCTGGAAGAAGCTCTCACCGCCGAGCATGGACCGGGCAAGAGACTTGAGCAGACCGCCGGTCGCCTTCGTGTCCAGAGTCATTCCGGCGGACATACCCACCATGGAGCCGCCTTCGACGCGAACCTGCTCGCCGCCCTCAAGCGCGATAACGCCCAGCGCATAGGCGGGCTTGTACAGTATCTCAACGTTCATCTGGCAATCCTCCTTGTGTGTCCAAGTGTCTGTGCGACCAGGACCACGCTCGAGCGCGACACCCGACCATCAGCCCGGCCGGCCCTAGCGCAGACGTCTGTGCCACTGAGACTTGATCTGGAGCGAGCCCAGGTCTCCTCCCGCTTCCAGGAACTCGGCCAGCAGCCGGTTGAACTTCGTGCGCTCCTCCAGCATGGGGAAGTGCGCAACCTCCGCAAGGCTGATGAAACGCAGGTTGTCGTCCAGCCCGGTGAGCTGCTCCGTCTGCGGAGGCCGCACCAGCGGGTCTCCCTCACCGTGCAGCAGCAGTACCGGGGTGGGGTGGCCCGGCAGCAGCGGGCGCAGGTCCCGCTCCAGGATCCACTGCACCGTATGGACCACCGCCTGCGCGTCCGTCTTGCCCACCTCGAGCTGGATCTCGGCGAACCCGGCCCGTCGCGTCGCCAGCCGGCGCAGCCCTCTCGGGCTGGACGTCAAGCGGGCCAGGGGTGCGGTGACGTCCTCGCCCAGCAGAGGCACGCTCACCCCCAGCACCTGCTCGACTCGCTCCGGGTGCTGTGCGGCGAAGGCGAGCGCGACCAGGCCGCCGAGCGAGTGTCCCACGAGGGGCACGCAAGCCAGCCCCAGGGCGTCCAGAAAACCTCCCAATAGCTGTACGTAGATGTCGATGTCGTAGTTGCTGGCCAGATGCTCCGAATCGCCGAAGCCCCACAGATCGAGCGCGTAGGTGCGGTAGCGGGCGGAGAGCTCCTCCATGGCCGGGACCCAGTATCGCCACGAGCCAAGCCAGCCGTGGACGAATACCAGCGGCTTGCCCCGGCCCATCGCCTCGTAGTGGACGAGGCGGTCTTTGATCACTACCGCGCTCAATATCGACCTGCCATCCCGTTCATTGTGTACCGGGAAGCGGGGAAAGGGCGGGCCAGTCCGGCGCCAGACGCCTACTGCGCTCGGGCCTGGCGCAGGGCGCGTGCGGCGCTCTCGGTTATCTCGCGGATGTCGGCGAACGGGCCGTCGTCGGCGCTGACGATCACCGCCGACAGCGTCATCAGCTCTTCTCTCTTCTCCCTGTCGTCTTCATCCGTCTGGAGCAGGTAACCTCTCTCCCGGGTCTGCCAATCATAGTGCGTGCCCACTCCCGCGGCGAAGCGCTCCTTGGCCTCCTCTGCCAGGCGCGCCGCCAGAGGCTTCCTGGTGATGACCAGGAACTCGTCGGCGCGTACATGGCCCACGAAGTCGCCCGGTGTGCCCGCCTCGCCGACCGCCCTGGTCAGGATCGTGGCCACGTAGCGCAGCAGCTCCTCCCCCGCTACGAAGCCGTAGGATTCGCCGAATGCCTCGAAGCCCTCGATACCGGTGTAGAGCAGAGCCCAGTCGCCTTCCTTCTCCTTCATCAGCTTCCGCAGCTGCTCTTCAACGAGAGGGCCACTGGGGAGGCTGGTGGTGGGGCTGGTAAGGCTGCCGTGCATTCCGCGCTCGATCGTGTTCCTGACCCGCAGCCTGAGCTCGTCCAGGTCGAAGGGCTTGGTGATGTAGTCATCGGCGCCCAGCTCCAGGCCCTGGATCCTGTCCGACCGTTCGTCTTTCTGGGTAAGGAAGATGATCGGCACGTGGCTGGTGCGCAGGTTGCTTCTCAGCCTGCGGCAGACCTCGTAGCCATCGATGTCCGGCAGCATGATGTCCAGGAGGATGACGTGTGGCAGCTCCGCCCGGCACACCTCCAGGCCCTCCTCGCCCCGCTCGGCCAGCGTCACCTGGTAGTCTGAGCCCTCGAAGTAGATACGCAGCATCTTGGCGATGTCCGTGTCGTCCTCTACGACGAGAATCCTGCCCTTGGGCATTGCACCCTCCCTCCTTCCGGCCGGCCGCGGAAACTGAACGCGCAAGCCGGCTGGTCTCCTGCCCAGCTCCGTTGTGCCATGTCCTGACCAGGGTCTGCGGGCTGCCTCAATTCTCTCAGCGTGGGTACTGCCTCGAGTGCCTCTTCTCCCCGTTCTTGATGGAGAAGTGGTCGCTGTCCTCGTAGTAGACGTTCCGGTCGATCACGTGCCTCCTCTCCGAAGCGAGCAGGACGACGTCCGACTCGATCGCTCGGGCAGGGTAGACGACAAGGCCGGAGCCGACGTAGCAGTTGTGGCCGACGCAGGCCCCGAGCACCGGCATGCCCGTCTCTGCAAGATCGCCCTCGATGGAGACCCGGATTGGCTTGGGCACGACCGTGAGGTCCGTGAATGTCGTCCCCGCGCCGATCAGGCTGGAGCGGCCCACGCAGCAGAACTGGAGACAGCTGTTTTGCGCTACCATCGAGTCCTCCATCAGCACGCTGGCGAACAGGGCGGCTCGGAAGGGAATGAAGCAGCGATCGGAGACGACGCTGAAGGAGACTTGCGCGCCGGTGAGGATATCGACGTCGTCGCCGATTATCGAAACGTCGACCACAGCCCCAGCCCCGATATTGACGTTCTCCCCGATGTAGGCCGGCCCCTTGATGATGGCTGTGGGGTCGATACGGCAATTGCGCCCCGCGTGCACCAGCCCGGATGAGGAGAGGACCTGCTTCCGCTCGAGCAGGGAGCGCCACAGCCCCCTCAGGTTCTGCCAGGTCGACCGTTCCAGATCTCGGTCCGCTCGCGCGCCGTTGGCCAGAACGCCGAAGGTCACGTTGACCGTGACCAGGTGGGCCCAGTGCTCGATCGAACAGATAGCCCTGGTCGGCACGTGGTAGACCAGGTCCCCCATCCGGTCCGAGAGATGCGTGGGTACGTGGTAGTATCCTATCTCGCGGGGCTGTGTGTCGATTACGAGCGGGGCTGCCTGCGGCTCGATGCCCCGCGGGTAGTACCACAGATCGGCCACGAAAAGGTCTCCATCAAGCCGGATGCCCTGCTGGAGGTGCGTTGCGTGCGTGGCTATCGCCCTGTCATCTGCGCGCAGAGCGACCCTGCACGGCTTCCCGAGCCGGCGCGCACGGCGGACGAATTCGTCGAGGAAGTAGCGGTCGAAGAAGAGGTTGTCTCTGTGGACGAGCGTCTCCACCTCCCGCCTGCCCGCCTCAGCCAGCGAGTCCACCTCCAGCTCTTCCTTCGTGTAGGGGGCCAGCACGTCTCGCTGGTGCAGCCAGAGGGGCTTGTTGAGCACGCGAAGGTCGCGTGCCGGCTGGTTGAACGGGAAGATCTTCCGCCTATCTCGCAGGATGATCTTGCGCATGTGAAGCTCAGTCCAATGGTTGCTTGCCGATCTCGATAGTACAGACCCCGTGGCCGGCAGCAATGCAGGCGGTCTCGCGGACGGAGAAGCCGGTCCCTCTGCCGATCCAGCTCACGGTCTCTTCCAGGAGCCCTACGACAATGTCGCAGCAGGGAGAGCCACGGTTGCGTTGCCAGCTGAAGCCGCACTCCGTGGTGGTCCAGTAGTAGTGGCTGTTGTTCTCGCTCAGCCGTACTGGGTGGCCGGTGAACCTACCGACGACGCGGGAGGTGACCTCCAGCCCTACCCGCAGCCTCGTTTCCAGCGGGAGCAGGCGGAAGGCCACTCGGGTGAGGAAGAGAACAAAGCGCACGTCCCTGGTGCCGATGGCGAAGCAGTGCTGTCCGATTCGCCTGGCCAGGCTGCGGCCCTTGCGGCGACCGTACATCTCATCCAGCGCCCTGAGGAGGCGCCCTGTCTCCTCGAAGGAGAACTCGCGTGCGAAGTTGTTGGGCGGATAGGCGTCGAAGCGGTGTTGCAGGCGGGCCTGCGCCAGCACTGCCTTGAGGCCGTTGCGGCCCAGTACCTCCTCGGATGCAGTGAGGATGGCCCGCCCCAGCTTGTTAGGGTAGGAGTAGCCGTCTTTGGTGTCGCTCGTCCGCTGAGCGCTGTCAGGCATTCACCTGATCCTTCCTACCCGCCTCGTATGGCCGGCGGTCTTCGTCAGCCCGGCGCGACTCACCTGCGCATCTGGTCAGGAATGAGCGTACGGTCTCGTAGAACCGCTTCGGTTCATCAAGCATCGGGAAGTGGCCCGATCTCTCAAAGAAGCGCACGTCGGCCGTCGAGAGGTGGCGCTTGAGCATGTCTCCCTGCCTGGGGCTGACGATCCGGTCCCGTCGGCCGTACACGCCCAAGGTGGGGACGCGAATGGTTCCCAGGCCGGGCCGCAGATCCGTCACCCGCAGTGAGGCGACGCTGCGATGGAAGGACTCGGACGTTGCCCATCCCAGATCTCGTTCGAACATATGGTACCAGCCATCTCGATCCTGCGCCAGCAGCGGGGCCATGAGCCTGGCGATCAGCAGAATAGAGCCCGGAGTGGCCCAGGCCAGCCCGGCGAGGGGCCGGCTCGCCGCCAGGCGGGGGATCAGGGCCAGTCCGTCGCCGGCGATGGGCGAGCCGACGACGACGATGCTGTCCACGCGACTCGGTCGATCGAGCGCCAGGCTGAGACTCACCGTGCCGCCCATGGAGTGGCCCACGAGAGCAGCGCTCTCGATGCCCAGCCGCTCCATGAACTGGTCCACCATGCCGACATAGTCGGGGACAGTGAAGGCGCTGACGTGCTTTCCAGACTCGCCGAAGCCCCAGAAGTCGAGGGCGTAGGTCTTGTAGCCGCCGGCGAACGCCTCCATGAGGCCCAACCAGTGGTCCCAGGATTCGAGCCAACCGTGCAGCAGGATTACCGGGCGGCCGCGGCCATGGGCCTCGAAATGCACCTCCCCTTGATCGGTGACGAGTAGGCTCATCGGGATAGCTGCCTGCGTGTCGTGCGACGATCCTGGCGCGGGAGTCTCCAGGGCTGGCCCGCCCTACGGCGTGCGCGGAGGCTGGCTCGACAAGAGAAGCGGCGGCAGGATTGCTAGTCTTGCAGGATCCAGCCGCCGGCCTCTACCTTGTCCCCGGGTTGCGGCGACCAAGTAGATCGCCTGCCCCTGGCCCGCCTTGCCGCAGCAGCGAATTGGTGCGCTGAGGCGGCCTAGTCTTGGGTGCCCTCCATCGTCTCCAGAATCGAATAGAGGAGCTCGAGCAATACCCGCTTGACGCTGTCCCGCTGGGTGGCGACACAGGGGACGATCTTGACGTCCGAGGCAATGCGCAGGGCGATGCGCATGTCCTCCGGAGACCAGGCATCGGGCATATCCTGCTTGTTCACGGCGACGACGTACGGCACCGGAGCGTAGGCGCGGAATGTATCCAAGATGTGCCGCGCCTCGCGGAAAGTCTCCGGGCGTGTGCTGTCCAGGACGACGACGAATCCCAGCATACCCTCGGAGAGGATCTCCCACATGAAGTCGAAGCGGCGCTGGCCGGGAGTGCCAAAGAGGTAGAGCACCAGGTCCTCGTCCACGGTGATGCGGCCGAAGTCCATGGCCACCGTGGTCTCGTCCTTGATGCGCTCCTCTGCAGAGGAGAGCTTCCGCTCGGTTTCCACGACCTCGATCTCGCTGATGGTCTGGACGAACTCCGTCTTGCCAGCAGCGAAAGGACCCGTGACGACCATCTTGACGGTCTGCATTGCTCAAGTCCGTTGTGTTACAGACCCTGGAAGAACTTGATAAGGCGCTCGACCACGCCTCGCTTGACGGCCGGCCGGCGCATAGCCATAGGCTGGCCCTCCGGCGAAGGCGTTGGCTGTCCCGTCCTGGGCGCCCTCACCATCTCGACCAGGCCGGCCTGCAGCAGGCCGTAGACGATCCTGCGAATCTGGAAATCGGTCATGTTGCAGTACTGGGCCAGCTGCTGGATGCTGTTGCGGGGGTTGATGAAGGAGATCACGCGCCACTCTTCGACGCTGAGGTTGATGTTGCGCAGCTTGGCGTCTGGCCGCTCGGCGAACCTGAGCTTGGCGTCAAGGTCAGGGAGCTCGTCCTGCAGCCGCTCCCATTCCTTCATCCGGCGGCTGCCTTCGAGAATCACGTTCTCGAGCTCCACCGGTATGGCAATACGATCCTCGAAGGGGAGCACGTTGGACTCGAAGCGGAACGTGCCGTCCGGCCAGGTGAAGATGGGGTAGACGTTGTTCAGGATGTGGGTGCGGACGACCTGTACGATGTCCGCCTGGGTGACGTGGCCGGCGTTTATCAGCCACAGGCCCAGCTCCTTGTCTGTGGTGTTGCCGGCCTGGGCCTGAATAGTGCGGGCCATCTCGTCGTTGATCTTGCCGCTGTTGCGGAGGATTGTCGGGAGACCCTCGTCCTTGCCGTCAAGAGCGGCATAGACGAGCTTGCCCTCCTTGAAGCACAGGGCCGCCTTGGCGTCACGCCGCTCGATCGTCAGCGTGCCGGTCTTGCGCGCGAGGTTGATCAGGTTCAGCAGCTGCGTAGTGCTGAAATCGCGCAGGTTTCCTCGTAGCGCCATGTATGCCTCCGCCGCGGCCGGGGCCGCGGGCCGAACCGTGCCTGCCGGACGCCAGCAGCCAGGGTGCCGGCCGAGAGCTGCTGTCCCAAGCGAACCTGAACGAAGACGGGAGGGCGTCTCACGCGCTCTCCTAGTGGCCCGATCGTTCCTCCTCGGGACGCTCGCCTACGGCCGGTCGAGCCAGGCGTTCGGCAGCAAGGCGGATTATACCTTTGCTCCGCCTGGGCCGCAAGTCAGAGGCCGATAGTACCCTGTTCCTATAGCACCTCGACGAGCGAGCCCTCGGTGGTCTTCGTCACCTCGATCCGCGCGGGGAAGAGGTCCTTCATTTCCTCTATATGGGTAATGACCAGGACGCGTGCGAAGTCGTCCTGGATGGCGTTGATCGCCTCGACGAGCCTCTGCCGCCCGGTCTCGTCCTGCGTGCCGAAGCCCTCGTCGATGACCAGCGTCTGCAGCCGTGCGCCCACGCGCCTGGCCAGCAGCCTGGAAAGTGCGATGCGTATGGCGAAGTTGACTCGGAACTGTTCTCCCCCGGAGTAGTTCTCGTAGGGGCGCGGGCCCTGCTCGTCCGAAATGTAGATCTCCAACGTCTCCCGGGCCTCCCCCGCCTGAGTCTCCCGCTGGGTGTCGAAGCGGACGCGCATGCGGCCGCCGGTCATACGGCTGAGCAGGCGATTGGCCTCGATCTCGATCTCTGGCACGGCCGCCTCGATGACCATAGCCGGCACGCCGCGTACACCGAAGGCCGTCCTCAGCTCCTCGTACAGGGCCTGTGAACGTGCCAGTTCTTCTCTGCTCTTCAGCTTGTCCGTCCGCTGCAGTTCAAGCGCCTTGCAGGCTTCCAGTCTCTGCTGCGCGGCGCCCAGCTGCTGCCGCGACGTTCCCTCCTCCTCCCGAGCCTGCTGCAGCCTCCGCTCCAGGTCCGCCCCGTCCTTGAGCCGCTCCTGCAGGGCGACAGCGCCCTTCTGCAGCTCGGCCAGGCGCCTCTCGTCGGCCTTGCGGCGCCCCTGGAGCTGGCGCTGCCTCTCCCGGATTCGCTCCAGGTCCTGCTCCTCCTGCCTGATCTCCTCCCGTGCTGCGCTGAGGCGGGCCTTCTCCTCGGCGTAGCGCTGGTACTGAGCCGTCTCCTTGCGGGCGAGATCGTGGGCGGCGGTTTCGTAGTTGAGGTCGGATTGCTCTTGCAGGACCCGGGCCAGCTCGACTCGCGCTTCCTGGGCGTAGTCCCCACCAGCCAGGGCCATCTCGGCGTCAGCGAGCGCAGCCTGGACCTCCTCCACCTGCTCCGCTGCCTCCCTGCCACGCTCGATGCGCTCGGCCAGGGCCGCCTCCTGCCTGCGCAGCGGCTCGCGATCCCGCAGCAGCCTCTCCCGCTCGCTCATGCTCTTTTCCAGGGAGCGCACCTGTTCCTCCAGCTCGTCCAGCGCCGCCTTATTCGACCGGTGCGTGTCGCCCTTGGTGCTTCCTTCGCTGCGCAGCTGCTCTAGGACCTCGAGGCGATGCTCATCCGTGAGGGGCTGGCTGCAAAGCGGGCACTCGGCCCCCGCTCTCTCCAGGGCTTCCATACGCTGCTTGAGGGCCTCCATGTCAGTTCGCAGAGCCTCGTTGCGGGCGCGCAGCTGTGCCCGCTGCTCGGCTGCCTGCGCCAGCGCGGAGCGGTCCGACTCCTGCTGCTGGGCGACAAGTTCGAGCTCCGCCAGCTTCGCCGTCGCCGCCCCGTGCTCTACCAGCAGAGCCTCGTCCACCTGCCGGTCCCTGAGCTCGGCAGCGCGCCGGGCTGACGAGTCGCGCTGAGCCTGGAGCTGAAGACGGCCCTGCTCAATGCGGGATTCGAGCTGTGCGCGGCGGCTGTGAAGCTCGGTCCAGCGGCTGAGCTTGGCACCCAGCTCATGTTCCAGCTTCACGGCCTTCTCATAGACCAGGTAGCCGGCCTCGATTTCCTCGGCAGACGCGATCAACTGCTCTCTCTCCGCGAGCCGCCTGGTACGCGTCTCCTCGTCCCTGGCCAGCGCAGCGAGCTCCTCGTCTGCCTGCTCCCGCCGCGTCGATAGCTCTGCTGCTTGCGCCTCTGCCGTGCGCAGTTCCGTGCGTGCCTGTTCGATCTGCTGGTAGGCCGCTCTGGCCTCCTCGAGCGCGGCGGAGCGCCTGTCTGCGCTTTCC
>Ga0307421_1001215_pt1 | contig 15759 bp, 10 predicted proteins | sample SalMarWE160270MG_FD_202163 | JGI IMG/M metagenome (GOLD analysis project Ga0307421, IMG submission 202163) | Salt marsh sediment microbial communities from the Plum Island Ecosystem LTER, Massachusetts, United States - WE1602-70 | ecosystem: Environmental > Aquatic > Marine > Intertidal zone >...
TATTCATCAACCTTATCGGGCTCTTTTAAAAAACCGGACAGTTCCCCCGATTGGTACATCTGAACAAATATTTGCCAGTTTGCTTCCATCTGCCTTTTAGCTCCGGCATGTAGCCCACTAGTAGCCACGGTATAAAAAGTCGACAACCTGCCCAAAAGGGAAACGGTGGTGGCAAATACACGGCAGAGTTCCTTTGTTGCTGGATCAATGTCCATTTTGACTCACCTCTTTAAATTTATATTTTATCGAATTCGAATTTGTGTTGGTTGGCATCGACTTTTACGGTGTCGCCTTCGGCGAATTTGCCGGCTAAAAGCTCGGCGGCAAGAGAATTCTCCAATCGCTGCTGAATCGTCCGCTTCAAAGGCCTTGCACCATATACAGGGTCATGGCCTTCGTCCATAATCTGCTGGCGAGCATTATCAGTAAACCGGAGCTTTATCTTCTGGCTGTTAAGACGCTCAGTTAAATAGCTCAATTGAATATCGACAATCTTTTTTAAGTTGTCTTTTGTGAGCATATGGAAGACGATTATTTCATCGATGCGATTTAGAAATTCGGGTTTGAAGACCTGCCTGAGAACATCTTTAACATGGGCCTCGATTTCCCAGTCGGCGCCGGCCTCTTCGGTCAGCTTTTGAATCTGCTGGCTGGCAATATTGCTGGTCATAATGATAACAGTGTTCTTGAAATCTACGGTTCTACTTTTTCCATCGGTCAATCGGCCGTCGTCGAAAACCTGCAATAGCACATTGAAGACATCCGGATGGGCCTTTTCAATCTCATCGAGCAAAATCACCGAATAAGGCTTTCGGCGAACCGCCTCAGTCAGACGTCCGCCTTCCTCGTAGCCGACATATCCAGGCGGTGCGCCGATGAGTCGAGCAACCGAGTGCTGCTCCATAAACTCGCTCATATCAATCCGCACCATAGCGTTTGGGTCGTTGAAGAGAAAGTCAGCAAGAGCCTTGGAAAGCTCGGTCTTGCCTACACCTGTGGGACCAAGAAACAGGAATGTCCCTATCGGGCGATTCGGGTCGCCCAGGCCCGCCCTGTTCCTCCGCACCGCGTTGCACAGAGCACTAACTGCCTCATCCTGGCCGACGACACGCTTTCTGATAAGCTCCTCCATCTTCATTAATCTTTCACGCTCACCGCTCAACAATCTCACCATAGGTATCCCCGTCCACTTGGATACGACTTCGGCAATGTGCCCCTCGGTCACTTCATTTTCGATTATCTTGGACCCATTGGATTTAGCCAGTTTTGCCTCTTTTTCTTGAAGCTCTTTCTTTAGGTTCGTGATAGTTTCATATTTCAAACGCGCTGCGGACTCCAGATCACCTTTACGCTGAGCCTCTTCAAACTGAGTTTGAGCATTTTCGATTCTTTGCTTTAGCTCTTTTATCTGGTCAATGTCGAGCTTTTCACCTTCCCAGCGTACGGTAAGTTCTTTATCCTGATGTTGTAACTCTGCCAACTGCTTTTCAGCTTTTTTTAGCCGCTCTTTGCTGGCCTCGTCGGTTTCTTTTTTCAGTGCCTCGCGTTCAATTTGAAGCTGAACAATCTTTCTGCGGATGTCGTCAAGCTCGGCAGGCAGCGAGTCGTTTTCGATTCGCAGCTTCGAGGCCGCCTCGTCAACCAGGTCTATCGCTTTGTCGGGCAGCCATCGGTCTGTTATGTAGCGATTGGACAAAGTCGCAGCGGAGACGAGAGCTGAGTCTGTGATACGAACGCCATGGTGGGTATCATATCGGTCCTTTAGGCCGCGAAGGATAGCTATAGTCTCTTCAACACTCGGCGGGTCGATTAGAATCGGCTGAAAGCGCCTCTCTAAGGCCGCATCTTTTTCCACATATTTTCGATAATCGTCAATCGTAGTCGCACCGATGCAGCGTAATTCACCGCGTGCAAGGGAGGGTTTTAATAAATTGCCCGCATCGACTGAGCCTTCGGCTCTGCCGGCACCTACGACAGTATGCAGCTCGTCTATAAAAAGTATAATTTGGCCTGCAGCACCGATGACCTCTTTCAGCACTGCTTTGAGCCGGTCCTCGAATTCACCTCTGAATTTGGTACCGGCTATCAGTGCTCCCATATCCAGAGCTATGATTCTTTTATTTTTCAGACCTGTAGGGACATCGCCTGCGATTATCCGCTGAGCAAGACCTTCGACAATTGCGGTCTTTCCCACGCCCGGCTCGCCAATCAATACCGGATTATTTTTCGTTCGGCGGTTGAGAACCTGCATACATCTGCGTATCTCTTCATCTCTGCCGATAACAGGATCGAGCTTGCCCTTTCGGGCCATTTCCAAAAGGTCGATGCCATAACGCTCCAGAGCCTTGTATTTGTCTTCCGGGGTCTGGTCGGTTATCTTCTCGCCGCCGCGAACATCTTTAAGAGCATTCTCGATCTGCTCAGGCGTAATTGAATTAAGGCTTAGAATCTCTTTGGCGTCACTGGGAACCTTCGCAAGCGAAAGAAGCAAATGCTCAACACTCAAATACTCGTCCTCCAGCGCATCGGCTCTATTTTGGGCATCCAGAATGATTTGATTGAATCCGGGGTCCGGCATAATTTGACCACTACTTTGACCTTGCGGCAGACGGTTAAGCTCGCTTTCTATCATATCTTTAAGTCGCGAAACATTAACGCCGATCTTCTTTAAAACCATAACCACGACACCGCTTTCATCGCTGCAAAGAGCACTTAACAGATGCAGCGGCGACAGAACGGTATTCGATTTAGCCATTGCTATCTGCTGTGCGGTCGCTAACGCCTCCTGAACTTTCAATGTAAATTTGTCGAATTTCATAATCTAAATTCCTTCAAATCCTTCTACGGCCCGGCCCTTCGCCGGGAATGGCACAAATTATAAGGTATCTTCTAAAATTTATGAGCAAAAACCGTGCCCAAAACGTTTGAAATGATAATTTCAGCCTTAACAAGCGGTTAAGGTCTTCTGTCCTCTTCTTCCGTGTGCCAATTTGGCAGATAATCATAATAAACAAATGATATCAACTGTGATTACTCTTTGCGCCTCATATAGTTGAGCCAGCTTATGGATTCAATATTTATTGGCTCAGCCAGAGCCATGAACCACATCGGAAAATCCAGCAAAAGTGCTGAAATTAAGTACAAATTAAGTACAATTGGACTACATCAACATATAAATACACATCCGAATATATTAGCAGTTTCTTTTAACAGAAACTGCTAATATCTAAAAATTATTCGATTGCATTACTATAGCGCTGCTTAGATTTGCTTCATATTGATAACCCTTTGTTTTATAAATACTTATACTAATAATGTTAAATCCTAAATCCTAATTTCCAAATCCTAAATTCATCCTTCGTAGTGCCTAATCTGCCGAAGCGGCTGCAAAGGCTGGAACTACGGAGAACGGACAATCTCTAAATCCGAATGACCAAAAATCCAAACAGCCCAAATCTGCTAATGTGCAGTTTTTGTTTTTGCCGCAAGGCATCCTGTGGAGAAAGTTTGGATTTTGAACATTTGATATCTTGTCCCTTAGGGATGAATTTAGAGTCCATTCGACTTGGTTCGACTCTTTCGACTACGCTCAAGACAGGTTTGCTCACCACAGGTCGCTCAGAGCCTGCCCTGAGCTTGTCGAAGGGACAGGTTTAGGATTTAGTGCTTAGAATTTTGATTCAAAAACCGTATCTTCCAGCGCCAAGTGGCGCTGTAGTAGTATTATAGCAATTGTAATTAATGTTGTGCTTTGCATAAAGGCCGGCAAGCCGTCCCCAAGCTGCGCCCTTCGATTTTGCTCAGGGCAGGCTTGAGGCTGACATCCATCTGTGCCAAACACATAAAACGCAGTAATTTAACGCAATTGGTGTGAAAAGGTCAGAAAACTTGACTTAAAAGCCAAAGAGTGTAAGGTTTAACCAAGCTGTTGAATAATTGGCATGCTCTGTCTTGCCAGGTATGGCTTGGGAGATTCGTATTTGTAATGGATAGAAGAAGAAACACCTGGTCGACGAAAATAAAAAGGACTGTTACTTCGGTTCTGCCCGTTTCTAAAAGGCGCAAAGGACGGTGCAACAACTGTGGGGCGTGCTGCAAGCTGCCTAATATCTGCCCCTTTCTGAAATACAGGCAGGATGGAAAATCGTATTGTTCTATTTACGCTATTCGTCCGCTGAATTGCAGAAAATATCCAAGAACCGAATCTGAGCTTATCACTGCGGATACGTGCGGTTATAGGTTTGAGTGATTTCGGCTGTGGTTACCGGTTATTGGAGGTTAATATTTGAATTTTCCATTTAACCGATTACCACTTAGCCACTTAAAAGCAAACAAACTACCAAGCAGTAACAAAGTCCCCGTTGCCGGTTCCGGCACAACTGGTTCATCCGGAACAGGGATCAGCATAATCGGAAGCTCCGGTACAGGGGCAATTACAGTCGGAATTTCCGGTAAAGGTGAGTCCCACAATGGAACTTCAGGAGAAGGCGAAACGATCTTTGGCACGACCTTTCCCCCACCTCCCATCAACGGAGCATTATTTCCTATTCCGTTAATGCCGCCGCCGGCATGAAGCTGAGCCCCACCGCTACCGCCGCCTCCGGGAGCACTCATTTTGGGAAGCATTGCTTCATATTCGGTACTCTGGAAAAAGGCAATAATAATTTTCGGCTCATTAACCTGGGTAATAGTGCTGCTTGCCTCAGGATCACTGACATCACCCAACCAGCAAACGAATCTATAACCGGGTCTCGGAGCCGCAGTCAGAGCGATTTCCGTATCCAACTCAAAGTTATGAATCCCCGGACTTGGTGTTATTGTACCACCCTTAGCAGGTATCGGCTTAATGATAAGCGAAACTCCAGAAGCTTGATCTGCCTTAGGCGGACTCGCCCTGCCCAAGCCACCTGTAATGACCACGATGGCTAATATTATGGCACGCAGTCCAAAAAATATATGACCACGTCCCCCCATAAAAACACCTCCTCTTGCAACGGTCTTAAACCGTGCACCGGGGGAGGCTCTAAAATTAAGTGGCTATAGGTTCTTTCCGTATATATTAAACCAAATCGCCCATCAAAAGTCAAGTCTTTTTTATAACACGCGGTTACCCACTTTGCATTGTTGTCAGCAAATCAGCCTTTTTCGCCCGATAATGCGATTCTCTGCTCCGGATTTGGCACAACATAACCTGGTTCAAGACAACGACAGAATATCATTCAAGACGTTTTCTATAAAGACGCGTCTGTAGAGCACCTTTCCAGCCTGTCCAGTCCGATTCGCCCGGCTCATTCTCAATCGCTGTCGTTACCTGGCTCACCTTGGCATCTAAATCGTCAATATAATAGACCATAAAGGCCTCCGGCATTGCCGGCAGCTTCGGCGAGCCGAACTCATACTCGCCGTGATGCGAAAGGATAATATGGCCAAGTGCATCCAAGACCTGCTTGTCAATAGTTACGCCTTTGGCCGTCAAAGCAGCAGCCTTTTTGTCCATCATAAGCAGTGTCAGAGCAATATGCCCGATCAACTGGCCCGCATCGGTATATGTAAAAGCCATATCGTAGGCAAGCTCCTCGGTTTTACCTATATCGTGAAGAAAAATCCCAGCTAATACCAAATCCGCCTGCACCTGCGGGTACAACGGCAATATAGCAACTGCAACACGCAGCATATTATGCGTGTGCTCCAGCAGTCCGCCTAAGTAGCCGTGATGAATTTTTACCGCGGCTGGAGCATCGCAAAATTTCTCCATAAGTTCAGTGTCAGCCAAAAATTCACCAACCAAAGCCTTTAACTGCGGATTTTTGATTTGGCTGACAATCTTTTTTACCTCCTCGAACATCTGCTTTGTATCTTTATCCGTCCGCGCCAGAAAATCCTCAACATTGACCTTGCTTGCATCAATAACGCCAACGCTATTAACAACGATTTGCAGGCTGTTTTGATAAAGCTCGCTTCGTCCCTCGATATGGATAAAGCCCGGTTTCGGCAGTGCCGTGTAAACTGCCTCAGTCGCCTGCCACATTCGGCCGTTCAGTTGGCCGGTGCGGTCGCACAGGTGCATCGCTATATACAAATCGCCCCTGGTGGTGCTTCGTAAAATAGGATCTCTGACCATGTAAATACCATCGATTGCCTCTCCCGGCTCGATCTGGTTTATGAACTTATGTACCATTTCTGCTCCATTAAATTGGTTAAATGGTAATTGGTAACTGGTGATTGGCGTTCGACTTTACCATTTAACCAGAAACAAATCAACCATCGTCTAGTTGTCGGTTAAGGCCTCAAACTCTGTTTACACCACGGACAATAATTCCAAAATGATGAATCTACCGACCAGCCGCACTGGCCGCAAACTTGCGGAAATGGCCGAATCTGCCATCGCTGTCGGACTTTCCGATGACACCACGGGCAATAACGCATAAATCGCATAAGTTTTCCGTTGCAGTATTTGCAACGTGCCTGATAGTGCACGCCTTTTGTACGCACGGAGCTCGGCGACTTAAAGCCTGGGCCGTAACACCAGGGGCAAAAACGCCACTCCGGCAAAACGCCCTTATGACAACGTGGACAAATGTAACTGAATTGGCTGTTTTTGTCAAAACGGTTGTGTTCACCGCCGCACCATGGACAAATCAGCATACTTTCAGCTATTGGTTCGCCACATTCCACGCATCGCAAAAGGATAGGAAAGACTTTTTTGTATCGTTTGATGAAGGCTTCGCTTCGTATCTTCTGCCAGTCACTTTTTTTTCTGTCAAGCGATTTTAGAGCAATTCCTTTCCTCAATGATTTTGGAGTCGCTTCCAGCAGAGCCGCCAGCATCTGCCCTGCGTTGTCAAAACGCTGTTCAGGGTCCACGGCCATCGCTTTTCGCATAAACTTTACAAAAGCCAAACTGGTTCGTTCGCGCAGACGTTTGTGACCTCTCAGCGGCCAACGAAAAGGCCAACGCGGCAGAAAACCTGTGATAAATTCGTAAATAATCAGCCCTGCGGAAAAGCAATCGCTGCGATAAGTCGGCCTGCCGTATGCCTGTTCGGGCGCGACGTAGCCGGGAGTACCGAAATCATCAACAGTTGCCATCCGTCCTTTGAGCTTCAGACAGATACCGAAATCGCCTAAGGCGGCTCTGCTGTCAGGAAACAGAAATATATTTGCAGGCGTGACATCGCAGTGCACCAACCGGTTGCGGTGCGCGTACGCAAGACCGTCAAGAACCTGACTCATAATTAATATAATCCTGCGGACGGACATGGGTTTTGAACGGTCGGCCAAAGTCCCCACACACAACTCGGTGGCCAAAACGGCGAAACCATCAATGATGTCAGCGTTTTTGACCGGCATTATATGCGGATGACGCAATTGAGCAACCAGCCGAACTTCCCGAAACAAGCCCTGATTATCGCGTTCGCCGTTGACGCCTATCTGAGGAATCTTTAAGGCTACGGAAATATCTTCTATGCAATCTTTAGCCTTCCAGACCTCGCAGCTTCCGCCTACACCTAAGCGTTTTTCCAAGCGATACTTGCCCAGACGTCTGCCGGCAGCCAGATTTAAAGCTGACGTTCCGGAAGTCGAAACCTTACCATTTTCGATAGCAACACCCATCCCGAAATTCTACCCTTCTGTTCCAAGTAACTGGTCAGTGAACATATTGACCGGGATCTCCTAAACAACTCCTAAAATAGTCAGAGGTGAATCAATGAATTTTATCCTAAATAAGGGAAACTTCCAAGAGTATTTGTAACAATTTTTATTTTTGCCAGCCTTTTTCCTACAGAGCCAAAGGCTAAATTTTCTAACAGCGCTTGCAAGCATTCTGATTTTGGGCTATAAAGCTTACAAGCAAATTTAATATGCAGTCTGTAAGTCGGCTGAATTCGGCTGGAATCAAAAATGGAAAAAAGGATAGTAACATCGGATGGCCGCACAAAACAGCCTTTAGCGGAGGTTTTCGGATTCCCAATAAATAATTCATCCAAGGAAGCCATCCGCTACCGTAAACACCGACTTTGCCCGTTTGGTAATCGAGTGCCAAACTGCACGAAAGACAAGGCTAATAGGCCACTCGGAGTATGCAGCATATACGATAACAGCAATGTGGTTATCACGTGTCCAATAAGATTTCGTGAGGACTGGATTATCGCTGAGGATGCAGCATCATTTTTCTTTCAGTCTGGCAGCAAGTGGACGACGCTTACCGAGGTAAGGTTAAAAGATAAACGTGGTAAGTCCGCTGGCAATATCGATGTTGTGCTGGTTTCCTACGATGATGCCGGCAAAGTCACAGATTTTGGTGCACTCGAAGTGCAGGCAGTTTACATATCGGGTAACATCCGCAATCCCTTCGAGGATTTCATGAGAAATCTATCTCAAGGACGTACTTTTAATTGGTCAGGTCGTCCGAATTATCCAAACCCGGACTATTTGTCTTCCTCACGTAAACGATTAGCACCTCAGTTGATATTCAAAGGCGGTATATTCAAGGAGTGGAACAAAAAGATTGCGGTTGCACTTAACCGTGGATTCTATGAGACTTTACCCCGTTTTCGGGAAGTGGCGCCATCTGAGGCCGACATCGGATGGTTTATCTATGATCTGGTAAAGAACAAAACAGAAAATAGATTTAAGCTTAGGCACTGTAAAACTATTTTTACAAAGTTTGACGAGAGTTTGAAAAAGATTACTCATTCTGAGCCTGGAGATATTTCCGAGTTCATTGAGCAGCTCCAAGAAAAAGTGGATGAAAAGCTTGATGAAGATGAACAGCCCGATATGGAGACGATTGATGCGCCATTCTGAACAAAGTTGTCAATTGACATTCTTCGATACCGCGCCGCCAAAAGATCACGTCATCAACGTTGCATCTGTTAAACAGCGAAGTCCATTTCGTTACCCAGGGGGCAAAACATGGCTTGTGCCGCGGATCCAGCAGTGGCTGGAAAACCTTCCTTGGAAACCTTCGGTTTTTCTGGAACCTTTTGCCGGTGGAGCTATCGTTGGACTGACTGTGGCCTTTGAGAAACTTGCAGAAAAGATTGTACTTGTTGAACTTGACGAACAGGTAGCTGCTGTTTGGACAACTATATTAAGTGACGATTGCAATTGGCTGATAGGTCGTATTTTGTCATTTGATATGACTATCGAAAATCTCCGCCGAGAGCTTGCCCATAAAGTAACATCCATCAAAAGAATCGCCTTTCAAACGATATTGAAGAACAGAACCTTTCACGGTGGAATAATGGCTCCTGGAAGCGGCCTCATTAAGCATGGCGAGAACGGTAAAGGCATCAGATCCAGATGGTATCCTGAAACCATTGCACACCGAATCCAGGCAATCTCAAACATTCGCGATCGAATTGAGTTTATTCGCGACGACGGAATACAAGCTATTATCTCATACAATACCCATAGACAGGTTGCAATGTTTATCGATCCACCCTATACCATCGCTGGCAAAAAAGCTGGAACAAGGCTTTATAAGTATTTTGAATTGGACCATGAACGCCTTTTTGCAGAATCTTCAAAAGTGCAAGGTGATGTTATTTTGACATATGATAATGCTCCGGAACTCGCCGGACTCGCTTTTAGATACGGCTTTGAAACACGCACGATTTACATGAAGAATACTCACCATGCAAAAATGCCAGAACTATTGATAGGGCGAAATTTGAACTGGCTTAAATGAAAGTGGTGGGGCGAGCCCCACCCTACACAATACAATTCCTATATAAGAATACAAAATATGAGAGACGAAATATGCGATATAGCCGGATGCTGATACCAACTACTAAGGAAGTTCCCGCCGATGCGGAGATAACCAGCCACAGACTGATGATTCGAGCGGGTCTTATCCGTAAACTCGCCAGCGGCACATACACCTATCTGCCGCTCGGCTGGCGCAGCCTGCTCAAAATCATAGAAATCGTTCGTAAAGAGATGGATAGAACCGGCGCACAGGAAATTTTAATGCCATCGGTTCAGCCCATCGAGCTGTGGCAAAAAACCGGACGAAATGTTGATTATGGTGAAACATTAGCAAAATTCGAGGACCGTCATAAACGATGGAATGTATTATCGCCCACCGCTGAAGAAGTGGTGACAAACATCGCAGTGAATGAAATAAAATCATATAAACAGTTGCCAATAAACCTTTATCAAATCAGCTTCAAATTCCGTGATGAGTTTAGGCCACGATTTGGTGTAATTCGCAGCCGCGAATTCATAATGAAAGATGCCTACAGCTTCGATGCCGACCCTGCAGGCCTGGATAAATCATATAAAGCAATGTACGATGCATATTGCAGAATTTTCAAACGTTGCGGGCTGCGGTACGTCATCGTGGAGGCTGAGGTCGGCGAGATGGGCGGCTCCGGCTCGCATCAGTTTACCGTGCCATGCGAATCCGGTGAAGATACCATCGTCTATACTGAAGACGGTTCCTACGCAGCAAATCTCGAAAGAGCAGACGTCGATCCATTGCCGAAAGACAATGGACGACGTTTAGCCGGTACCCCTGTGGTGCCGGTAGAAGTCCCGCCGATGCAGGAAGTCCATACTCCCAATATCGGCAGCATCGAGTCCGTCTGCGCCTTTTTGAAAACTCAGCCGAAAGATATGATAAAGACGCTCATTTTTTCCTCCGAAGGCGACACAATCGCTGCATTAGTGCGAGGCGATCACGAGTTAAATACAGAAAAGCTCACCCAGACCATCGGCGGTGGACACGTGGAATTGGCCGATGAAACAATAATAGAAAAAGTCACCCGTGCTAAAGTCGGTTTTGCCGGCCCGATGGTAATAGCCCAGAAAGTCCCCAAAATGATTATCGACCACGCGGTGGCGGCAATGGCTGTTGGAGTAACCGGCGCGAATAAAACTGATTACCACGTTAAAAACGTTGTGCCGGGCAGAGATTTCCCGCTCGAAGGCGATAATATTATTGTTACAGACATCCGCTATGCCCAGGAAGGCGATACATACAACGGCAAAAAGCTGCTCTTTAAAAAGGGCATCGAAGTCGGACAGGTATTCAAGCTCGGCACCAAATACAGCACGAAACTCGGTGCGAAATTTCTCGACGAAACCGGCAATGAAAAACCCTGCCTCATGGGCTGCTACGGCATCGGCATAAATAGAATCATGGCCTCGGCTATCGAGTTGGGCAACGACAAAGACGGCATTATCTGGCCGATCTCTATTGCACCATTTGAAGTGATTGTTACCTGTGTCAATCAGGAAGAAACAAACGTTGCTCAGACAGCCGAAAAGATTTACCGGCAATTGCTCGATAAAGGTATTGACGTCCTGCTGGACAACCGAGACGTACGTGCCGGAGTTAAATTCAAAGACGCAGACCTTATCGGCATACCAGTTAGAGTCACCGTCGGCCAAAAGTCTCTTGCCGAAGGGAATGTAGAAATCAAGCTGCGGTCAGAACCCAAAAGCCAAAAAGTAACGGTTGAGAAAGCTCGGTCTAAGATAATCGAATTGATTAGTTCATTGAAAGAACAATTAAAAGTATAGTACCCGATTTTAAAATGTTGCGAATACGAGATTGCCACGCTCGGCTATGCCTCGCTCACAATGACACCAAGTGCGACATTATGTCATTGCGAGGAACTTGCCCCTTAGGGGCTAAGCGACGAAGCAATCTTACTAATAGTCTGTCAAAATTGTTTTTTGACTTGTCATTCCCGCGAAAGCGGGAATCCAGAACTATTAACAGACTGGATTCCGCATCAAGTGCGGAATGACAATCTACCTAATCGAATTTGACAGACTAGTAGGGCATAGTAGAAAATTTACATAATGCTGGAATAAGGAGAAAATCCTATGGATAACAATAAAGTTCCAAGACGCACCTTTATCCGTAATTCTTCTCTGATAGCCGCAGGTGCAATCGCCACTGCACTTGCTAAAAAAGCCCCGGCTCTGAGTATAGATGAGGTAGAACGCATCGTAAAAAATGAGAGAATCAAACAGTCGGTCAGCAGGTGGTGCTACGGCAAGTTTTCGCTGGCTGAGCTTTGTACCATCGTCAAAAAAATTGGCCTAAAAGCAATTGATTTGCTAAAGCCAAATGATTTTCCAACCCTTAAAGAGCATGGCCTTATCTGCTCAATGATAGAAACTCACGGTCTTACCAAAGGTATAAACAGGAAAGAGAACCATGCTGAATGCCTTGCCAGTATTCGCTTGGCCATCGACGCTGCGGCTGAGTACGGATATCCCAATGTCATCAGCTTCCCAGGTAATCGAGCCGGTATGTCAGATGAAGAAGGGATCGAAAACAGTGTCGCGGCTTTAAAACAGCTCGTCGGCTACGCTGAACAGAAGAAGGTGACAATATGTCTGGAATATCTAAACAGCAAGGTCAACCACAAGGACTATATGTTTGACAATATGAAATGGGGCGTGGAGGTGTGCAAAAAAGTTGGGTCGGAACGTGTAAAAATCTTGTATGACATCTACCATGCTCAGATTATGGAAGGTGACATAATCCGTACGATTCGCACTTACAAGGATTACATCGGCCACTACCACACAGGTGGTAATCCGGGTCGAGGCGAAATCGACGAAACACAGGAGCTATACTATCCTGCCATTATGCGGGCCATTGCCGAGACCGGTTTTACAGGCTATGTCGCGCATGAGTTTGTCCCGAAACGCGATCCAATCGAATCTCTGGCCAACGCCGTGCGAATCTGCGATGTATGAATTGTGAACCCCGCAGTGCCATACGGCATCTTGATGATAAACTGCGGGGCCAAATACAAAAAAATATTTAGCCCCCCAATTCATTGGGGGATTCAGAAAAAATTAAGATCGAATGTGGGACATTAAAGAGCCTAAACCGGTGAAACTAATTATCGGCATTCTGGCCGCTGACCGCCAGTGTCTGCTCGCTGCGATGGAGGTGATAGAAGATAAGTTCGACAAAGTCGACCTCGCAAGCGATGTATGGCCGTTCGTTCAGACAGATTATTATAAAGACCAGACCGGCCCAAATATCTTGAGACAATTCGTCAGCACCGAACATCTGATTGACCCGGCTTTGTTAGTTAAAATCAAGCACAAGACAAACAAGCTCGAGCAAAAATTAGCAGCTCGATTAGGACTTCCACTACCCAGGCCGGTCAATCTGGACCCAGGCACAATCGAGCCTTCAAAACTTGTCTTAGCCTCAACAAAAAATTATTCGCATCGTATATATATCGGCAAAAAAATGTACGCTGAGGTAACGCTTATCTTCGATAAAGGCTATTGGCGTCCTCTGCCATACACATATCTGGATTACAGACAAGAGTGCTATTTCGAGTTCTTTGAGAAGGTAAGGGCCCGATTATTGGAGCAGCTAAAACACCAGGCGCAACAAAAAAAGTGGAAATCCCGACTTTTTGGTTCTTCGGAGAAATAACTTTGATTACATTAGCAATAATTTTACTTATCGCCTCATTTGCTCTTTCGACTTTTTTGACAGCCATTGTAAAAAATTTAGCCACCCGCATCGGCTTTGCTGCATATCCATCGGCTGACAGGTATCACAAAAGGATTGTCCCCCTAGGGGGTGGAATCGCTATCTTTGCTACGCTTTTTATTTTCATGCTGGCTGCTACGGCTGTGATAAGATTTGCAACCAGCCGACTTGATTCGCTGGCACAAACCGCTAATATCACCCCTTCCGACTTTTTAGGTAAAACGGATGAGCTTTTAACCATACTGCTCAGTCTATCTGTTCTATTTGCGCTCGGCCTATGGGATGACAAAAAGCATCTTAGCCCATTTTTCAAACTGGCTGTTCAGTTCGCCGTTGCAATCGCTGCCGCTATTTGGGGTGAGGTCAGAGTTGAATTATTTATTGAAAACAAAATAATACAGACTTTCCTCTCGGCAGTTTGGATAGTCCTGATTATTAATGCCTTTAATTTTCTCGACAATATGGATGGTGCTTCAGCCGGTATTGCTGCTATAACAACTGGAATTTTATTTTTTGCTGCCGCCATGAGTGGCCAGATTTTTGTCGGCGGCCTTGCGATTGTTTTAATAGGGACACTGCTCGGCTTTTTGGTCTTTAACTTCCCGCCAGCCAAAATCTTTATGGGTGATGCAGGCTCGCTGGTAATAGGCTTTTTCGTAGCACTTCTGACTTTGCGCACAACATATTATCACGAAGCACAAAGCGGTCAATGGTATCCGGTCTTTATGCCGTTAGTCGTCATGTCAGTGCCGCTATATGACTTTATCAGCGTGACGTTTCTGCGTATAAGCCAGGGTAAAAGCCCCTTCATCGGTGATACTCAGCACTTTTCCCATCGACTCAAAGGACGAGGCCTATCCGATAAACAAACAGTCCTGACACTATATCTGGCAACGCTTTGCACCGGTCTTGGAGCAACTTTTCTGTATCAGGTTAATCTGGCTGGCGCGATTCTAATTTTTACTCAAATAATTATGGTATTAGCCATTATTGCTGTTCTTGAAGCAACCGCCAGAAATAAACTAAAGCAATGATTGATTCGACCTTACCCAAAAGCAAAAGCCAAATTATCATCGAACATATTTTACTTGCTTTCTGTCTTTGCGTTCTTGCGCTTCGCACTACGTTTACTGAAGGACCTGGCGCATTGTCATCCTCCCTGCCTGGTAACATAAGCGATGTAGTCTATAGCCTCTCCGTGTCAGGGGTACTGATATTCTCCTGTATTTTTTACTTTTTGCTGGCTTTCTGCCGCAAGAGATTTTCATACCGAGGCAGCGGCATCGAATTTGGACTACTTTTGTTTTGCACGGCTTCCATAATCGCCGGCTTTGCAGCATCAGATAAACGCCTTGCCATAACCAATGTCGTTATGATTTTTACACTACCTCTCACAGCCATATTGTTGGTACAAATATTAGATACACAGACAAAAATAAAATTAGTTCTTGTTGTCATCGCTGCTTTAGGCGTGGTGTCAGCATGTCAGGGTACTTATCAGTTTCTCATCACCAATCAAGCAATGATCGACCAGTATGAAGAGGCTCCACAAACTTTGCTCGAACCGCTCGGCATAGAGCCGGGCAGCCTCCAGCAATTTCTTTTTGAACATCGCCTTTTCACCAGGGGAATTCGCGGCTTTTTCACAACGCGAAATTCTGCAGGCTGCTTCGCACTGATGGCAAGTTTCGCGGCTATTGCCTTAATTATTGATAAATTAAAAAGTCGCGGCGAGAAACAACCAACAATAAAAAGCACAAAACCCCCAGTGAAACTGGGGGCTAAACATTTGAACCCGTATCTTCTTACCGGCGGCATGGTGATGATTATTAACATCTGTGGTCTTATCCTTACCCGCAGTAAAGGCGCAATTATCGCCTCACTCTTTGCTGCAATTCTATTCATTACATATCTTTACCTGGGCAACTGGCTCAAATCACACAAAAAAATCATAATGATTGTTTGCTTACTGCTGGTCATCTTATGTGGGTGGCTGGTCATCTCGTATGGATTGAAGCACAACCGACTGCCGGGTGGCAGTGGTATGCTCGTCAGATGGCAATATTGGCACGCATCAGCCAAAATATACGCCGATCATCCGCTCACCGGTGTCGGCCCGGGTAATTTTACACATTTTTACCCGCGATACAAACCCGCGGAAGCTCTGGAATCAGTCGCAGACCCACATAATTTTTTGCTTAATATTCTAACTCAATACGGCCCCATCGGCCTTGCCGGATTCTTAGCTATGATTCTAATCCCACTATGGAGAG
>Ga0307421_1001218_pt1 | contig 15749 bp, 13 predicted proteins | sample SalMarWE160270MG_FD_202163 | JGI IMG/M metagenome (GOLD analysis project Ga0307421, IMG submission 202163) | Salt marsh sediment microbial communities from the Plum Island Ecosystem LTER, Massachusetts, United States - WE1602-70 | ecosystem: Environmental > Aquatic > Marine > Intertidal zone >...
GATTCCCGGCGTGGGACCCGGCAGGGTCGCGATGGAGAAGAACACGGCGCCTCCTTGCGCTGGGTGGGCAGCCGGCCCGCTGTCCGATGGGGTCGATCGCTCAGATGGTATCCGTGGGATCCGCTATTTGCAAGATGTTGCATTTGCTCGCAGTCGCAGCGGGGCCGAGTTGGTGCGTATACTCCCGGCAATGGTTCGAACGTCAGCCCTGAACTCTGCAGCCCCGCTCCCGCGTGGCAGCAAGGGCGCCGACCCCGATGGGATCGCGGACGCCCGTGAGCGCGTACGTGCCCACGGGCTGCGCTGGACGCCGCAGCGAGATGTCCTTCTCAGGGCGCTTGCGGCGTCGGATGAGCACGTCGGTGGGGCGGAGCTGGTGAAGCTCTGCCGCGACATGGATGCCACGACGACGCCGTCCACGGTGTACCGAAACCTCGACCTGCTGGAGAGGCTCGGGATCGTAAGCCACCACCGCCATCCCAGCGGGCGCGAGGAATTCCACTACCGGAACGGCGGCGAACACGTCCACCTGTACTGCCGCGCGTGCGGCCGGAGATGGGAGGTCAGCTCCGCCGGCCTTGCCCGGATGATCGATGTCCTCCGTCGAGATTGCGGCTTCGAGGCAGACATCTGCGACCTGGCCCTGGTCGGGCTGTGCGGCGAGTGCAGTGCGGAGGCAAGGACGCCGGGGAGCGGCGCGCTCGGCCGTCAGTAGGGCATCCTGGGTAGGGGCATGGCAATCGCAAAGATGCCTGGAGTTGAGCGAGTAGGAGCCCGGTGGAAGGGGGCACTTCCACCGCGCGTCGGACACCGCACCCGGGGCCGTCGAGACTGCTGTCGCGGCTGCGGTCGGCGAGGGAGAGGCGGCCGGCGCACAGCCGCCAGGCAGTGAGATCAGGGTCATGCCGACCACGAGCCGTATGGTCCAGGCATGTCCTCGCATCACAAACCTGCTCCCCACGGGTCCGTTTCGCCTCGTGGCACTTCGGTGAGCACCGGATGGCTTCGGGCAGATGGTCGGCGTTCGAGTCTCCCCTGGCGTGCAGAAGTGATCCTGCACGGATCACGTCGCCATGCCGGCCCACGACGAGCTATCGGGCCCGCCGGGACCGCGGACTGTCAGGAGGCTGCGGCCGAGCGAGGGCTTCCGGTCGTCTGGCGGACGTGTAGCGAGGGCGTGATCACGACGTTGTGCGCGGGGCGATTGGGGTTTCGAATTCGCTCAACAAGAAGGTTCACCGCGGCGCGGCCGAGTGAAGTGCGCGGCGGCCGGACCGCGGTGAGCGGCGGCGTGAAGAGCTCGGCAACTTCGTCGTCGTAGGCCACGATAGACAGGTCGCCCGGCACGCTCAGACCTCGGATCTCGCATCGTTGCGTGATCGACGCCGCCGCCTGGTCCGCGTGGACGAGCAAAGCGGTCGTGCCCAGGGCGAGACACTTGTCGAGGATGACGTCGACGGTCGCGCCCCAGGACGACTCCCTTGAGCTGGCAACTGTCTCGTCCACAACCTCGAGATCGTCGATCCCGAGCTCACGGCGCGCCGTCAGCCAGCCTTGCCGCAGGTGGGGGGCCGTCGGGCTGTCGCCGCTGATGACGAGACCGATGCGCCGATGCCCGAGATCGGCGAGGTGGCGCATGGCGATGGCGGCCCCCTGCGAGTGGTCGGAGACGACCGACTCGACCGTCATGTGGAACGGGCCGACGACGGCCGTCCGCTCGACGAGCACCATAGGGATCCCGCTCGTGGCCAGCGACTCCAGTGTCTGGGCGGAATGGGCCGCCTTCATGTTGGGGGCGAGGATGAGCCCGGCGGCGTGCGCGCGGCTGAGCAGATAGTCGACGTGAGGGAGGGTGTCGTCGGCCTCGTAGGACGAACCTCGGAGCACGACGGTGAGCCCGTGCTTGGCGGCTTCCTGCTGGGCGCCCTCGATCACGCCGGGCCAGTAGTAGTCGAAGGAAGGAACGAGCATTCCGATGCGCCGTGAGCCCGCCGGGATGCCGTGGGAGTCGTTGCGCACCGCCCCGGAGCGCTCCTGGGCGAGCACGGCACCGCCGTGGACCCGGCGGACGACCCCCTCCTCCTCGAGCTGGACGATGTCGCGGCGGATGGTGATTCGTGTGACCCCGGTGGCCTCCGCCAGCTCCGAAATACGGACCGCACCGTCCCTGCGCAGGGCCTCGAGGATCGCCTCCCGCCTCGTCTCAGCGAGCCGCGGCGCCTTCGCGGACCGTTTCATCACCACCTCTTCGACAGCGTGTTCGCTCTGACCACATTATTCGCACAGCCGCTGGTATCGGTCACCCCGGCTCGTCGCTGCGCACCAGGCCTCCCCGGATTCTCCACTTCGTGTTCGGATCTGATCCGATAGTATCGAATGTATCACACTGGTCTACTGTGTTGACATAAGGGACCATTGTGGGTTCAATACGTACCGAGCGCGTGGCCGTCTCGTGCATCGCCAGACCACGCGAGGCCCAGGGGAGGGAGCAATCAGGCTTTGGTCGATCCAATCCGTGAGCCTCTGGCGGTTGGCCGGGGATGACCGTCACAAGCGCAGCGCGACCCGTGACCCGTGACCAGTTGCTCAAACGGGCTCAGGCGATGCTGGATGCCGCGATGGCCCGCGGAAGCCGCGGTCACGCCCGCATCTACTTCGACGGCCCCGTCGGCGGATACGGCCGCGACATCGACGGCCTGGAGGGTTTCGCGCGCACCTTCCTCCTGGCCGGCTTCATCCTCAAGGGGTCGGGAGGCCGGCAGGGTCGCGATGCCGCCGAGTGGTACGCCCGGGGCATCGCCACGGGCGTCGACCCCAACTCCACGGAGCGCTGGACGCGGCTCGACGAACAGCCCCAGGCGAAGGTCGAGGCCGCGTCGATCGCGCTGATCCTCGACATGACGCGCGACTGGATCTGGGACGAGCTGTCGGCCCGGACCCGGCAGCGAGTGGTCGACTACCTCAGTCCGGCAGCCGGCGACCAGACGTATCCGCGGATCAACTGGGTCTGGTTCCGCCTGGTCGTCCAGACGTTTCTGAAGTCGGTCGGCGGGCCCTGCTCGAAGGCAGACATGGAGGCCGATCTCGCGAGCCACGATTCCTTCGCGAGGGCCAACGGGTGGCTCGCCGACGGCGACGAACGAGCATACGACCACTACACGGGCTGGGCGCTGCACCTCTATCCGACGCTCTGGGCGCAGATGCGTGGGGCGGAGGCAATGGCGGCCGCCCGTGGGACTGTCGATCGTGACCGTCTCGACCGGTACCTGACCGACGCGCTTGCCCTCGTCGGTTCCGACGGCGCCCCGTTCCTCCAGGGGCGCAGTCTCACGTACCGCTTCGCGGCGGCCGCTCCCTTCTGGGCCGGGGCGATGGCCGGCGTACCGAGCCATCGCCCCGGCGCGCTCCGCCACGCCGCGCTCGCGATCATCGACCACTTCGCGGCGAACGGCGCGCCCGACAAACAGGATGTCCTCACGATCGGCTGGCACGGCCCCTGGCCCGCGCTCGCGCAGGCGTACTCGGGTCCCGGGTCGCCGTACTGGGCGAGCAAGGGGATGCTCGGCCTTGCACTCGACCCCGCGCATCCGGTGTGGTCCGACGCCGACGTGCCGCTTCCAATCGAGGAGGGGGACTTCCTGCGGGACATTCAGGCCCCAGGCTGGATCGTTTCGGGTACGCGCGACGACGGGATCGTGCGCGTCGTCAACCATGGCACCGATCACGCCCGTCCTGGAGATCGCCGCGCGGAATCGCCCCTGTATGCCCGCCTCGGCTACTCGACTGCGACCTCGCCGCTTCTCGACGAAGGAAGCTGGCGAAGCCCCCTCGACCAGTCCGTGTGCCTGGTCGACGGGCGGGGCGACGCGACACACCGTTCAGGGATGATCGTCCACGAGCTGCGGGTCGACGGCCAGGGCGCCGATGCCGTCGGCGTCGCCGTCTCCGAGTCACGTGTTCGCTGGATCGCCGCGGACGACGTCCAGCAGCGTCACGGGTCGGGGTTCACAGGGCGCGCGGTCGAGGCAGCGACCATTACCGTCATCTCCCTCGTTCGGGGCGCGTACGAGATGCGCCTCGCCTGCCTCACGGACCTCACAGAAGCGTGTCGCGAGCGCGCAATCGGTCTGAGGATCGCGGGATGGCCCATCGCGGATGACGGCCGGATCGAAGGGACCGTGATCTCGACACCGCGGCCCATTGCCGTGGCAGAAACGGACAGGCTCGTGTCGCGCGTCTACGCGCTGACGACGGGTTCCACAGCGTCGACCACCTCCGTTTTCGAGGCGAGTCCGCTGGGTAACACATCGGTCGTTCCGTGGCTTCTCAACCCCGTTCGGGCGGGAGCCTGGATGTGCGCCATGGTCGAGCTCTCGGGCACAAGGCCAGGTCGCGGATCCGCGCCCAGCCTGCCAGCGGCGGCGTCGTTCGACGCCGAGATGCGAGGGAACGACGTGGCGGTGACGTGGCCCGATAGCACGCGCACCGTCACGCGGTTCACACGGAGTTGCCCAATCCCGGGTTCGGACGGGAGCGGGGATCAGGGGTCCGAGCGATCGGGCCAGATAGAGCATGAGGAGAAGTGAGGAGATGTACATGAAGAACAGAACCAAGTGGGGCACAGGCCTCGCGGTTGCTGCGTGTCTGGTGCTGACGGGCTGCTCTAGCACGGCCGTTACGCCGACGCCGGCGACCCCTGAGCCGGGCGCCACGGCGACGCCGACTCCGGTGCCGGAGCCAGTCCACCTGAAGATGGCAGCGTGGCTCCTCGACTCGACCCCGGAGTTCAAGACCCTGACCGATGCGTTCCACGAGGCCAACCCGTACATCACGATCGATCTGGTCGAGTACAAGGCCGGCAACGACTACGACACCCAGATGATCGCGGACCTCGCCGCCGGATCGGCCCCCGATCTCTACATCCTCAAGAACCTGAGGAACTTCTTCACCTACCAGGACGGCGGCCAGCTGATGGACGTGTCCGATGTGGCCGCGGAGTACGGCGGCAACACGAAGGGCCTGTCCAACTACCAGGTCGACGGGAAGACGTACGCGATCCCGTATCGCCAGGACTCCTGGTACCTCTTCTACGACAAGGACATGTTCGACAAGGCCGGCGTCGCCTACCCGGACGGCAAGTGGACGTGGGACGACTACGCCGCTGCAGCGGACAAGCTCCAGAAGGCCATTGGCGGTGGCGACGTTTACGGCGCCTACATGCACCGCTGGCAGTCGTGCGTCCAGGGCTTCGCGAACGCGCAGGCCCCCGGCGCCGACATCCTCAGCGGCAACTTCGACTACATGAAGCCGTACTACGACCGCGTCCTGGCGATGCAGGACTCGGGTGTGCAGGTCAGCTTCAATACCTCGAGCACCAACTCGCTGACCTACCAGAGCCAGTTCGGCAAGCAGAAGGCCGCCATGCTCATCATGGGCAGCTGGTACGTCGCGGCGTACCTGGCCCAGGTTGGGACGGGTGACGCCGACAAGTTCAACTGGGGCATCGCCCCGGTGCCGCAGCTTGACTCCAGCACGTTCGACAATCCCGTGACCTTCGGCGACCCGACGGCCATCGGAATCAACCCGGCCATCGACTCCAAGAAGACAGACGCGGCGAAGAAGTTCCTCGCCTTCATCGCCGGTCAGGAAGCTGCCATCGCCCTCGCGGGCATCGGCATCACGCCGGCCTACTTCGACGACGCAGTGACTTCCACCTACTTCGCTCTTGAGGGCGTTCCCAAGGACGCTCTGTCCCAGTTCACCTTTGGCACGCACGACACGAAGCCGGAGAATCCGGTCTCGTCCAAGACCGCGAAGGTCCAGGGCATCCTGGGCGACATGCACACGGCGATAATGTCCGAGAGCACCTCGGTCGATGATGCGATCGCCGAGGCTGAGTCGCGCTTCGCCAACGAGGTGACCGACTAGCACCCAGCAGGTAACGGCGGAGAGTCCGCCATGCCTTCGGAACACCGCCTGGTGCGCGGCGTTCGCGCCGCGCACCAGGCAACTGGAGAAGTCAATTGTCCGGTGTAGTAGCGCCGTGGAGAGCGTCGCGCGCTCCCAGGGCCAGAAGAACGCTGGCGGGATTGACGTTCATCCTGCCCAACTTCATCGGCTTCGCGGTGCTGACCCTGTGGCCGGTTCTCGTCCTCTTCTACATGGCGTTCACCAAGTGGAACATCTTCGGCGGATCCGAGTGGGTCGGGCTGGACAACTTCGCCAGGCTGGTAGGGGACAGGAGCTTCCATAAGGCTCTGTTCAACACGCTGTACTACTCCGCGCTGCACATCCCCCTCACGCTGGTCGCGTCGCTCGGTCTGGCGTTACTGCTCAACACGAAGCTCCGGGGGATGGCGTTCTTTCGCACGGTGGCGTTCTTTCCCTACATCACCTCGATCGTCGCCGTTGCCGTGGTGTGGAACATGCTATTCAGCCCCGACGTGGGCTTCATCAATCAGGGGCTGAGGGCGATCGGCATCGCCGATCCGCCGGGCTGGACGACATCGACGGACTGGTCGATGCCTGCCGTGATCATCGTCGGCACGTGGCGTGAGGCCGGATACTACATGCTCATATTCCTGGCCGGCCTCCAAACGGTGCCGAAGGAGCTGTACGAGGCGGCGCTCACGGACGGCGCCAATACGTGGCAGCGGTTCGTCCATGTCACGCTGCCGTGTATTCGCCCCACCACGTTCTTCGTCATGGTCATCCTGACGATCCAGAGCCTTAAGGTCTTTGACCTCGTTCTGGTGATGACGAACGGCGGACCGGGACAGTCGACCCTCGTTCTCTCACAGTTCATCTACAATAAGGGATTCATCGACAACGAATTCGGCTACGGCTCAAGCGCCGCCGTTGTGCTGTTCGTCATCGCGCTCGGGGCCACCATTTTCCAGTATCTCGCCAACAGGCGGACGGTGGAGCTATGAGCGCGGCGCCAACCGGCTTCCAGTCCGCGATGAAGCGCCTCGCTCCAGGTGCCCCGGCGAGGCCGTCCGTCTCGCTCGTGGCCCGCCTGCTCAGCTACCTCGCGCTCATCGCTGCGGCGATGGCGATCCTCATCCCATTCGTGTGGATGGTGGTCTCCTCCCTCAAGCGGACGAACGATGTCTTCACGGTGCCGATCCAGTGGATCCCGAACCCCGTCCAGTGGTCCAACTACGAGGACATCTTCGCCAAGGCGGAGATGGTCACGTGGATCCAGAACACCCTCATCCTGTCCGCGGTGGTCGCGTTCCTGCAGGTGCTGACGGGCAGTCTCGCAGCCTATGGTTTCTCGAAGGGCCGCTTCCCGGGACGAAGGGTGCTGTTCCTCGCCTATGTGGGCACGATCGCCGTCCCGTGGCAGGCCTACATGATTCCCCAGTTCATCCTGTTCTCGCAGCTCCACATCGCGAACACTCTATGGTCGATCATCGCCCTGCAGGCGTTCGGGGCGTTCGGCGTGTTCTTGATGAAGACGTTCTACGACACGATTCCGAATGAGCTCATAGAGGCCGCCCGCATCGACGGGCTGGGCGAGTTCGGTATCTACCGCCACATCATGCTGCCGCTGTCGATTCCCGCCATTGCCAGTCTCGGCCTGCTCATGTTCGTTACGACGTGGAACGACTATCTTGGGCCGCTGCTGTACCTGCGCGACCCGTCGATCTGGACGATCCAGGTGGGCCTCCAGTCGTTCGTCGGCCAGTACGACACGGAGTACGCATTGATCATGACGGGCGCGGTCCTATCCGTCCTTCCCGTCGCCATCATCTTCGCCCTTGGCCAGCGGTACTTCATCGAGGGCATCGCGACCACAGGCATCAAGGGGTAGGGGATGCGCAACTTCTACACGGCCTACATCCACATCGGCGAGATGGTCTACATGGCCCTCGCGACGAACGTCCTGCTGGCCGTCTCAAACCTCCCGCTCCTCTACCTCTTCGTCGCCACGGACGTGCGCGCTACATGGCTGCCGGTCCTGGCGCTCGCGCCTCTGCTGGCCATTTCGCTGGCCGCCGCATTCTCCGTGTTCCAGCGGTTCACGGCCGAGGGCAACGTCAGCGTCGTGCGAGAGTACGTGCGCGCCTGGGCAGCCCAGGCGCGCCCCGCCGGCGCCACGGGCGTCGTCGTCGCCCTCGGGATGTTCGTACTCGCCGTTGACATTGGCGCTGTGTCGGGTACCCCCATTGGCGCGGCAGCCATACCCATGTTCGTGATGCTCATGGCGCTCCTGGTGTCCGCGGCCCTGCACGTTCTGGTGGGCATTGTGCTTGGCGTTGAGGCCAGGAATGCCCTCGCGCTGTGGAAGGCCAGCCTCTACTTCTCCGTCCGGCGGTGGTACCTGACGGTCATGTCGCTGTTCGGGCTCCTGCTGCTCGTCTCGATCATCTACGCGACGCCTGCCTGGGGGATCGGTCTGGTGGCGAGCCCCATCCTCTACGTGGCATGGACCAACAGCAGGCAGGCGCTCCTGCCGATCGCCGCGACCGCGGCCGCGACGGTGAGCGCATGAGCGGGAGCCCACTGAAGGAGCGAACGCCGGCCAGGTCCACCCGGCCAGAAACAGCGAAGGGGAGCCCCGCATCCGGCGGCGAGCCCATGGCGCGCGCGCCCGAGGATGTCGCAGCGGCGATCGGCGACGCGCTCCAGACGATCGACGCCAACATGGCGCCGTTCGCGACGTTGTTCCCCGAGGATACGACCGTCGGCGGTACCTACCCCTTGCGAAAGCGGCCCGGAACCCCCGACGGCTCCAACATCGGCTGGACGACGAGCTTCTGGCCGGGAATGCTGTGGCTCGCCTACCAGCTGACCGGGGAGACGCGGTACCGGGACGCCGCCCAGGGATTCGTTCCCAGCTTTGCCCGCCGCCTTGACGAGCGAGTCGATCTCGACACCCACGACCTCGGGTTCCTGTACACACTCGCCTGCGTGGTTCCGTGGCGCCTCACGGGCGACACCGACGCGCGCGATGCGGCGCTCCGCGCGGCCGACCAACTCATGACCCGCTACCTTGCGCCCGTCGGCATCATCCAGGCGTGGGGCGACCTCCGGAAACCGCAGCAGCGAGGCCGCGCCATCATCGACAGCCTGATGAACACGCCGCTCCTGTACTGGGCATCTTCTCAGACGGGCGACGCCCGCTATGCCCGGGCGGCGGGCCGCCACGCCCAGTTGCTGCGCGATCACGTGCTGCGTGCTGAAGGCTCGACGTTCCATACGTTCTTCTGGGATCCGGAGACAGGCGCGCCGCTACGGGGCGCCACCGAACAGGGGCATGCCGACGATTCCTGCTGGGCACGCGGGCAAGCGTGGGCCATCTACGGATTCGCGATCAACTACCGGCTCTCTGGCAACGTCCAGTTACTGGACGCCTCGCGGCGTTGCGCCGACTACTTCATTCGCCACCTGCCCGCGGACCGGGTTCCGTACTGGGATCTCGCGCTCACGGACGGAGCGGGCGAGCCGCGCGACAGCTCGGCTGCGGCGATCGCCTCGACAGGCCTGATGGAGCTGGCCCGAGTGCTCGACGGCGACGCCGACGGCGACGCCGCTGACGGGTATCGGCGGGAGGCGATGGGGATCCTTGGTGGGCTGATCTCGGGATATGCAACCGGCGGTGCGACCGGAGGGCGACCCCTCATAGAGCGCGGCGTCTACGACGCACCGAAGAACATCGGAGTCAACGAGGGCAACCTCTGGGGCGATTACTTCTATCTCGAGTCCCTCGTCCGCATGGCGGAGCCGGATTGGGTGTCATTCTGGTGAGGCGACGGTGCTGCGAGGTCGAGCGGTGCGATTGGTGACCTTTCGCGATGGCGCAGGAATCCGGGCGGGCGCCCTAGTCAGCCAGGGCGCTCGCCTTCTCGACCTGGACGCGGCCGACCCGAGCCTGCCCTCCTCGGTCCTGGACCTGCTGCACGGCGGTCCCGAGATGATGGCGAAGGCACGCGCGGCGCTGGAGAAACCAAGCCGTCGGCCCCTCCTGGAGCGTGAGTCGGTCCACCTCCTTGCGCCGATTCCGGTGCCCGGCAAGTTCCTCTGCATCGGCTACAACTACCGCGGCCACGGGGCCAACTCGGACGCGGAAATCCCCGAGTACCCGGACGTCTTCGCCAAGACGCAGAACACCGTCATCGGCACGGACGACGCCATTCGCCTGCCGCGAGGTTCGCAATCGGTCGACTACGAGGGCGAGCTCGGCGTTGTCATCGGCACCCGCGCATCGGCTGTGGACGCCGCCGACGCGCTCGACTACGTCGCCGGTTACACGATCGTCAACGACGTCTCCGCGCGCGACGTCCAGAAGCGGGGCAGCCAGTGGGTCCTGGGCAAGTCGTTCGACACCTTCGGCCCGATCGGCCCTGCCCTGGTGACCGCGGACGAGATCGCCGATCCGCAGGCGCTCGAGATCACCGTGCGGTCGAACGAGACAGTGACCGTGCGGGCGAGTACCGCCGACATGATCTTCCCCGTCGCCTATCTCGTCTCCTACCTGAGCTCCGCGATCACGCTCGAGCCCGGGGACATCATCGCGACTGGGACGCCCGGCAAGATCCCCGAGATCGGCGCGCTCGGCCGCTTCATGCAGGCGGGCGACGTCGTCGCCATCACCTACGGTGCCGTAGGGACGCTCACCAACCGAGTGGAAGGGCCACGGTGAAGACCCGACCCGACCTTGATGAAAGGAAAGTCATGAAGTACCACTGCTATCTGCCCACCGAGAACGGCATCAACGAGCTTCCCTTCAACCCGTGCGAGATCCTCGGCTTCCAGACGCTACGCCTGGCCAAGGGCAAGTCGTACGCCGCGGCCTCCGGCGACCGCGAGATCCTTGCCGTCGTGCTGGGCGGCGTCGCCAACGTCAAGGTGGGCTCCGCGTCGTTCGAGAAGGTGGGCGGTCGATCCAACGTCTTCTCCGGCAAGCCGCATTCGGTGTACATTCCCGCCGGCTCGGACTACGCGATCACGGCGCTGACGAATATCGAGGTCGCGATGCCGTCTGCGCCGTCAGATCTCGTGACCGATCCGTACGTGATCCGCCCGGACCAGGTGGCGACTGGAACATGGGGCGCGGCGAACTTCTCGCGGAACTTCCACCAGATTCTGACCGAGGTCGCGCAACCCGATCTGCCCGCCAGGCGCTTGATCGTTGGCGAGACGTACACACCGTCGGGCAACTGGAGCACCTACCCGCCTCATCGTCACGCCCATGAGGCGCTGCCGGCCGAGGCCCGGCACGAGGAGATGTACTACTTCCGCGTGAGCCCGGCCGACGGATTCGGGATCTGCCACATGTACCAAGACGATGGCTTCGAAGAGAACTTCACGGTCCGCGACCACGGGATGCACATGATGCCGTCCGGGTACCACACGGTCGTGAGCGCTCCCGGCTACACGACGTACTACCTGTGGTTCCTTGGTGGCGAGCATCGCACCCAGGGGGCGATCGACGACGCGAACGTCGGCTGGGTGGGCCGCACCGTGCCCATGCTCCGGCAGCTCGGACACTGAGGCGGCGGCCATGATTCTCGATGCATTCTCGCTGGCGGGCAAGAAAGCCCTGGTCACCGGCGCCGGCCGCGGGATCGGCAAGAGCTACGCGCTCGCGCTCGCCGAGGCAGGCGCCGACGTCGCCGTACTCGACCGCGCCGGTGCCGCCGATGCGGCCGCCGAGATCGCGGCTCTCGGCAGGGCGACGCATCCGATCGAGGTCGACCTGCTCAAGTCCGGGCCGGGCGAACTCGACAACGTCATCCAGCAGGTGGTCGACGCACTGGGCGGCATCGACATCCTGGTCAACAACGCGGGCATCATCCGGCGCGCCCCGGCCGAACAGCACTCGGCCACGGACTGGGACGAGGTGATCCAGATCAACCTGACGGCAGTGTTCTTTCTGTCGCAGGCGGCCGGACGGCGAATGCTCGCCGCCGGCGGGGGCTCGATCATCAACGTCGCCTCGATGCTGTCGTTCCAGGGCGGCATCAACGTCCCCTCCTACACCGCCAGCAAGCACGGCGTGGCGGGTGTTACCAGGGCACTGGCGAACGAATGGGCGGGCCGCGGTGTGACCGTCAACGCGATCGCCCCCGGCTACATCGCGACCGACAACACCGCCCAGCTTCGAGCCGACGAGACTCGCTCTGCGGAGATCCTCGGTCGTATCCCGGCGGGGAGATGGGGCGCACCGGACGACCTCCGGGGTATCGTGGTCTTCCTCGCCTCGGACGCGGCTCGCTATGTCAACGGCGCGATCATCCCAGTCGATGGAGGATGGCTTGCCCGCTGACCAGGACGTTCTCACGACGCTCGGACGTCATCGTCTCGTGCCGGTCGTGGTCCTCGACGAGGCGATAGATGCAGGGCCGCTCGCGCAGGCCCTGCTCGAGGGGGGCCTGCCGCTCGCCGAGGTGACGTTCCGAACCGATGCGGCGCGGGGCGCGATCGCGCGCATCGCCGAGCGTGGCGACATGCTGGTCGGCGCCGGAACGGTCCTCACGCCCGAGCAGGTCGACCTCGCCGTCGACGCGGGAGCGGCGTTCGTCGTCTCGCCCGGCCTGAGCCGGGCTGTGGTCGACCGATGCCGGGAACGGGGCGTGACGGCGTTGCCCGGGGTCGCCACCGCGACTGAGATCCAGGCAGCGCTCGAGATGGGGCTCACGACGCTCAAGTTCTTTCCGGCGCGCGCTGCGGGAGGCGCGGAGGCGGTCAAGGCGCTCTCCGCTCCATTCCGGGACGTGAGGTTCGTGCCGACCGGCGGCATTGACGCCGACGACTGCGGCGAGTACTTGCGGCTGCCGAGCGTCCTCGCCGTCGGTGGATCGTGGATGGCTCCTCGACGGGCGATTGCCGACGGGGACTTTGATCGCATCCGCGAGCTGACGCGAGCGGCGGTCGCGGCTGCTTCCGCAACGGTTTAGGCTGGAGGGGATGGGCAAGGTGGCAGGGCTCGGCATTCGACCGTTAGGGAAGGACCTGTACGACGCAGTCGCCCTCGGAGAGGTCATGCTGCGCTTCGACCCGGGGGAGGCGCGGATCAGCACCGCGCGAAGCTTCCGGGTGTGGGAGGGCGGCGGTGAGTACAACGTCGCGCGAGGACTTCGCCGGGCGTTCGGCTATCGCACCGCGATCGCGACCGCACTCGTCGACAATCCGGTGGGCCGCCTCGTCGAAGACTGCATCCTGAGCGGGGGCGTCGACACGGGACTCGTCCGCTGGGTGCCGTTCGACGGGATCGGCGCCCTTGCCCGAAACGGGCTCAACTTCACGGAGCGGGGCTTTGGAGTCCGGGGTGCCGTCGGAGTGTCCGATCGCGGCCACACGGCTGCCTCGCAGATGCGCCCGGACGACGTCGACTGGGAGCATCTGTTCGGCGAGCTCGGCTCGCGCTGGTTTCACACCGGAGGCATCTTCGCCGCGCTATCGGAGTCGACCGCGCGGACGGTGATCGAGGCGGTGAAGGCGGCCAAGAGCCACGGCACCGTCGTCTCATACGACCTCAACTACCGCCCCAGCCTCTGGAAGGACAAGGGCGGCATCGAGCGGGCACGAGCGGTCAACCGCGAGATAGCCCCTTACATCGACGTCATGATCGGCAACGAGGAAGACTTCACCGCGTGCCTCGGCTTCGAAGTGCCAGGCGGCGATCCCAGCCTCCAACGGGTCGAGGTGGAGGGCTTCGCGGCGATGATCCAGGAGGTCGCGCGGACGTATCCCAGCCTAGCCGTGATCGCCACGACGTTGCGCACGGTCCGGTCGGCGACGGTGAACGATTGGTCCGCGATCGCCTGGTCGGCAGAGTCGGGGCTCGTGAAGGCGACCGAACGACCTGGCCTCGAGATCCTGGACCGGGTCGGTGGGGGCGACTCGTTCGCGTCCGGGCTCATCTGCGGGCTCCTCGACGGTGAGGATCTGGCGACTGCCGTGGAATACGGAGCCGCCCACGGAGCCCTCGCGATGACGACGCCCGGCGACACTTCGATGGCGACCCGGGCCGAGGTCTTGAAGCTCGCGCGCGGCGGCGGAGCGCGGGTCGACCGCTAGGGGGTTGCGCCGCGCCGCTGGCCCAGATAGGCATCAGCTGACATGCGTGCCGTCTGGCGCCGCCGTCCCGTAGCTAGCCTTCGAGGAGGATGACGCTGCCCACGCCGGACGGGATGAAGTCCTCGCCCCACTCGTCGGCGAACATCTTGATGGCGGTCGTCCCGGTGCAATGCGACGGGGCGACCTTCTGCACGCCCATGTCGCGAAGCGCCGCCATCACCGCGGAGATGTGCGCCCGCGAGGAATCGTAGAGATGGAATCCGCCGATCACCATGTAGACCGGCTCCCCTGTAAGGTCGATGGCGGCCTTGACCATCTTGTCGACGCCCGGGTGCGCGCAACCGGTAATCACGACCAGCCCCTGCGAGGTGCGGAGCACCAGCGCCTGCTCGGCGACGCTGCCTCTCACCCTGCCCGTGGTGAAGATGCCGGGCACGATCTCCATGCCCGGCGACGTCTCGATCACGTCCGTTCGTGATCGGACGCCACGGATGTAGGACGCGCCGAACTCCTTGAGCAGGTACACGGGAGGCTTCGACGAGACGCCCAGGAAGGCCGTCAGCCCTCCGGTGTGGTCCAGGTGGATGTGCGATAGCACGACCTGCTGGACCGATGCTGGGTCGATCCTCAGGGTGCGCATGTTGGCCAGCAGGATCTTGCCGCTGGTGCCGGTGTCGAACAGGACCGTTTCGGCCCCGTACTCGATCAGGGCGGAGAAGCCCCAGTCGGTCTGAAGCCGCTTGTCGTAGGCGACGTTGTTGTAGACGATGGTGATCGCGATGTGGCTTGGGGCAGTATCGGCCGGCATGGGGTACTGGGTCGGCGGGATGACCGTCATCGGGCGCCTCGAAGGTGACGCTGTGGCGGTCGGGGAGGGGCTGGCGGTGGCGGTCGGCGCCGGCTCCGTGGGGGCGGCCCCAACGCATCCGGCGATCAGGATCGCGGAGACGATGAGCGCCGTCAGCCTGGGCACGGGAGAGGCAAGCGTTGGCACGATCGGATGGCAGGCTCGGTGCGGGCTCCGGCGAAACCAGTTTAGCGCGGCCTGGCCAGCGCCCTGTCTCTCTCCGGGAGCCTCCGTTCCTTCGCCCTACCGTCGCTCGCAGGCACCGATGTCGGGGCGGCTGTCGCGCGGCTGGCCGGTGATGTCGTCCGGGGCCGCCTCCGAGGCGAGCGCCGCGTCGACCGCGGGGCTGTCGGGGCGGGGCATCGGATCGAAATGCTCGATGCTCGGGTCCGTCAGGCCGGACGCCACGCCGCACAGGTTGCCCGTGCCCGGGCATGGCGTCACGTTGCCGAAGCGCACCCCGGTGATGAGGGAGTTCACCACGACGAAGGGGTCGGCGGGTATCGGTGGCGTGGATTCGTCGTCGTACCAGGCGAAGGCCACGTCCTCGTCCTCCTGGAACGCCCGCTGGCCCTGGAAGATCGAGTTGCTGACCCGCACCGTCTCCTCGCCCGTGCACTCCTTACCCAGGGCGCAGCCCGCGGTCATCAGGACGTTGCCCTGGCCGGTGATCGTCGCGTTCCTCACCTCCACCCGGCCGCCCGGCTGCAGGTCCAGGGAAAGGGCGTCGCCGCCTGCCCGGCAGTCGTCGTCGTTGTTCCAGTAGCGCATGCCGTGGAAGGCCCCGCAGTCGCCGACCAGGACGACGTTCTCGAGGACCGCCCGCTCGGCCGTCAGCTTGATCTGGTTGCCGTCGTTCCCGGCGGCGATA
>Ga0307421_1001221_pt1 | contig 15735 bp, 14 predicted proteins | sample SalMarWE160270MG_FD_202163 | JGI IMG/M metagenome (GOLD analysis project Ga0307421, IMG submission 202163) | Salt marsh sediment microbial communities from the Plum Island Ecosystem LTER, Massachusetts, United States - WE1602-70 | ecosystem: Environmental > Aquatic > Marine > Intertidal zone >...
TAGAGCACGTGACGCGCTCCCAGGCTGGTGTCGTACTGCCGTCGGCTGACGGGCTGGTAACGACAGATGCAGGCCTGCCTCTTCTGCTCCGATTCGCAGACTGCGCGCCGCTGTTCCTGTACGACGCCGCCGGGCCGGCCATCGGGCTGGCCCACGTCGGCAGGCGCGGGTTGTCGGCCGGTATCGCTCCGGCAGCGGTCGCAGGTATGGTGGAGCACCTGGGGTCCGAGCCCTCACGGCTGTGGGCCGGCATAGGACCAGCGATCGGGGCCTGCTGCTATGAGGTAGCGCCGGACGAGGCGTGGGAGGTCGAGGCGGCCTGCCCGCCCGGTTGTGAGGTCGTACGACGCACCGGCGGGCGGACCTTCGTCGACCTGCCCGCCGCGGTCGAGGGACAGGTCCGGGCGGCGGGGGTCACAGAGATCGAGAACGCGGGGCTGTGCACGGCGTGCCATGTCGACGAGTTCTTCTCCCATCGGGCCGAGCGGGGGCGCACCGGCCGCTTCGGGGCCCTGATTGGACTAGCTGGATGAGTCAAGTGCGTCGCAACGTCGAGCTTGTGCGACGGCGGATTGGGGCGGCCGCCTTACGGGCGGGCCGCGAGCCCTCTGACATAACGCTGGTAGCGGTTGCCAAGGGGTTTCCCGCTGAATCCGTCGTGGAGGCTTTCGACGCCGGTCTGCGCCGATTCGGGGAGAACCGGGTGGAGGAGGCTCGTGGCAAGATGGCCGCTGTGCGAGCGGCTATCGGGGGCAGCCAGCCAGAGTGGCACATGGTGGGCCACATCCAGAGCCGCAAGGCGGAGGACGTGGCTGAGCTGTTCGACTACGTCCACTCCGTCGACCGGCTGAAGGTTGCCCGCCGTCTCGAGCGATTCGCGCGCGAGATGGGTCGCATCCTGCCGGTGCTCCTCGAGTGCAATGTCTCCGGCGAAGAGAGCAAGTATGGCTTCGAAGTGGCGTGCTGGGAGGAGGAGGCTGTCCAGCGCGATGCGTTCTTGAGTGTGGTGGCCGAGATCCTCGAGATGCCGGGTATCGCGGTGCGGGGCCTGATGACCATGGCCCCGCTGACTACGGACGCTGAGGACGTACGTCCGGTCTTCGCCCGTCTCCACGCACTGCTCGATCTCCTGCGAGAGCGCTGGCCGGCCGGCGATTGGCGCCATCTCTCCATGGGCATGACAGACGATTTCGAGGTGGCGGTGGAGGAGGGGGCCACCCTGGTGCGCATCGGCCGGGCCGTCTTCGGTGATACCAGACCGTAGAGAGGAGGCCTCTGTGGCAGCGACTGTCCTGAGACTAGTCAGCTTCATCTTCTGGGCCTACCGGCTGCTGATTATCGTGCGCGCCCTGCTGCCCTGGTTCGGAGTGGGCTACCGCCACCCGGTCATGGCTTTCCTGATTCGAGTGACAGAGCCTGTTCTCGGCCCACTTCGCAGAGCCTTTCCGCCAGCCGGCGGCATCGACTACACTCCGCTCGTGGCACTCTTCCTGCTCTGGGCGATCGAGCGCCTGGTCACCGCGATGGCGCTGGCGTTGTTGTAGGGCAGGGTGCGAGCATGGGACTCCACGTAGACGAGGGCAATGGGTGGTGCGCGTTCCGCGTCCATGTCACGCCTCGAAGCCGGCAGAATGAGGTGGTAGGGATCCACGGGGACGCCTTGAAGGTGCGAGTAGTGGCGGCGCCCGTAAGGGGAAAGGCGAATCGTGCCCTGGAGCTGTTTCTGGCAGAGCGACTCGGGGTTGTGGCTGAGGCGGTGCAAATCGTCTCCGGCCTCACCTCACGCCAGAAGCGGGTGCAGGTGACCGGCGTCTCCGCCGTCCACATCCAATCCGTGTTCGCTATGTCGAAGGGCCACGGCGGCGCCTAGTCAGGGTTGCCCATTCGGACTGGGGCGCGCCCCAACCGGGCGTCAGGACTGAGCTGCGGCGAGTGGCTGCGATGCCTGGCTGCCAGCAGGCGGCTCTGCTTTCGGAGCCGCTCTCTGCACCCGGACGTCGTGCCGGTCGGCAATCTCCACGAGGGCATGAAAGGCTGCATTGGCGACCGCAGGGCTGGCGTCTGACAGGGCAGCCTGAAGGGTTTCGATGCTGTCCGGCCTGCCCGCGCGCGCCAACACCTGCGCAGCAGCCAGCCGCACGGTGATATCCCCCTCAGCGAAGGCGCGCTTGGCCGAGGCCAAGGCGGCCTGCCCTGCACCTACCCCCTCGCCACGCGTCGCCGCCCAGGATATGAGCCAGGGCAGCTGAGAGATATCCGGCGGAGGCTCGACGCCCTTCGTCTCCAGCCAGTCCAGGTCCTCCAGCGCGGCGGCGACGGCTGAACGAACCGCCCATTCGCTGTCCTCTTCCATCGCGTGAATCGCGTCCCGATCGCCCTGGCGGGCCAGGGCGAAGATAGCTGCACGGCGAGCAGCCACGTCTCCAGAGTGGGCTACCTTTCGTAGGAAGTCGCTCTCTCCCCTCTTGGCCAGCGCCTCAGCAGCAGCCGGCCTCAGCGAATCGTCGTCCTGCTCGATCAGCAGGTCCTCCAGCAACTGCCGGGCAGCGCCCACGCCCACGCGGCCCAGCCCTAGTACGGCCGCCTCTCGCACGGCCAGGTGGCTGTCCCGGAGCGCAGCCGTGAGTGCCGGGAGGTCGGACACGTCTGCCATTCTGGTCATCCCGTGCACCGCAGCCAGCCTGACCTCGGGGTCGGCATGCTCGGCGGCCTTGCGGAAGAGGTAACCCACTCCTGTCGTCTCGGTTGCCGCCAGTGCCTCGGCCAGCGATATGCGCAGTGATACGGGGCACCGGGATGCGAGGAACGATCGTGCCAGCAGCGCCATCGCACCTCCGGTCCATGCTGCGTCGGCTGGCGCCTCTCTTATCCACTCCCCCACGCTCCGCACTCTGATCTGGAAAAGGTCATCCGGGCTGCCCAGCCATCCGGCGATGAGTGAGGCCACATCGGCTAGGCCGGCGCAGAACGAGAGCACCCCGTCCCAGCGGCTCTCCTCCAAGCGGTCGGCAAGGCTATCGTGACCCAGGTCCACCAGCCGGCGGGCAGCAAGGTAGAGGCGCCACAAAGGGTGAGCGAAGCAATACAGGTCCGGCCCCACCCTACGCAGAATGGCTTGCGGCCCGATCAGCGCCGTCCGGGCCTCTGTCAGAGCACCTGAAGGCCATTCCTCCAGGTGGGCCAGAGAGTCCTCCACGGCCAACTCTATCTCTTCCCAGGAGACCAACGAGCCGCCCTCGTCCAACATCCGTTGAGCGATGCGGCTTAGAGCATCGCGGCAGGCGGCCCGCAGCCACGGGGGAGTCTCCTCCGGCAGGCGCAGCTCGAAGGCTCTGTCGTACAGCGCGGCGCGGCCCGACGGCGCTCCGCCCAGTCTGGTGATAACCATCGCCCGCAGCATCAGATCGAAGGGCAGCACCCCAAGTTGAGCCGCTCGCTGCAGCTCCGCGGCCAGCCTGGAGGGCTGGGCCAGATCGCCCTCGAGATCATCGTCCTGTACTGCTTCGGCCCACCGCGCGGCCAGCCGCCCCGCCCGGCCGGCATCCCATGGCGCTATGCGGACAGGCACGAAGCCCTCATCAGCCAGGGGGGCATAGCCGCGTGTACCCGTGACTACGATCCAGACGTTGTCCGGCACCAGCTGGGCGAGACGAGATAGCCAACCTGTGGCCAGCTGCTGCTGCCGGGCAGAGAGCTCGGACCAATCGTCGGCCAAGACGAGAGCCCGCCCCTCCTTGAGGCATTCGCGCAGCACGGCTGCCAGGACCCTCTTGGCGCCGACAGCGTCAAGCGAAGCGGCGAGCAGCGCCTCCACCTCCCAGCTGTCCTTGGCCGCCCCCCCCGCTTCCTCCGCACCCCGCTGCTCCGCGGACGCGTTCTCGGCGATCCACTCCCAATCGAGGACCGGCAGAGGAACATACAAGGGAACTCGTCCCGATCCAGCCGTGCCATCGCCGCCGGGGCCTTCGGCATCGCTCTCGGCGCGGCTCGCTGCCAGGGCCAGATGCGCCAGCAGCGCGGTGCGCCCGCAGCCAGGCGGGCCCACGATCGTCAGTTGTGGATGGCCCTCGGCGATCATGTCGAGCCTAAGCTCCCGGTACATCTGGCTACCGAGTTCCACTTCGGCGAGCGACTCTGGCGGCCGGACTGGGGTGAGCAGCTCGGGCTCGACGAATAGGGAGCTCAGCGATGCCAGCTCCGGGGCGACCGTCGCATAGTCGGCCCAGCGCTCGACGGCTTTGGAGTAGCGATCCTCACCGCTGGCGGAGAGTTGGCTGCGGGCCTGCGCTGCCCGTTCCACAAGCGCGTTCCGAGCTGCCATGAAAGGCTGGCGCAGCAGACGGAGGAGGCCGAAAACGAGGATCGCTATGCCCGCCCCGATCACCGCCGAGACGAGATCGAAGACCCATAGGCTCAGGTCCGGCGCGGGCGCCACTACCGGCGCAGCTACTATGAAGAGCGAACTAGCCATGTGCGCCACTGTTTCTCTCTATGCAAGCGACCGCACCCGTAGGACCGCGGGCCGCCTGCTGCTTCAGCGGAGTATGATAGCCAGGTTTGGCGCTGATGTCAACCGCACCAGCTAGCTCCGGTGTACCATCACTTGCGAGTAGTTGTTGCGTGCGGCTCGTCGTGGGAATCGCGGATCGGGGAGCCGGCCTCTTTTGTGGTACATCCGTACTATTGACGCTCCCTGGACCATCGGTTAGAATGTGGACGATGATGGGACGGGTCCCCGCCCCCCGGAACCCACATCAAAGGCTGTTGGTGGTTACCCTCCTTTCGCAAGCCGCGGCCTCCTCCCTCAGAGGGGGCCGCGGCGCTTTGCGAATTGCACCCTACAGACGGACGAGCATCCTATCGCAGTTGTTGCAGTTGGCCACCTTGCCCTGCCGCAGCTGCCACTCCAGGCTCGGAGCAATCGCCACGCCACAGCCTGAGCAGGCGCCTGCCTCCACCCGGGCTACGGCGAAGCCGCCCTTCCTGTCCCACAGTGCGCGGAAGGCTGCCAAGTCATCCTCGTCGATCCTGGGCAGTAGGTCCTTCTGCTCGCGCTCCAGCTCCGCCAGTTCGGCGCTGATGCGATCCCGTTCGGAGGATAGGTCTTCTTGCCCGACTGACCACTCCCGCTCTGTGGCCTCTAGGCGCGACGCCGCGCCCGAGACTGCCTTCTCGGCCTCGTCTCGCAGGATCATCGCCTCCAGCACGTTCTCCTCCAGCGACTGACGTCTCCGCCCAAGTGCGGCCACCTCGGCCTGCAGGTCTGCCAGTTCCTTGGGGTTGGTGACCACGCCGCTGTAGAGCCGCTGCTCCGCCGTCCTCGCCTTTTCCGAAAGGCTCTTCAGCTCCAATTCCAGGTTGCGCTGCTGGCCGGACCCCACCTGCAGCGTCTCCTCAGCCTGCTCCAGCCCGGCGCGCGCATGCTGCACCGCCCCGCTGTCCTCGAGCTCGGCCTGCACCTTATTCAGATTCCGGCGCGTCTCCGCCAGTTCCGATTCGACCTGCTGGAGGCGATAGAGATCTTCCGGCTTCGTCATACTCTGTTCCCCCGGTCTAGAGACAAAAAGAAGAGCCCGATGCCAGAGGCATCAGGCTCGCGCGGCCTGCGCACCGTGCCATCCGAAGTGGAGCAGCGCGCCGGCCGTATGTGCCATCGCTGATCGCAGACTAGGAGGATGACTCCGCTGCTGGCTGGGCTTCGCTGGCGGCGGGCCCGCCGCCTCTGCGCCCGCTCAGGTGGCGGGCCACCAGGGCTATCGTCGCCCCCACGATCAGCAGCAAGGCGAAGAGCTGCGCCGCTGCGATCGGGCCGACCATCCAGGCATCGGGGCGCAGGTACTCAATGAAGAACCGGCCCAGTGGATACAAGATCAAATAGCCGAGGAGGATATCCCCATGTCGCAGACGACGCTTGAGCCTCTTGGAGATCAGGGCCAGGGAGACGAAGACGACAAGGCACCACAAGGACTCGTAGAGAAAGGTAGCGTGGAACAGAGTGTCCGGAGGATAGAGGGTCATGTTTCTGTAGGGGGCGATGCGGTTCGCCTCGTCGATGACTACGCCGAAGGGTAGGTTGGTGGGCGGGCCGTACAGTTCCTGGTTGATGAAGTTGCCCCAGCGGCCGAGCGCTTGGCCCAGGGCCAATCCTGGCGCGCCGTAGTCGAGCCACTGCAGTGGGCGGAGCCCTGCACGCAGAGCATAGATGATCGCGCCGAGCGCACCGCCTGCTATGGCACCGTAGATGCCCAGGCCGCCCCTCTTGATGTTCAGTATCTCGAGCGGATTCTCACGGTAGTAGCTCCAGCCCGCTGATCCACCCGAGGGCTCGGAGAAGACGTGGTACAGTCGGGCCCCGATGATGCCCAGAACAACCGCTAGCAGCAGGGCATTCCACACGTGATCCGGATTCTCGCCATCCTGCGCGGCCCGCCTTGCGGCGTAGTAGGCGCCAAGGATGATGCCCAAGACGAGCAGGACGCCGTACCAGTGAACAGCGAAGTTGGGCCCGATCTGTATGAGTATGGGGTCGACCGGTGGCCTCATCCATTCCTCCTTCTGGAAGTGTGCGGCTGATTATACCACAGGGGTGGTTGTGCAGCCAGAGGCGACTGGCCCTGCGCGCGGCAGGTACGCGGCCAGCGATGCTCGCAGGAAGGCGCCGGCGGCCGTGGTCTAGATGGCGCGGCCGGAGCTGACCAGCTTCCGGAGCAGCTCCTCCTCATCTTTTCTTGTGGCGACCTTCCCGTCCAGCTGTGCGTCACGCAGCGCGCCCAGCAGATCGCCGAAGAGGGGTCCCGGCTTCAACCCCATAGACTTGAGGTCCGATCCGGTGAGCTCAGGGTGGGCCAGGCGCCAGTCGGTCTGATAGCGGAACAGGTGCTCCCGCGCCCGCTTCCGGTCCGTAGCTACCCACGCTACCGCCAGAAGGCGACACGGATAGGGCTGCAGCAGGCGGTAGACCGTGCTCGGCCGGCGCGCCCTGCCCAGAAGCGGCACTGTATCGTGAAGACTGGCCATCAGCTCCAGGTCGTCCCTGTCCTCGCGCGACACGCGAAGTCGCTTGCAGACATCTTTTCTGTTGCAGGGGTCCAGACGATATAGCAGCAGGGCCAGGTGAAGGAAGACATCCTCCTCCGTTACCAACTCCCAGGCCTGGCGATCCAGGTCTTGTCGAAGCGCGCGGTATCTCGCCGCCAGCCACCGATCGCACTTGAGGGCAGGATGTATGTGCTGGAGCACTCCCAGCTCCCTCAGGCGCGTCAGCGCCCGCTCCGGCTCCGCCTCGGAGAAGATCTGCTCGAGCTCGTGGCGGACCCGGTCGCCGCTCACCCGCTTCAGAAGCGGCAATGCATCAACCAGGCGCTCCTCGCTACGTGGGTCGAGGCGGAAGCCCAGCCGGCTCTCCAGGCGTGCTGCTCTCAACATGCGCGTCGGATCGTCCACGAAACTCAGGCTGTGCAGCACCCTGATTACCCCACTCTCCAGATCCGCCTCGCCACCATAGAAATCGAGCAAGTCGCCCCAGTGGTTCGGGTCGAGCCGAATGGCCAGGGTGTTGATGGTGAAATCGCGGCGGTACAGGTCCTGCTTGATAGAGCTTCGCTCGACCTGTGGAAGGGCGGTTGGATGCGTGTAGAACTCCGTCCGGGCGGTGGCGAAGTCGACGCTGGGCGGCAGGTTCTCCGTGCCCGGGTCCGCCGACACCGAATGCCAGACCTGAGGGGAGAGCATCCACTTCGCCGTACCGAAGCGCCGGTGAGCGGTCACGCGGCCGCCCAGCTCCATCGCTAGCTGCCCGGCGAGGGCGATCGCATCGCCTTCGATAACCAGGTCCACATCCAGGATCGGCTGGCCCAGGAGCACGTCGCGCACCAGGCCGCCGACGAAGTAGGGCACGCACCCCATCGCGCGCGCGGCGCCCGATACTCGGCGTATGAGCGCCAGCGCGGGAGGGGAAAGAGCCCGCTCCAATAGCGCGGCCACCCCCCGGCCGCGCGACGGGCCGCGGGCCGTGCCCCACAGGGCCATGAGGTCCGTTCGCGTGACGACGCCGACAACGTCCGTGCCGTCGACAACCGGTATCTGGCCCCAGCCGCTTTCTATCATCAGCTGCTGGAGACTGGGAACCGAGTCTCGAACCCCGATGGTGACGTTGTCGGCCTGCATAACCTGGGCTACCGCTGCATTGCCCATCTCGAACTGCAGGGCCCTATCGACCGCCCTCCGTGTCAGCAACCCGACGACCTGGCCGTCATCGACAACTGGATAGCCCTCGTGGCCCGTGCGCCGCATACGCTCGGCCGCGTCCGCAACCGTGTCCTGCGGCGAGAGCACCTGCACGCCGCGCGACATAATCTGACCCACCGTCGTACGCGGTTCGACGACGCGCGGCAGGGTATCGAGTAGGTCTGCCCGCACCTCTTCCAGGGACCGGCCGCGGATCGGCGCTGCAGATGCCCGTTTGTGTCCTCCGCCGCCGAAGTGCGCCGCCACCTTGGAGACGTCGATGTCGTCAGTCGTGCTGCGGGCCACGAGCTGAACGCGGCCGTCGAGGCCGACGAGTACGAACAGCGCGGCAGGTTCGAGCAGGTCCCGCAGCTTGTGGGCCAGGGTTGAGATCTCCTCGTCCAGCCCCTTTGCGTCGGCCCAGGCTACGATGACGGCGTGCCCTTCGATCTCGTGGGTTTCGCTCTGCTCCAGCAGGAGCTCGTAGAGATCGCGCTGTGCTGGCGCGAGCGGGTGGTGCAGAAACTCGTTAGCCACGGCGAGATTGGCGGCACTCTCCATCAGCCAGGCAGCAGCGCGCATGTCCCGGTGCGTAGTGCTGGGATAGGATAGGGAGCCGGTGTCCTCGTAGATACCGAGTAGCAGGAGCGTGGCCTCGATCGACGTCAGATTGATGGAGCGATTCGACATCTCCTCTATCAGCAGGGTGGTGGTAGCTCCGAGGGGCTCACCCGAGAAGTTCCAGTGGTTGGGCAGGTCTTCGTCACGCTCGTGGTGATCGATGATATCCACCGGAAGATCCCTGGCCATGCCCTTGAGCGTGGTCAGGCTCTGGGTGTCGACGAGAAGGGCCCGCTCGATCCTGGCAGACGGCAGATCGTCCGCACCGACCAGCGAGAGCTCGGCCCCGTACAGCGTCAGGAAGGCCTGCACGTTGCGGTTCACGCGGCGAGGCAGGACGGGGGTGGCAGCTGGAAAGAGCCTGCTTGCGCCCACCAAGCTGGCAATGGCATCAAAATCAGCATTCTCGTGAGTCAGTATCACTTCCACCGGCGTGACGCTGTCCGTGCGACCTCCATGGCGATTATAGTCCAACGGCAGAGGCGACACAACCGCAGCCAGCCGCGCTGGTCCAGCGTGGACAGGCTGCCTATCTCTTGCGAGGACTGAGCGCCCTGGGTCAGGCAGCAGGAACGAAGAGAAGAGAGTACGCTGAAGGCGGCGGCTACGACTCCCACCAGCGCTTCTCACGGCCAGAGGTGGAAGCGAGCCTGGCGAGTGTCTCGAAGAGGGCGGAGACCCCTCCGCCGCTCAGCGCGCTCGTTTCGACGAAGTTGGCTCCGACGGAGTCGGCGAAGGCCTGGCCCGTCTTGGCGGGCACGGTCCGCGGGAGATCGGCCTTATTGCCGACAACTACCAGCTTCTGGCCCGGTGCGCTACGCAGCACTTCCTTGCGCCAGCGTGCCAGATCGGTGAGCGACTGCGGGTCCGTGACGTCGTAGACTAGCGCCGCCGCCCGGCTTCCTCTGTAGAAGCCCTCGCGCACCACGGCGAAGCGCTCCTGCCCCGCCATGTCCCAGATGGAGAGCTTGACCGCCCCAGTCTCGAGCTGCACCTGCTGGGTGGCGAAGTCTACACCGATCGTGGCCACCCGCGAGGCCTGGAACTTGCCCTCGCAGTAGCGCCGGATGAGTGACGTCTTGCCGACGGCGCCGTCGCCGGCGATGACCACTTTCAGCAGGGGAAGATCGGCCATCAGCTAATCACCGGCGCCACTCGCCCAAGAAGTACTCGTGGGGGAACAGCAAACCGCCGGGCTCAACCGGACTGCTCTCCAGGAGACGCTGGTTGGCCCGCTCGAATACGCGGTGTAGCTCCTCCAGGAACTCGAGCTGCTTTGCGGCCGGCTCCGTGGTGAAGACGGCCAGCATCGTGGTGAACTCGCCGGGGACGAAACAGAGCCAGCGGCCTCCTTCGATCTCGGTCGAGCGCATGCCTGCGCCGAATATCTCAACCGCGGCTGCCCGGTACGATGAGAGCATCGGTATCACCAAGGCCGGGTCCAGCTCGAAACGGCCCAGCGTGCTCAGAGGCATTCCAGAATCGTTCTCGTAGATGGCGTACCCTTGGGCGCGGGCCGCGTGCTGGCGGCGGATCAGCATGCTCTGGCCCTCGGTAATGGCGCCCTTCCATGAGTCGCTGGCGGGAGCGGTCTCGATCAAGCCTTCGATCGTCCTGATCTCCTGCTGGTAGTGGCTGTAGAGGCTCTGAAACTGGGACCGGTTGATAGTGCCAGCGTTGAAGTCCCCGGCGAGCTGATTGAGCTTCGCCCGCACCTTGCGCAGGTAGGCCCGGGCCTGGGCATGTGGATCGGCGCCAGCCGGCCTGGCCTGCGCTGCCGGGGGAGCCGGGGGCCGAGCCGTGGCTGCCTCAGGTGGTCTCTTGGCGGCGGGCTGCTGCCCGGCTCGATCGGAAACCTTCTCGTCCGACCCCAGCGCCCTGCGCAGCCAGTTGGGTATTGAAGTCATCTCTCCACAGACCCCTGCCGCCCTACGCCTGGTACATTATAGCACATGCCGGCGCACCTGGGGAGGCAGGAGCGAAGAGCTTGCCTCTGCCGCCCGAGCGTCCGCCCGGCCAGGCGCCTGACATTGCCTAGAGAATCAGCGGCCCGCTACGCCGGATAGCTATCTCGCAGCCTGATGCAGCCGAACACTCCCAGGGCGCCCCAGAGCGCCAGGCCAATCGCAGCAACCCAGTTCATCGCGATTTGTCCCCCTCCGATGATCAGAGCGGCGGCGAACAGCAGGCCCATGGCAGCCTTGTAGCCAGAAGCTTGCACAACCGGCTGGATTGTGTCGGCAGCCAGGGCATAGAAGATGAGCAGCACTGCATACAGGTGCACCAGCATCCTTCCCGCCTGCTGCACGATCAAAGCTATACCATATAGCGGGCTGTTCAGCACGTATACATCCGCAATCGAAAGCGGCACGCTATCAGGCTGCGCGCGGGCGACCGCAGCGAAGGCCAGGGCCAGCATTCCTTGCACCAACGCCTGCCCGCCAGCGAAGCCAAGGCCGAATGCGGTGCCGCCCTTGAGGGAGGGTTCGCCCAGCTTGGCATACCGAGCTAGCAGGTAGACCGCAACAACCTCGATCAGAGCAGTCGCAACACCGACGTACGCATACCACAGCAACGCGTATAGCTCTGGCGACAGCGATCCGGCGAGGTCAGCTGTGAGTTCGCTGAAGGTTCCGTCCAGCATGATTTCGAGGAAATACGCGCCCAGCCAGACCAATGCTCCCAGACCCAGAGACTGCCAGCCAAGCTTGCGTACAGCAGCGTAGACGACCGCGGCGACGGCCAGGGCGATGAATCCAACTCCGCTCACGGCGGCGATCGGTTGCACAAACGGCTGTTCGAACTCGCCGGGCTGCCAGGCCAAGTCGTAGCTTGTCGTCAGCTCGGCCTCCCAGGCCAGGCCGAGCTGATGGCTGATGGACGAGGTGGCAGTGACGACGTCATTGACGACGAAGGGGCCGATCGAATCGACCCTGTCCTCCCAGATGACGTCACCCTCAGGGCCCAGGAACTGCAGACTCACCGTCCCTGTGTAGACGTGACCGCGGAAGTCAACCCCGATCATCTCGCCGGCCTGCACGCCCTCGATGGTGATAGGTATGTTCGTACCGGGCTCTTCGCTGGATATGGAATCCCGCACCAGGGCCCCGCCAGCCGCCGGCTCTCCTCTGTCCGGTGACGCACATCCGGCAACGAGCAGCGTGAGCAGTCCTAGAGCGACCAGTGCCACTCTTCTCTTCATGTCCTTCTACTCCTCCCTGGACGAGCGGTGCTCGCCCGGCGGATCAGCTATCAAACTCGCCATCGCCTCGGTCACAGCGCGGGCCCGACGACCTATCGCTTAGCAGAGCGACAAGAGACGTGATGGCCCAGGCCAGACTGCTGGCGCCCAGCCCGAGGATCGATAGCTCGGACAGGGCCCCTCCCCAGTATGGGCCTGGCCTGAGGATTGGACCGACGTGCTTAAGGATCACGGCGGCGGCCAGCAGTAGCCCAACAACGACGCTGCCAGCCATGCCCGCCCTGCTGCCGCGGCCTGCCAGGACCAGGACGGTTGCGATGGCCCCGAAGAAGAGGCCGCCGAGCACCTGTGCCTCTGGTTCGCTCAACCCAAACTCGGCCGGCATCCCGTACAGGAAGTCGTCGACGAAGTGGGGCACGGCGAAAGTCACTGTTGCGGCACCGAAGCCGGCGACCCAGTTGCGCAGGCAGCTTCTATCTATGGACTGGTGCATTGTCCGTCGGACATGGCCTATTCTCAGTCACTGCCCCTGCGCGCACGCAAGGCAGGGGCAGCGTGGACAATCGTCGGCTGCAGAGCCCGGTCACGCCGCAGCAGGGCCGGCCGCGAACCTCGACCAGATGGCGTAGGCCAGCAGGGCCAGGGCAGCAATGGTGGTCAGCATGGCGACCGGGCCGAGCAGGACGGCGGCTATAATGTCCAGCGCGACCGGGATGGCCACCCCCATCAGGGCAAGCACCTTGAAGAAGCCGCCGACGACGAGAGAGAGGGAGCTGGCGATGAGAAGCCAGGCCACCAAGCGTATGAAGCCCTTCTCCTTCGTCAGAGGGAAACCGATGAGGAGCAGGGCGACGCTCGTGAGCAGAAGGCCAGCACCTGCCAGGCAGACGGCTACGGCATCGACCAGGCCGAAGGTGGAGACGGTAACGCCGGCCCAACCCACTGCACCGACGATGGCCAGCAGCATGGCGCTGGCGATGAAGCGCACGCAGATCCCCAGGAGATAGAACACCACTCCCAAATCAGCAGCACCTGGTTCTTTCTTGCGCGCCAGGGTATGCAGTCCCAGCGCCACCGGGACCTCGGCTGCGGCCCAGATGCAGGCGATGAACCAGGGCAGTGCAGCGACCAGGCTGTTGTCCACCATGTATGCCAGGCGTTGCTGGACCGTGCCGCTGAACGCGCCCGGCACCAGCACCAGAAGTAGCGCAATGAGCGAGACGGCAATGAAGGCGACCGCTGCGCCGATGCCAGCTGCTCTGAGGAACGTGCCTTCCCTGCTCTCCATGTATCTCCCCTCCCGGATGGGTTCATTTAGCTCGTGCCGCTCCTGGCAGGCGTCTAGCGCCTCTCAGGTGGGGTGACGAGCGGGCCTACATTACCAGACAAACCGGGCTGTGTCAAGCCGGCCCGCGCCGCACAGCTCAGGCCATTCTTAGTACCTTGGCCCCGCGAAGGCTCCCCGCCTTCAGCTCCATCAGCGCCCGGTTCGCCTCCGCCAGGCCATACTCCTCCACTTCCGGCCTGATCCCCATCTGGGCCCCAAGTTGCAGTGTGTCGGCTATGTCCCTCGCGGTCACGTTGGCCACGCTCTTCATTTCCCGTTCCATCCACAGGTGGCGAGCGTAGTCAAGGCGCAGAAGCTCCTCCTTGTCCACGCTCTCCTTGCGGATAGCGTTGATCACCAGCCGGCCGCCGGGCCGCAGGTTCGTCAGCGCTTCGACTACCGGCTTCCACACCGGGGTCGTGTCTATTATCGAGTGCAGCTTCTCAGGCGATTCGTCCGCCGTGTCGCCTGCCCAGACTGCGCCGAGCTCCTTGGCGAAGTCCCTCTCCAGCGCGCTCCTGGCGAAGACGAATACCTGAGCGTCCGGGTACTTGAACCGCACCATCTTGAGCACGAGGTGTCCGGAAGCGCCAAAGCCGGTGAGCCCCAGGTTCTGACCGTTCTGCAGTCCGGTCAGGCTGAGGGCCCGGTATCCAACCGCCCCGGCACAGAGCAGCGGGGCCGCCTCCGCGTCCGAAAGGTAATCGGGAATCGGATGGGCAGATCCCTCAGGAGCAGCCACATACTCCGCATACCCGCCGTTCACATCTCTGCCCGTCGCCTTGAACCGGGGGCAGAGATTCTCCTCCCCAGCCAGGCAGTGCTCGCACTTGCCGCACGATGAGTAGATCCAGCCCACACCGACGCGGTCACCGACGCTGTGTAGGCTGCTCTTCGGGCCGAGTGCTTCGACCCTCCCGACGACCTCGTGGCCGGGTACGACCGGTAGGTGCGGTGGTGGGGTGCGGCCCTCTATCTCGTCCAGCTCAGTGTGGCAGACGCCGCAGGCCAAGACCCTGACAAGGACCTCGCCCGCTGCCGGGACCGGATCGGGTAGCCGGTCCTGCTCCAGCGGGGCGTCGCTGTCTTCCAGGCTGGTCACCTGGCGCAGCACCATCGCTCTCATTTGCAGCCTCCCAAAGGGGGCGGGTAGCCTAGGACATGCCCGGGCGTGGTTTCCATCGCCTCATCCAATCCGTGTCCGTCATCGTCAGCCTCTCTTCTTGCAGGCTCTCCTTCATCACCGAGCGAACTCGTGCATACGGGCTCTTGTGCCCCTCTCGCCCCGCCTGCTGTCGCTGCCCACCTTCGAGTATACGCCGGCCGGGCAGCCATGGCCAGTGCGGCGGTCCTCCACCTCGCGGTCGATCCCTGTCTCGGCTGCGGGCGGCTGGCCGCCGCACCTCTGAAGGCGCTTCGCCATGCACACAGCCCGGCCGGGCCGGCCGGGCTGTGTGCCTGCTGCTACTGACTCCCGGGCTCGCAGTCGCCGCTGAAGAGCTCGTACTCGTCGCACGACGAGCCGTCGTCGAAGCGGCAGACGCCGATATTGCCTGCGCCCTCCTCCAGCGTGCCTCCCTGCTGTGCGCAGTAGCTCTGCCCCTGCCCGCAACGGCCGGCCAGGAAGTCCCAGCTATCGCACTCGCTGCCATCGGGGAAGATGCACACGCCGTACTCCCCGGCGTCGTTGGTGCGCGTCTCCTCCCGGTAGCCTAGCCCTGTGCAGTAGACGGAGGCGGGATTAGCCAGGCCCGGCGGGCCGGCAGGCGTATCCGTCGCCTCGGCCTGGCACCCGATGGCCCCCAGCAGCACGCCTATCAGGCCCACCGCAAGTATCGAACTCGTGTTCAGCTTCATCTCTCTCCTTTCACACCCGTGTTGATCTCTGCGCCGACCCATGGACGCCGCCGGCAGCCGAAAGGTTCCCGCGGCGTTCGGCAGCGCCGGCTGCGCCGCCCTCCACTTGACAGTCCGCACGACCGATAATATAATTATGCATATCCAGCTTACACAGGAGGTGAATGATGTCGGCCTCGATCACAATCGGAGTGCTGCCAACTGAGGGTCGCAGGCAGGCTCTACTAACGGCCGCGCCGCCGGTCGTGTTCGGTCTGGGCATCGCCGCGGGGGCCCTGGTAATGGGCGGGCCGTGGAACACCATACCTACCTGGCGGCTCGTCCTTGGCCTGGCGCTGATGGCCGTGCCCTGGGCGGTCATCGTCGTGGGCGGAGTGATGGCGGCAGCTCGGCGACTGCCAACTTGGGGGTATACGTGGGCCGGCGCGGCGGTGATCATGCTGCTGCTGGGGGCACAGACGGCCGCCGAGGAGCTGGCCGAGCAGGGTACGTCGGCGCTCTC
>Ga0307421_1001222_pt1 | contig 15720 bp, 13 predicted proteins | sample SalMarWE160270MG_FD_202163 | JGI IMG/M metagenome (GOLD analysis project Ga0307421, IMG submission 202163) | Salt marsh sediment microbial communities from the Plum Island Ecosystem LTER, Massachusetts, United States - WE1602-70 | ecosystem: Environmental > Aquatic > Marine > Intertidal zone >...
GCCAGGCGTTTCAGGGCAGTTGAGGCGGTCACATGGCCCCGTTCCAGGGAGGCGTAGAATTGGCCCATCCGATCCCATTGCTCACGAATCCAGTCCATCCGAATAGTCCGGTCCCAGCGGCCAACCAGGGCGGCTAACGGCCCATAATGGAGACCATCCCAAAACGGGGGCAATTTTTAACCGGCATTGATATTCGAGGCTCCAGGTAATTTTTTACGGCCGTTTCCCTCTTGCATCATCCACTGTAAAATGAAATTAAGGTAACAAATCTCAGCGCCGATAAAGATGGCTACCAGCGCTGCATCTTTATGGTGGAGAATATCCGCTAGATCAACACATGAGCGATGGCAAAAATAGATGTGTATCAATTACGGGTTTATCTGCGCCAGATCAGTCCCATGATTTGGCGGCGTTTCCTTGTACGCGGCGACAGCACCATTGCAGACCTGCATTACACTTTACAAATCGCCATGTCGTGGACAGATTACCATCTGCACCAATTTCGTATTCGAGGGAAACGATATGGCATCTCCCGCATTCACGGCCCCACATTTCGTGACCGGGCTCAAGATGTCCCATTGAGTCGTTTTCAGTTCCGCTTGCACGAACGCTTCCTTTATGAATATGATTTCATCGACCAATGGGAGCATGAAATTCGCGTTGAAGAAATTCTCCCTTTTGATCCAACCAAGATTTATCCCGTATGCACAGGCGGAAGCAAAGCAGCGCCGCCTGAAGATTGTGGTGGCCCCGGACGATTCCTAGCCCTGAAACATCACTACAACGAAGGTTACATTTTTCATCGTTTACTTGAGATGGTCGATGAGGGCGGTCTGGTTGCTGACTATTGGGATGAGATACACGAATTCAAGTATTGGCTGCAAGTAAACAGGTTTGACCGGCGAGAAGTTAATCGCCGCTTACAATTGTATGCTGCTGGCGACGAGGAATGGCGCCAGTTGTAAGGGAGAGTTAAAGATGAAAGCAACCATCCAAATCATCATTGAACATGAATCGTTGGCAGAACCTATCACAGAAGAAATCGCTTGTTTGTGTCAAGGCGATCTCGTCCCAGAGAATTTCGGCCTGACACTTGACGAAGGGAAGATGCTACTCGCCAAAATCCAGGAAAACATGGTAGCGCAACAAGCTGCCGCCTATATTGCAGAACAGCGGTCTTGCCCTGAATGTGGCCAGCGGAGAGGTATCAAAGGATCACACGAAATTATTTGGCGTTCTTTGTTCGGTACATTGAAGATTCATAGCCCACGTCTATACACTTGTTCCTGTCAACCACAAGCAAAAAAGAGCTTCAGCCCGCTGGCAGCATTGCTCCCAGAGAGAACCACTCCTGAATTCAGATATCTTCAAAGCAAGTGGGCTTCGCTCATGTCCTATGGTTTGAGCGTAAACATATTGGAAGAGGTTATCCCACTTCAGGCATATACGACCACAGTGCAACGGCACACCCTTGAAACGGCCGAAAAACTAGAAGCAGAGTTGGGAGACGAACAGTACATGTTTATTGACGCCTGTGAGCGGGATTGGGAAGCATTGCCAGATCCAGACCCACTGCTTACGGTGGGGATTGATGGCGGTTACGTTCATGCCCGTGAAGGAAGCAACCGGAAAGCAGGCTGGTTTGAAGTCATTGTTGGCAAAAGCATACCAGAAAACGGCGCACCCAAGCGTTTGGCCTTTGTGAATGATTATGACGAGAAGCCAAAGCGACGTTTGTTTGAAATGCTCCAAGCACAAGGACTGCAAATGAATCAGGACATTACCTTCCTGTCTGATGGTGGAGATACCGTGCGTAACTTACAACTGTATCTCAGTCCCCAGGCGGAGCATTTGCTTGATTGGTTTCACATCACCATGCGCATTACGGCGATGAAACAAATGGCTAAACGACTACCGAAAGATGAGACCCTACCTGATGTTATATCAGAACTGGAAAGCACCAAATGGCATCTCTGGCATGGCAATGTCTATGATGCAGTGCGACGGTTAGATGCTCTGGATATTGATTTCGCTTGTTATGACGGCAATGAAGAAGAAAGAGTCAAAAAAGTATGGAAAGCCATCCATGAATTCCAGCGCTACATTACAGTCAATCAGAAATACATCCCCAATTATGGGGAACGGCATCGCTATGGGGAAACGATCTCGACGACCTTTGTGGAATCTACTGTGAATGAGGTCATCAGCAGGCGTATGGTTAAGAAGCAGCAGATGCGCTGGACAAAACGTGGTGCACATTTATTGTTGCAGGTGCGTGTGCAAACATTGAATGGCGATCTGAAAGCTGCGTTTCGGCGTAGGTATCCTAAGATGGTTACAACTGGCACAGAATGGGAAGCACTACCATTGACTACTTAGCCCCCGTTTTGGGATGGTCTCCTAGAAGTGAGCAACCCAGTCCGTATCTCAGTTCCCATTCAACAAGTATTCTATTCATTTCTCTTCTCTTCTACTTATTAACCTGTGGGGCGGCATCAGGAACTTGCAAAAAGGGGACCTCCAGGTGCGTCCAAAATGATCTGGAATACCCATGCAGCATATGCAGATCGGATTTATTGACATCACCGGTTCTTATGAGTTTCTGGTTGAATAGAAGGTGCTTTTTTGAGTGTCACAATAAATCGGGTTCCTTGATTGAGCTCACTCTCCACAGCTATCGTTCCACCCAATTCTTCAACGATAGATTTTACGATGTAAAGGCCGATCCCACTACCTGGTATCTCTGCAACGGTGACGTTCTTCGCGCGGTAAAAACGTTCAAACAGATGTGAGATTGCCTCGGCCGGAATCCCAAGTCCCTGGTCCTCGATGGAAACGCTAACCTCAGACTCGCTTTCTGACAAATTGATGTTTATCGTTTTACCATCTGGTGAGAACTTCACAGCATTATTGATCAAGTTAATAAATACTTGGTCGAGCGCGCTCTTGTCTCCAATGACCCGCCACTGCTTATTCTTAGGTTCTAAATTAACTAATACTTTTCGTGGTTTGGCAATAGGTTTAACGGCTTTAATTGAATCCACCAAGATAGGCATAAGGTCTACCGAGATATGGTCCAGCGCCAGCATACCGCTTTCCAAACGTCCGGCAGTAAGCAGGCGGTCAATGAGGATCTTCTGCCTTTTAAGTTCGCCATTCAATGTGTGCCAGTACTCTTCAAGCTCTTCTGTTGAACCACCTTCCTGGATCAATTCAGAAAGCAGGATAGCGGACGTGACAGGCGTGCGCAGCTCATGGGATGCGCGGTTGATAAAGTCTGATTTCATTTGATCTAATTGGACTTGTTCAGTGATATTACGGACTACCACAAGAGCTTCGGATGGATCAATTGGGTAAAGACGTGCGTCATACTCATCAGCGCTGAAAGGTAAGGCAAACCTTTCTACTACATGCTGTGATTCGAAGCCGCTGGTAATACTGTCGCCCAATATCTGTTGAACTAAATGTTCCGGCCATGTCTCCGATAGTTTCTTGCCCGAAATAACATCCCGCTGAATATAAAGGGGGTGATCAGGATTAGCGCTATAGTCCAGGATTGTCCCGTTTTTATCCACACGGATGAGGAGATCAGGCAAAGCAAAGAGAATGATCCGGTTGCGGGCTTCGTTTACTCGGATCGATTCCTCATAATCATTGCGCTGTAATGCTGAACCGATCAAATTAGCTGCGGTATGAATCGTTTCGCGTTCCGAAGATAACCATGATGTTTTTTTCTGATCAATAAATAATCCAAAAAATCTCCAAACCCCCAGCGTATCGCGGATGGGCACAATGCCGATAGACAGATCTGGGGAATTCTTCTCTACCGCAGATATATAGAAATATTCCCCTGTTTCATTCAGAATAGAAGACTCATGGAGGAATAGTGCCTCGGTAATATTGAAGTCGGCTCGTTGCTTGTCTGTCCATTTGTATTGAATATCAATCGAGGTCTTCTCTGATAATGTGGTAATCTCGAAAATGGCGCAACAAAATGCTTTCATCGCCTTTCCAAGTGATTCCAGGACCTCTGGTATACGGGATTCAATATCTGATGATTGGAGTAGACGGGCAGTTGCATCACTGATCAGAGAGAGAATGCGAGCCTGGCTTCTCAACATTTCTTCAGCATTTTTTCGTTCAGTGATATCACGGGCAATGCTCAGGACGTAGGCAGGTTCGTTATCAGAGCCATAAACCACTGATGTACTCACCTCAACAGGTAAGGTCGATCCATCCTTGCGTTTGAGAATCCGCTCGAACAAATTTGGGCCTTCGCCCAATCTGTTGGTACGAGTAAGTTGTTCATCCAATGACAGTAGGTCACTGACCGGCAATCCTATCAATTCCTTTTCTTCATATCCCAATAAATTCAAAGCCTGCTGATTTGCGGCCAGATAAACCAGATCAAGTCCAATTATAAATACACATTCGCTTGTCTGATCGAACAAAGCACGGTAATTCAGATTCCTTCCTAGATCGGACTTCCCTACATCGGTAGGCAGTTTTCGAATGCCTGATTGTTGCGAAATGGGTATGTTTTTATCATTCATAAATGATATCGTCCTGACCCGGCTCGGGAAGCAGCGCGCGCACAGTACATCCCTCAGGGCTTTCAATAATCTCAACACTACCACCTAGGCTTGAAAATACTGCCCGAGCAATGGTTAAACCCACACCAAGACCTTCGTGTACGCGTTTATCACCCTGGTTTATTTGATAAAACCTATCAAATACCTTATCCTTAAAATCAGCTCGGATGCCGGGCCCATTGTCCTGCACTTGGACGATAGCCCCCCCATTCTTTAGGGGTGTTAAGGTAAAATGGATAAATCCATTTTCAGGGCTGAATTTTAAAGCATTATCTAAGAGATGGACAATTGAATGAGTGAATTCACGCCGGGGGGCAAGGATCACCCCCTGCTCTGGGCAGTCTATGGATAGGTTCAGTTTTTTGTTCTTGTAACGATCAAAACGTTTCTGAACTGGGCCTATGATATTGATGTTCAGATCAATGGCTTGCCTAATCGAATTGAGATTTTCTTGATCAATGTCGCTCAAAATAATCAAGTCAGTGACCAGGGATTTGAGTCGATCCGCATTGGACAGGGCGGTCTTGATGAACTGGCTAGTTTCCTCAGGGTTCTCAAACCGATTTCTTGCTGCCAACTCCAGAGGTAATAATATATTCGTGAGCGGTGTGCCTAATTCGTGATGGTAGTTTTGGAGGATTTCCTGCTTCAATTTTTCCATATCCTCCTGGGCGATCAGCTTCATTTCATCTCGTCCGCGTGTTTGTTCTGTCTGCACACGTCGAAGAACAGCCTCTATCCGAGCAAATAATTCCTCGGTTTCAAATGGCTTTGTAATATAATCATCTGCCCCGTCTTGAAGGCCACTGACGCGATCGTCCACACTTGTGCGCGCTGTAAGAAAAATGAATGGAATTGTGGCAAGCTGAGGATCGTCTCTCATTAACTTCCGCAACTCAAATCCGTTTGGCGGAGGCATCATCACGTCTGAGACGATCAGGTCCGGAAGGGCCTCTCTTGCCTTTTGAAGTCCATCTTCCCCGTTGACGGCTGTAATAACAGAATATCCGCGCCGCTTGATTTTTGCTGCCAAGGCAAATAACAAAGCCGGTTCATCGTCGATAATCAAAATAGTAGCCATAACTTAGTTTCCTCATTTTTACTTGTTCTCGTTGAATTTGTGAGTCGTCCCCCAGGCTCTGTCCATCAATCCGGGATTATTACCCACAAACATGATTTGGATCGTTCCAATTGATAATAGATCACCCGAGTTAAGCACACAGCGATCGATTTTTTTACCGTTCACAAAGGTTCCTCCGGTTGAGTCGCGATCCTGTAGAATAAATTTGCTGTCTTCCAAGCAGATCTCCGCGTGAAACTTCGATACGAACGCCTCATGAAAAACGATATCATTATCCATTTGGCGCCCAATACGAGTGAGTTGTTTTTCTAGGGGGATCATTTGCCGATTGATTATAAGAAAAACATTTTGCTCGGATGGAAATGCTTCTAATTTTGAGGTTGGCTCATCCATGATAGTCTCCTCTTCATCGATCCCTTGGAAATTCTGGCTGGCTTGTATAGATCAATGATCTAAAGTGGGTTTTAAGCTCTTGCTGGTCAAATTGGGGGCTGGATATTTCATTGTTAGATGTGAGAACCATGTCTTGTTTCCGGGTAAGCCGATATGGAAGGTTTGATATGATTGGGTCGGATGTATCATCAATATCAAATTTACCCAAAGCCAGCGAGATCTGTTTGCCATTAAACCCGCGAGGGGAGCCTGTGCCTGGACATTTCTCACCATTGCAGTATGGTTCCCGCGCGGGTATAAGGAACTTATTAAGTCTTGTCATTTCGCAGGTATGGAAAAGATACAAATGGATCCTTTCCCGCTCCTTAACTGATAGTTCGACTTGTATAGGCATGATGTATTTAGATCCGACCAGTTTACGTTTCTCGGATATATAGAAACTCTTCCAAAGGTGGCCCAACTTCTTATCATTTATCGCCATACCTTAAAGCCAGATGAAGTTTTGATTTGTTGAGGTGCTTGATATTCCTCTTTTCCTCCCCATCTCAAAAGTCAAGGGCAATTGCTGAGGCCCCAAGAGCGGCACCATACGTTGTTAAGTGATCCAAGGAAGAATGCTATAGTTTGGAGGCAGTCTGTGGAATCGCTTTATCATCCATCTTTGTTCTCCCTCAACTTCAAAAACATTTCCACAACCTTGGGGTCAAAATGTTTACCCGATTCTTCTTTAATATGCGCCAATGTCTTTTCTTTTGACCAGGCTTTACGGTAGGGTCGATCAGAGGTCAGTGCATCCCAAACATCCACAATGGCGAAGATGCGAGCCGCGAGCGGGATTAGTTCTCCCTTGATCCCGCGGGGGTACCCAGTGCCGTCCCATCGTTCGTGGTGAGAGTAGGGAATTTCCAGAGCCGGCCGCAGGTATTCGATTGGATAAAGCCAATCCAGTGTATAGACTGGATGCTGCTTCATGACCTGCCACTCTTCGTCGCTGAGTTTGCCAGGTTTCTGTAAGATGGCATCAGGGATACCCATTTTGCCAATATCGTGCAGCAGCGCCCCCCGGCGGATGTGTACCATTATTTTTGGACTGATTTCTAGGGCTTGGGCCAGATCCATGGTCATATTAACCACCCGTCGGCTGTGGCCTTCGGTTTCCATATCCTTCAACTCCAGGGCATGAGCCCATCCTTCAATGGTAGCGTCGTAGGCCAGGGTTAAATTTACATTAGAGCGCTGCAGATCATTAAACAGGGTGGAGTTATCGATCGCAATGGCTATCTGGCCCGCCAGGCTATGCAGGTAATTCACCCACTCAACGTCAGGTTCCAGGGCGGATCGATGGAAGATTTCCAGGACACCGACTAATTTCCCCTTGGCAGTCAGGGGCACACCATAATAGGCTACAAATCCTTCTTTGCTAAATTGAGGGGATACATGGGTTATGCCATCATCCTGGTTCAGATCGGGGATAAAGACATTTTCTCTATGTAAACCGACCTTCCCGGCGTTCCCTTCTCCCAATCGCAGGTTTGTATACTGAAGAGCATCGGTTTGGAAGCCGCGACCTTGTGCGAACTCCAAAATGTGGAGGTCTGCCTGGTAGAGCAGCACTACCGCTGCATCTACTTCCAATTGGACCAGTACTTGCTCCAGGATGATGTTCAGAGAAACATCTATATCAAAACTACCCATGATGGCTTTATCAATGGTCCGCAAAGCGTCCAGGCGCTTGACATTCTCCTGGATTTCTCTGGCCGTTTTATTTCGCTCGGTGATGTCGGTAAAGACCACAAGCGATCCGGTAAAATGGCTTTGTTCATCCGTGAGGGGTGAACCGCTTGAGAGAACAGAAATCCGCTGGCCTTCTTTGTTAATCAGATCAACCTCATATTGGGTAGATTCTCCTTGTGAGCGTTTTTTGTTTTGGGCCTCGATGATAGGATGTTGATTGGGAGGGACAATTATTTTCCAATGTTTTCCAATCAACTCTCCAATTGGGTAACCCAACAGCCTCTCTGCAGCAGGATTGACGAAGGTAAAGATACCTTCAGTGTTTTCAATGATTATGCCTTCGGCCATGTTTTGCACGATCCCTTCGTTGAACGCGGCCAATTCCTTTGTCTCAGTAAAAAGATGTGTCTTCTCGAGGGCGATGGAAGCCTGGTTTACAAAGTTTATGATGGCTGGCATATCTAACCGGCTCAATTCCGACCCAGAGAACGACAATAAGCCAAATTCCTCCCCCTTGACAATTAGTGGGGTAATAATAGATTGCTGCTTGCCAAACAAATCCATTATTAATTTTATTACCGGACGCGGCACTTTTGGTAGAGCCTCATTTATCGGGTCATATTCAAGTTGACTGAACACCGCCTGTTTCCCCATGAGGATCTTGTGATAAAAACCTCCCGGCACCAGGGGAAATTGGTAGGAAATCTCTGATAGACCGGTGAGTTTTTCTAATTTTCGCGCCAGCCCAGACGGGGTGTAGTAAGCCGCAGCCAGCTTTTTCTTATCTTTCGTGAGGGTAAATACAGTCACATCAAACCCCATCTCATGCACCCGCTCCCCAATAACTCGGAAGATTTCATCCGCGTTATTGGCCTGCTGTATGAGAGGAGCAACCTGGTTGAGAGTTAGAAATAAGTTCCGGCTGTGGGTTTTCTCATCATCTGCCTGAACTTGGTCGGTGATATCGCTAATAATTCCTTCGTAATGGGTGATAATTCCCCGGGAATCTCTGCGTATATAAGTTGCATCACTAATCCATTTTATGTTCCCGTTTTTTGCAATAATTCTGTAAGGGTTATGCACAAATGATTGCTGCTCTATCTTTTTACTATAACTTTCCACGTCTCCTGCAACTCTTTCAAGATCATCACTGTGAATGAGATCAGAATATAAGATTTCTCCTTCCTGGAATTCCTGCCTGGTATATCCAAATATATTTTCTACATTCTCCGATACATAATCAATGGGCCATCCTTCTTCATTTTTCCACAAGAATGCTACCGCCGGGCTGCGGTTAATAATGTTATTCGCTTCGATTAATGCTTTCAGAGACTCCTCCGCTTTTTCCTCGGTTTCGATATTGTGCAGCGCGAAACCAATATCGCCTCCAATTTCTTTAAAAAGGTCTTGCTCTTCTTTGCTTTCCATAACGTATTCGGGAATCGAAACTGCGAGCAGTCCGTAAATTTCACTGCCATACTCAAGGCGGATCGAGAAGTTGCTCATCCCTGTATAGCTGGTGTAAAGTGGACAATCTCCGCATGCTTTTTCGGGATCTTTTACAATGACCAGGCCTCCATTTTTCAGGGTTTTTAACCCACATTCCGGCACCAACCCCTTTTTCAGCATCTTTTTCAGAGGGGTAAAGATTTTACCCAATCCGGCTTCGGCAGAGTTTAGGTATTCTCCCTTTTCACCCAAAAGGACGATCCAGGCATTGTTGTATCCCCGGTTTTCAGCCAGGATTTCACACGCTCTTTGAATCAGGGACTCCCTGTTTTTCTCTTCAACAATAAGGTGGTTGACGTTACGGATCGTGTGAAGAACAAGATTGAGATGGAGGATTTTTTCTTCTGCCTGCACCCGCTCGGTGATGTCCATAATTTGGGCAATCGTTATCACTTTGCCCTTCGGATCTTTCACAATAGAGGAGCTTATCTCCACTCTCCTTGGCTCACCATCTTTTCTTAGGATGTTGAATTCATATCGAGAGGGTATTTCTTCTCCTCGCTGGCGCCTCGTGTATCGATCTGCTACGAGCTTTTGACTTTGCTCGTCAAGAAACTCCATAAAATCATGACCGATGATTTCTTCACGACTTCGTCCGAGTACTTGACATAGTTGGTCATTTACATATTCGAATTTAAAATCATCACTCACAATAAGGATTCCGTTGTGAGAATGTTCCACTACGGCGCGATAGCGTTCTTCACTCTGGCGTAGAACCTCCGCCGCCTGCTTGCGCTCAGTGATGTCCCTGGCGATTCCCAGAGCCAAAGTTTTGCCATCAATAACGACAGGATGTGTGACGAGCTCCACCTCAACCTCGCTGCCATCTTTATTGATTAATGTAAACTCATCAGGTCCGACCCGTTTGCCAAGAATAGTTCTTGCGAGAAGAGCGGCCGCCTTCGGGATCTGGTTCTTGGGGAGAAGATTGAGTTTAAGGAAGCTGCTCCCTATCAGTTCGTCTCTTTTGTAGCCCGTAATTCTTTCCGCCGCTTTGTTCCCATCTACGAACTTTCCCTTCAGGTCAGAGAGGTAATAGGGGTCAGGAGCGAACTCGAATATAATCCTGAACTTCTCCTCTGCCCGTACTCGCTCGGTGATGTCCGTGATCACCGCTTGAGACCCTTCATATTCACCTTCTTTAGATGTCAGAGGGCTGGCTGAGATTATGACGATTCGCGTTTCGCCATCCTTTCGTTTCACCCTGGTCTCATATTACGTGCTCAAGCCTTGTTTTCGATGTCCTGTTTGAGTTTTGATCTTTGTGAATTCTTCAGGTTCTACGATCTGGTTGAGCGACATCCCCAGCAGCTCTTTAGATGAGTATCCGAGTATTTCTTCTAGCGCCGGGTTTGTGTAGGTAATAATCTCCTCGGAGTCCACAATTGACAACCCTGTTAGCGCAGTCTCTGCAATTCCCCGATAACGCTGCTCACTTGCGCGCAGGGATTCAATCGCGATATTTCTATCCTCGAGGATCCTTCTTTCTTTGAGAGCATTTTTGACAGCTGGTCCCAGACGACCCATTCTGTCCTTAAGCAGATAATCGACCGCTCCCCTCCGCAAGCATTCAAGAGTGGTTTCTTCGATCCTGCCCGTTACAACGATGACAGGGATATCCAGGTTAGTTTCAATGACAATGTCGATGGCTTGGAGACCGGTGAATTGGGGAAGACTGTAATCGGTGAGGATCATGTCGAGTGAAGGGTCGAGGTGCTGCCTAAAATCGGCCTCCGTTTCCACCCGCTGCCAATTCAGATCAAAACCCGCTTTCTGCAGCTCGAGTACCATGAGCTCCGCATCAGCTGAATTATCCTCGAGTATCAGTACATTGAGTGGTATTCCCATATTTCGATCCTTGATCATGAAGGAATAGAACACTTTCACTCCGGGTGATCTTGGCGTGGGTACGTGATACGGAAAGTTCGCGTAAGATGAGGTCATTACCGTTAGCTCGGCCAATATAAAAGGGGTAGCTGGGGATGCAAAACGTTTGGCCTATCAATGATATATCCACATATTTTGTTATTTTTAAAGCAGGCTTATCGTTTTTACCCTTATTATTTGAACTTATTCCATCCATAGGATTAACGCTCCTGGCCCCTGCCCACATACTAAATGGGAGACTTCTACCAGTTTATTCAAACCGTTTTGAAAATTCATTTACCCTCCTTGCTGCTGTATACATCGTTAAGATGAACAATGATCATATAACAGTGAAATCAAAGCTGCAAAACAGTTAATATAATACATCAAAAGAGACACGAACCCCCGTCATTTTTGTCAGGCGGCTCTTTTCTTGACATACATTTATGCAAGCCCCCTGTATGGCTGTTTATGTATTTGATTTTTGGCTTTAACTTATTTGAGGAATATAATCTGCGGATAATGGATACGTCCCTTTTGGGACGTGCCGCCAAACATCCCTTCGTGCTCTCAAGCAAACGTTCCAGAGTAATGACCAGCCAGGACCGACATAACTTCATCAAACCCGACTTTTCTGAACAGGTCTATTGGTTGCCGATCCCTGAACAGTGGAACCGGCCCGTAAAGCAAATCGAGCTACTACCCTCGATCAACAAAGGCCTCAGAAAGAAAATTGAGAAGTTCCCGGATCTGGGCCACGCGTTCCTGGATTTCAGGTGAAGGAACCAATTCGTGTTTGCGGTAATAGATTACTACCCGGTAATGACAGGCCCCAAGGACTTAGAAGGAACCTCAAAAGGCGGTATGCGTCCCTGGCTGATCAATTCTGTTTTTTGTTTAATGCTGCCGATCTAGTTATTGAACTGACAGCCCCGGGGGTGAATGTTGGAACCGCTTCAAGCGTTCGAAAACACGAGTGGCAGGCGGCTGAAATATACCCTAATAAAAGAAACATGGTCTACCGCATGACAGATGGGCAGATGGCCCAGATTTTTGCTTTTGATTCTGGTTGGGCCGAAAGCCGGTTCGAGGACAAGCGCTTAATCGACAATTGAGAACAAACCCCGGAATAGATGAAAAGAGACTTATTGGTTATTGAAAGGAATACGCGGGACTCGCTGGCAAGCCGCCTGACAGCAGAAGGCTATTCAATTTGCCTGGCAGAAACGGCTGGCGTCGGCCTAGAGGTTCTGGGGCAGCATAAAATATCCCATGCTGTTATCCTCAATACGATTTCCATGCGGACAAATGGTGCAAGGACCTGTGCATCTCTGAAGAGGGCAGCGCCGCGCATTCCTGTGTTGATCTACTCTGATCAAGAGAAGCTGGCCAAGGCCGATGAGCTGCTGCGACCAGACGCAACAATCAGAAAGCTGATCAACAAGATAGAACTGTATTCTCCGATGGATAAGAAAGCCTGTCTCCAGTATGGAGAAATCTACCTGGATGAAGAGAAACAGCGGGTATTCACACCCAATGGCGTTTCCCATCTGCCCGCAAAAGGAATTCAGATTCTAAAATACTTGATGAAGAAGAAAGGCTCTGTGGTATCCAAGGAAGAACTCTTCACCAGGATCTGGAAGACGTCTTATGTAGAGGATATGAATACTCTGTACACGAACATCAGCTTTTTAAGAGGTGCAATAGAGCAGGATCTGGCCGTTCCTCGCTATTTACGCACTGCCGGGTAAAAAGGATACTTCCTGAATGGAAAGTGAGGTGTCTGGAGGGCCGGAGAGCGATTTTTTGAAGGAAAGACATGTCGATATTGCCCCAGTCATTAGTCAATATTATCGAATTGCGTATAGGCAATACCCTTTTTAGTTTACCCTTAGGTATCTTGCAGAATCGTGCGAAAATGTACGGGGTTGGAAGCAAGAGACAGCTTCAGTTGACACTTTTCAGGTCTGGACCAGGTCTTGATCGAGAACATATTCGCCATATAAGAGGACATTATCCCAACCAACAGGGCTGATATGTTCAAGTAATGAGAGGTCCACACTCGCTTCTTCGGGATTACCTTCCAATATAATGCGGTGGATCTCCTTGGCTTGCCAGTAGATGATGGAGGCAATGAGTAAGGTCAGACAACTACTGGAATTCTGCTGAGCCTGCAACCCTCGCCCAGTGATGACGCCCTGTTTGCCGTAAGCAACTTGTCGAGCCAGGGCGTGGACCCGCTCCCCCTTGAGCAGTCCTCGCCGGGATCGTTTACGCAGGAGGGGATCAGACATGTACTGCAAGATATACTCAGTTTTGAAAATGCGTCCCAATTCCCGGTTGGCACGATAGAAATAATTCTGGCTGCTGTATCCAACCAGTCGCTTCAGCGCCGTCGATGCTGTAGTATGCCCATTTTCGAATGAAGCATAAAATTGGCCCATGCGGTCCCATTGATCGCAAATCCAATCCATGTGAATTGTACGACCAGCACGGTCAATCAGGGAGGCGAGTGGTCCGTAATCTTTCATCGCATCAATCCGATAAATGCGCTGCTTCTGCAGGCCCCGAATACGCGGCGAAAACCGGCGACCGAGCATGGCAAAGGCAGTAAAGTTGATTTCGGTATATCCATGCGTGTCGGTGTAGTGTTCCTCCAAAGCCAGGTCGCTCTCATTGTAAAGTAACCCATCCAGCACATAGGCGGCATCCCGATCCGTGCACTCAATCACAGTACTGTAAAAGGGGGCATAGTTATCGGCCACAAATGAGTAGAATTCGATGGCATAATCATGAAAGCGCGGGCTGTAGGTCTGTTGAAGCACCTTACGCCGCAGCCGAAACCGCTGCCCATCACTGCTCGATGCCTGGCCTGTCCCCCAAGCCTGGGTGACCTCCAGGTTGCTAATGGCGTTCACAAGTTTGGCCAAGGCTTGACGTAGGGCTTCTTCAGTCAGTTGCCAGTCGGTGACTTGCTTGATCTGCCAGTAGGTGATGCCGGGAGTTAATTGCGCCATGGTGTAGGGACCCAGATTGCAGCCATGCGCCAGCAAGGATGCCAGAATAGCACAAACCTGTCCGGCTTCGCGATCGGCTTGCTGGGCCGTCATCATAAATGGGTGAGTAAAGCGCAATTCGTTGTCCACTTCAATAAGTAATTCCGGCAGCTTGATCTTAGGGAGATGCTTAGAGAGCCAGGCTTCCAGGACATCCCGGCGTTGTTTGCCAATGGTATCCAGCTTGTCGGGAGGGTCGGTGGACAGTTGCCAGCCGTCTTCATCCACCTGGGCATATGCATTTTCTGGCAGACGTTTGAGAAATCGGTCATAGGCCTGGTTCAGACGATCGGTCAGATAAGCCGGGACATCAGTAGCATTCACGGGCAATCCAGCACGCTGGAAGAAATGGGAGCGGTGGGCCTGCCACCGCCTCTTAGAGATAAAGAAGTCGTCAAAACGCCCGAAACGTTTGCTTTGCTGGATGAAAACATTTCCGGCTCGGATTTCATCGCGCAAGGTAGTGAGCAAGGCACATTCCCAGGCACGTTTGTTGACTTGACCGTTCTTTTCCACAATCGAACACAGGTTCTTTGGGATGAAACCCAATGGGGTGTCTGCAGGCAATTTTCGTTTATTAGCTTGGTTCAGTTCACGCAGGAGGTGGACCGCGGTGACCACCGTGGATTGAGTACCCTCTTCCAGTTGAAAGGCCAGGTGTTCGAGCAGGATCGGTGCAAACTGACGCAAGTAAGAAAAGCGCTGCATGACGAGATAAAAAACATGGCTGTATTTGCCGGTCAACCAGGTTTCTACCGTATTCATTTGGGTGGTTAGCTGTTCTTGGCTAATTTTTTCAAACAGCGCGGCGCGTAATTCACTGTCGGGAATATTTTCATCCAGGATCACTTCACCCAGAGTATGGAAGGCCCCCAAAGAAGTCTGGATCATCCGCCGCTGCTGGCGAGTTTGCTCATCTAGTTCCGTTTGGGCTCGCTTGTAGACCCCGATCATCAATTTGTGATACATATCAATCATGTGGTCTATGGTGTCGCGATACGTCTGCCATAAGAAACAAACCAGAACGGCATACCGCTGTTCGGATTTGAAGTTCACATATCCGGCTGTCCGAGAAGCGGCACGCATAACGTGCCAATGAGCGCTGATAATTATTGTTAAGCCAGGCGAGGTTCAGCGCATGAATGCCTGTTTCGCGGATGCGGTCAAGTTTGCGGGCCAATTGCAACATGGCTTTTGGAGATGCTTTGCCAGGGGGTTGTTTCAGAACTTGAAAGGGAGTTAACCGATTAGAGGAAGTCGTAAGAAGCGCGTCCAGCTTTTCTAGCTGGTCAGCTGAGAGACTGCGCCGGAGTCGTTCGAAGAGCTGTTGTCTGGCAAGTTGACGCTGTTTTCCGATCAGTCGCCGCAAGGTGCTATCTGCCGGGCACAGAATCCCAGCTTCCCTAAGGAACAGATTGGCCTGCGATAAGAGCGGCCCGGTCTGTTCCAGACGGGCCGGCTTGCTCAAACAAGAATTGCTCCAGATGCT
>Ga0307421_1001229_pt1 | contig 15697 bp, 20 predicted proteins | sample SalMarWE160270MG_FD_202163 | JGI IMG/M metagenome (GOLD analysis project Ga0307421, IMG submission 202163) | Salt marsh sediment microbial communities from the Plum Island Ecosystem LTER, Massachusetts, United States - WE1602-70 | ecosystem: Environmental > Aquatic > Marine > Intertidal zone >...
CAACGTTCGCACCGATGCTTGTGGCAGACTTCAGTAACTGTTTAGATAAAACGAATTCTTTTTGCTTTCGTATATCTAAATACAACTGGATAATATTAAGCGCAAATTGATAACTTCTGTCTTTTATAATATTTTTTTTGCTCAAAATCTGCTCCTTCCAATTTAAAACTAAAAATTAAACATTCAAAATTGCCTTCTCTCTTTTTTTAGAAGGCTTCTTTTAACCACATTCTTAACACTCTGTCTAACCACTTCGCTGAACCAGGGAACAAACTTGTCATCCCACAACCTCTAACCTCCAGCGGCATATCCGGCCATCGGGATGAAAAACTGCTGATCCAGATAGATACTGAACCACAGGAAGTTCAATATAACCCGGATAAATTTATCCTTAACAAATTCGATGTGTTTTCTCGAATAAACATCGTGCCTGCCGACATCCTGGCAGCACAGAAAATTTATTGTATTTTTAGCCGAAAACGACCAATGGGCCGTGACTTTTTTGATGTTGTTTTCCTGCTGGGAAAATCCGGTGTGAATTTTGATTATTTGACTCGAAAAATGTCAATACGAAATAAAAAAGAGCTACGAGACAGATTGCTTTTGCGGTGCGCCCAACTGGATTTCAGTCGCCTGGCAAAAAATCTGGAGCCGTTTGTTTATTCTAAAAAAGAAGTAAACCGGGTACTCATGTTTCCGGATTTTGTTCAACAAGAAATTTAGATCCGAAGCTTACCCCGTTTAAAAAGAAACTCATCCACAGACCTGTCCGCCTCTGGAGGATTACTCAGATTAGCGCAGATTATAGACAAATCTCTTATGTTCAAGAGACTTTGTTCCGAAGTTTACCCTGTTAAATAAGATTTGAGTCTTTTTCTAAGAAACATCTTACCATGGTATGTTTTCAGATATTTTTCCCTCTTCGTTGCATCATCTTGGCTTAAGCAAGCTTCATAGTATATCAGCTTCAAAGGTCTCCGATCTCTTGTTGATTCCACCTGACCCTTGCAATAATTCTTTTACCCTGTTAAATAAAATTCTAATTTCGACACAAATTAGAATTTTAATGCGAAGCATTATTTAACGGGGCGGGTCTTAGCTTGAGATTTTTTGTAAAGCCTGTATAAAATTTACCATCCTGTTTGCTTTGCAATACATATGTATAATACATTTCCCCTCAAGCTATTTAACAGGGTAAACTCCTTCAAGGAATCCGCTGCCAAGCTCTTTGTGAACCTCGATTGCTGCCCCAATTATCTTATAGGTCTTTTCGTCTCTTATCATTATCTAATCCGCGTAATCTGCGAAATCTGTGTAATCTGTGGACACTCAATTCCTCAGTTTAATTAAGTATCTTTTAATCAAATTTTTAAAATTTTGCCCAACTAGTTCTTTATACCAATGGAATCCATGATCATTCCACCGCTGCGGATGCACATTCATCATGATCTTATCCGGGAGTTCATTGTTTTGAATTTTTTCTATCAAATCATTCGTGTTCTTTATTTACTTTATCCTTGACTTATCATGCATTCATGCTATCTTAAATTACAATATTGCCTAAAATTTGCAATTGCCTATTTGGCCGCAGCTTCAAGGCGCAGGGTGTGCTGCCGTAGTAAACTACTGCAAACGCCCTGCAACACAGAAGACGCGGTCAAAGGGGCAATCCCGAAGGGTATAAATTTAAAAATTTCTTTTATTTTCATACTCAGCAATATGATGGACCACAAAACATACACTCTATATGCTAACAGTATAATATAATTATTTTTATTAGAGCCTTTTAAAATTTGTATGCAGTTTTTAGGTATTAATTTTAGGAGAACAAATGAACACTATAAAAACAGTCGGCAGCAGCGGGCAGATATCCTTGGGCAAAAAATTTGCAGGTCAAACTGTAATGGTGGATGAAATCGACACAGGCGTTTGGATTGTCAAGCTGGGGCGCTTCATTCCCGATAATGAAAGGTGGCTTCACAGGCCGGATGTCCAGGCCGAACTCAACGAAGCAATTGCCTGGGCAGAGAAAAATCCGCCCGAGGATACAAACTTTGAGGAATTAGAAGCCCGGATCAAATGATGAGCCAGAATACACATCAACACATACGTTTGGATTTGAACAATCCTGTCTTTCAACGCCTGCTTTTCAATCTGTCCAAAAGCGATCAGCACAACACCCTCAATACTTTGCGGAAATTTGCAAACATGACATGGCAACAAATATATTCAGATTATGGTCTAAAATGGGAAGTTATTCTATCACAAAAAGGCCCGGGCGGTAACAAGCTTTACAGTTTTCGAATCGGCAAGGGATTTCGGGGAATAGCATATCGTGACAGCTCATGGCTGCGCCTGTTGTCGTTACATCCTGATCATGATTCAGCTTATCAGTAGGCAATGTGCTCGCGATGGCTCCTCCTGTCAGGAGCAAGAGATTTTCATCCCCTTGTTGTGTTTTCCGCCCTCCGACCTTTTTATCCGCCGGTAGTGTGGCGGACTGCCCTTCTGCCCTCAAATGACCTCCAACCGCGAAGCGCCTGCCCTTTGTTTTCTGGGAACTTATAAACCAATGGACATCCCCAAAATCCCTTGGGCAGGCATTCCACAGGGCAAGTGACGATTGGATAACACCACTATCCCTTCGGGAATCTTTGCGGTATTTATTTGAGCCATTTCCTGGTACTTTCAGTAAAGATTTCAAACTTGACATAATTCTTTACGTTTGATATTCAGGCTGTAAACCGCTTCAAATCGTTAGCCCGAATATTTCACGTGTGCGAGGCGTTCATTTGCGAGGCATTCAAGGGCGCAGCCGTAGTCGTCTACTGCAAGCCCTTGATAACGCTGAAAATGGGCGTCTCGCACTCGCCCGTAGGGTGAAAATTTTTCAGAAATTGAACAAAAAGATTTTCGGTACAAATTGTCACCTTACACTTAAAAGCAAAATTGTAAATAACAAACAGTTTTCATTACTAATAAAAATTTTTCTAAAAAATTTTCATGAAATATTCGGGTTAAAAGGAGAACCCAGTATGCATGTCAGCAAACTTTCTGCCAAAGGGCAGGTCACTATCCCCATAGAGATTAGAAAGGCATTGGGGATAGAACCGGGTGATCTTGTTGCCTACGAACTTCAAGGTCAATGTATTAAACTCAGACCGATCACACCGTTTGATGCTGCTTTCCATTCAGCCGTCTCTGAAACACTTGAAGAGTGGAACAGCCCCGACGATGAAGAGGCTTTCAATGATTTGTAGTCAATGGGATGTTGTGACCGTTCCATTTCCGTTTACAGACAAACCGGATGCCAAAAGACGCCCTGCCCTTGTGCTCAGCAATACAACATTTAACCGGCACGGACATACCGTTCTTTCCATGATAACGACAAAAGGGCATCGTCCATGGCCGGGCGATTCTGAAATCGAGGAATATTCCGCGGCGGGATTAAATTTACAATGCCAGGTCCGACTCAAGATTTTTACCCTGGATAACCGATTGTTGCTGAAAAAAATTGGATCTCTTGCTAAAAATGATGCCAAGAAAGTAAAAAAACATCTTCATCATTATTTTTCCTGACCCCTTCCCTGCCCCGTTAAATCTGAATGTTAATTTCACCACAGGCTAACCGAAGATCGATGGAGGAAGGAGGACCGCTTCGCTAAGATGAGGGACGACAGAACGTATCGGCCTTCTTTTCCATGGCGCTATCGAAGGCTTTGCGATAGACCTTTAGATCTCTCACACTTCTAATCTTGTTCGTCCTGTTTTCGTCCATCTTCCGCTTGCCCAGCATGCCCCGTAGGTCCGGAAGATCGTACTGGGGTTAAATTTTTACCCCGCCTGTCCAGTTAAATCTTTTCGTTCCATTTAACCGGGATGAAACCGCTCTGTCTTTTCTGTTCTACTGGGGCTTCGCAGAAGACGAGCTAAGTTTACCCCGCCTGCCCAATGGAATGCATCTGCAATTTATGTTCCATCGGGATGAAACCTATTTTTTCTGTTTGACCGAAGCGGATTTAACCGGGGTTTACCCAGTGAAATTCTGCTATGCAGACCCGCCAGGGGATTTAACCGGGGTTTACCCAGTGAAATTCATGTCAATGACAGCGCAGCGTATTTAACCGGGGTCCTCCGTCTTCAATCCTCTTTCCTTCTTTCTTTCCCTTTACCCATATAAAAAGCTTGACATTAAACCGACCGCATAATATTTATGGAAACATTAATTCCAAAAAGGAAGCTAAAATGGAGATACTGAATCGTTTTTTCCAGGATACCAGTCAAAGCTATTTTCTATTTGGTCCCCGAGGGACTGGCAAGTCAACTTGGGTTAAACAACATTTAACGTCCGCTCTATATATTGATCTCTTGGCACCGGAAGTTTTCCGGTCATATTCAGCCAAACCGGAGAGATTGCGAAACATCGCTGAGGCGCAAAATTCCGTTAGCACAATTGTCATTGATGAAATTCAAAAAGTACCCCAGCTATTAGATGTAATACACCAGATGATGGAGCAGCGTCCGGACTGGCGTTTTGTTTTGACAGGATCCAGTGCAAGAAAGCTGAAACGATCAGGGGTTGATTTACTGGCCGGCCGTGCGGTATTGAAATCCATGCATCCGTTTATGGCTGCGGAGCTCGAAGATAAATTTTCCATGGACCAAGCATTGACCATGGGCATGGTTCCTTTGACAATAAATTCAGAAAGTCCTGATGAGACGCTAAATGCGTATACCGCCCTCTACATTAGAGAAGAAGTCCAGATGGAAGGGCTTGTTCGAAACATAGGAGCATTTAATAGGTTTTTGGAGTCCGCCAGTTTTTCTCATGGGGCGGTTCTGAATATTTCGGATGTGGCTCGAGATTGCCAGGTCGGCCGTAAAACTCTGGAAGGATATTTTTCAATTCTTGAAGATTTGCTTTTAGCATTTCGTATACCTGTCTTTAGAAAACGAGCCAAGCGAAATCTAACGTTTCATCCTAAATTTTATTATTTCGATGCCGGTATCTTCAGATCCATCCGTCCTTCCGGCCCACTGGATTCACCACAGGAAATCGACGGTGCGGCCCTGGAAGGTCTCATTGCCCAACATCTTCGGGCCTGGATTTCTTATGGCGGAAATTTATGTAATTTATATTTTTGGCGAACCAAGTCAGGAAATGAAGTAGACTTTGTCTTATACGGAAAAGATACCTTTTATGCAATAGAGGTTAAAAACTCGGCAAAAATACATTCTAAATCAGTAAGTGGATTAATAGCCTTTAAAGAGGATTATCCTGAGGCGCAAACCTGCCTTTTATATAGAGGAACAGAGCGTATCAAAATCAAAAACGTTTTGTGCATACCTTGTGAAGAATTCTTATTGAATCTCTATCCTAAAAAACCAATTAAATTTGGTTAATACCTGAATCTTGCACGAGTCGGAGGCTTTCATATGCAAGGCACTTAAGGGTGAAGTCATAGTGAACTATTACGAACCCTTAATAACGCAGCAGATGAAATCCTCCGGCTCGCCCTTTGGGGTGAAAATTAATGAATAAAAAAAGATCATCATCCGATTTACCATTTAGGTAAAATGTATGATTCTATGATTTTATTTAAACCCGCTTCAATTAAGAATTATAAAGATTTTCATTAATTTTCATGTAAGATTCAGGAAATAGTTGATTTGTTGTTCATTAATTCGTTAAATGATTTAACACTCCAAATTTGATTGATTTTATTTATTCGTTTACATTTCATTCAAAAAATTATACATTTTACCTGATGAAAAATTATAAATTTACATCATATTTTGAAAATGAGGTCCTTAGAAAACGATCATATTTAAAAAAAAGAATGGTGTATTCGTGTAATCAAGTCTCCCGTAAAGATTGAAAGACAAGAAAATAACCGATATCGTTTCTGGGCCCAGATAAAGGAGCTAAATGATCGTTTCCTCCGGGTTGTAACACTTGACGATAAGGTTACGATACATAACGCTTTTTTAGATAGGAGGTTTAAGCCATGAGGATTGCATACTATCCGGATACCGATTCCATGTATATCGATCTATCAGCCAAAAAAAGTTCAGATAGCACTGAAGTTTCACCAGGTGTCGTTCTGGATTATGATGAAGATGGAAATCTTGTAGGCATTGATATTGATAACGCCAGCAAAATTATGGATTTAAAAGAATTAGTGCTTAGCAAACTACCTGTAAATACACAAACAATTGCTGCATAGCTTCTTTTGGAGCGTTTTGATCTTTAGGTTCGTTAACTTCCCAAGCCCAAAATCATCCCAACGATCTCAATTTAGGTTATTGATGGAGAAAGAAAATGGCAAAGCCAACAACCATAAGGATACCTGAAGATCTTTTAAATGAAATCAACGAATTGGTTCAAGAGTTGAACTTAGATCGTTCGGCTTATTTGCGAGATGTTTTGAGAAAAGGTTTCTCTCTCGACAAGCAAGACAGGTTATTGCTCAAATACGTTCAAAAAGAGTTAAGCCAAATGGAAGTTTGTAAAGAGCTGAATTGGGCTCCCTGGGAATTTCTAACTCAATTGAAAGCAAGGAACCTGCATTTGAATGTCGAATTGGAAGACTGGCTGGATGCAGCAGATCTACCATCATCAGGGTTCCCCGGTTCCCATTGAAATTTTTCTAAAGCTGTGATATTTAAATATCAAATAAACTCAGTTAGACACATTTTCAAATCAATCAAAATATATCAAAGATTAAATTTGATCAAAATATGAAAGTTAATATCGAAAAAGAAATTGAAAGCATAACTGCTCAGATTATCCAAAAGTACAAGCCGGATAGAATTATCCTCTTTGGAAGTGCGGCAAGTGGAAACCCAACTTCTGATAGTGACGCCGATTTTTTGATTATAAAGGAAGATACACCTTATTATGGTGCGGAAAGGATCAGAGAACTCAGTCGTCTCATAACTCGTGATATTGCTGTTGATTTTCTTGTATACCGTCGTGATGAATTTGAAAAAAGAATAAAGATGGGAGATCCTTTTCTGAAAACAATTATCAAAGAAGGCAAGGTCCTTTATGGTTGACCATGACATCATAAAAGAATGGATAACCAAAGCTGATCAAGACTTCGAGTTTGCGCGCATAAATTTCGAAGAAGATAAACAGTTTTTTGCTCAAATCTGCTTTCATTTTAATCAATCGGCAGAAAAATACCTAAAAGCTTTCATCATTGCAAATAGGCTTGAGTTTCGCAAGATTCACGATCTTTATTTATTGCTAAAACAATGCAAATCAAAGGATCCTTCATTCTCACAATTAGAAGACGATTGTGAGTATCTGGCAACATTTTATATTGAGACGAGGTATCCTGTTCACTGGCCTACTTCCTTTTCAATAGAAGAAGCAGAAAAAGCCTATCGATCAGCAAATAATATCCGGGAATTTATCAAGAAAAAATTACAGCATATTGAATTCTGAGCTCAAGGGCCGTTTCTTCATATTTTTCTTTTATTCACCACACAGAGTTCACAGAGCTTGACATTTCAGGGAAAAGAAAAATCTTTCTCAGTGTCCTCAGTGTCTCTGTGGTTAGTTTGATTACTACATGGAAAGACGTTTAATGCCTTCTTTTAATACAGGAACGTTAAAATTAATAAGAAGACCGACTTTGATATTTGTCAGTTTAAGACAGGTCAGGAGTTGGGCCTCATTCACCCTGTTAAATAAGATTTGAGTCTTTTTCTAAGAAACATCTTACCATGATATGTTTTCAGATATTTTTCCCTCTTCGTTGCATCATCTTGGCTTAAGCAAGCTTCATAGTATATTAGATTCAATGGCATCCGATCTCTTGTTGATTCCACCTGTCCCTTGCAATGATTCTTAAATCTTAGCTTGAGGTTCTTCGTAAATCCGACATAGAATTTATTATCTTTCTCGCTTTGAAGAACATATGTATAGTACATGACGGCCTCAAGCTATTTAACAGGGTAAATAGGTAAAAGTTCACTACACGACTTCAATTCAAGTATGATCTTATTCCAAACGACAATATCCAGGCGATAGCCGCAGTCCAGTTTGACACCTTATATATTCAATTGGGAGTTCTTTTTGTCTTTCAAAGGGAAAACTTCTTAATTTAAACTCGTGACAAAGACATTCTTCATACGCTGATTCAAGTAAACCAGGTCCCAAAGCCTTATGCACCTCTATGGCCGCGCCAATAATTTTGCTGCTCAACGTATTTATATTCATTATCATTTTAGTGTAGTGAGATTTTTAAAAGGTATTTTTTTTCTTTGCGCTCTCGGCCTGCCCCGCCGTGCCCCGTTTAATTCCGAAGGACAGCGTAGCGTATTTAACCAGGGTAGGTCCGGAAGATCGTACTGGGGCGTCTCTGCGGTGAACTATTATTAACCTATACCTGACCAGCCTAATTTTGATAACACCTATTTAACAGAAGTTCTACGTACTAAAATCCGTTTAACCATATTCTTAACATTCTGCCTCACCAACTCCCTGATCTAAGGAAAAAAGTTGACAATCCAGAGCTATTTGTGTACGATTTGTTTAAAATGTGTACAAGAATAACATTTGGATGTGCAAAGGATTTTATAATCAATGCCTCAGTCGTCCCGGATAGTAGCTGATAGCAGCGCGCTCATCTTATTGGCTAAGTGTAATTTGCTAGAGATTTTCTGCAATTTGTTTGAGATCATTGTGCCAAAAGCCGTAAGCATCGAGGTGGCCTCAGAAGATTTGGTCAAAAACTATCCGGATGCCGTCTTGATTTCAGCGCTAATGTCAAAAGGAGCCATAAAAGTTCAAAGCCCTGGAAATGAGCGCTCTCCCTTGCCCCTATCGCTTCACAAGGGAGAAAAAGAGGCCTTGCTATTGGCCATAAAGCTGGGAGGGACACTGTTTGCCACAGATGACGGCAAGGCGATCAAAGCCGCAAGGTTTTTTAATGTCCCGTTTATCGTCACCCCCAAAATCGTGGTTGAACTATTTAGATTACAAAAAATATCGTTCAAGAAGGCACGTGAGTCCATCGAAAAGCTCGGTAAGATTGGAAGATATTCACCTGAGATTATCGCTGACGCATTAATCTCATTAATGGAGAACGAAAATGGCAAAGCCAACAACCATAAGGATACCTGAAGATCTTTTAAATGAAATCAACGAATTGGTTCAAGAGTTGAAGTTAGATCGTTCGGCCTATTTGCGAGAAGTTTTGCGAAAAGGGTTCTCTCTCGACAAGCAGGACCGGTTATTGCTCAAATACGTTCGAAAAGAGTTAAGCCAAATGGAAGTTTGTAAAGAACTGAATTGGGCCCCCTGGGAATTTCTAACCCAATTGAAAGCAAGAAACCTGCATTTGAATGTCGAATTGGAAGACTGGCTGGATGCAGCAGACCTACCATCAAATTGAGTGATTGGAATCAAACCTTGATTAGGTTTAGTCGGGATACGGGACGTTGATACAGAACGTGCATAACTTTTACTTTGGTTAAATGGTCTTTGTTGGTCAAATGGTTGAATGTTTGAATTATTCAGCGTTGCCTAACTTCTCCTTTAGAAGTTCATAAATATCTCTCCGATGGCCAACATAATGGATTTCAATGATTTGATGATCTTCCTTAATTTTATAGATAATGCGAAATCTTTTTGCTCGCATTGAAAAATACTCTGAAAGCTCTCTCTCAAGGTGCTTACCGATATAGGGATTTTTGGAAAGAATCTTCAGACGATCTCTAATAATCGATTTGAGATCCGGGTGTAACTGTTTTATCTGATTGCGCGAGGTTGCGGAGTATAGAAGATGATATGGCAACGTTAGCCTCATAGTTGCATAAACAACACGATGAGATTTGTGTAAAACCGCTTAAACCATAGCGTTGTGTTCATTTATTGCCAATATACTGAATTCAACTGTCAGTGATATCCAAAAAGGAATCTTTTTTCACCGTGTTGTTTACCCCATGGGAAAGCCGATGATACCCCATCTCCTTTTTTGTCAAGGGTTCGCAGTAAACGACGGAGGTCTATCCCGCTTACAAGCGGGGCTTCACCCTTGACGCCGCGGATCTGAGGCATCCTCGACTTTTGCAACGTTGAGGTTAGGATTTCCAAACTTCTTTGTCTTTGTAAACACGGCCTGATTTAAAATCATCCGAGGATTGAGCCAATTTGTTTAGAATTTCTTTATCGCTCAATATCTCAATTGTTTCCATCAAAGCATCGTACCTTTCGACCGTCATCAAAACGCTTACGGGCTCCCCGTTTTTTGTAACTGTTATCGTCGACTGATCTTCGTTCATGGTTTTTAAAATATCAAGAAAATTCCTTTTGACCTTTGTCACAGGCATAATCTTCTCTATTTCAGCCATAATACACCTCTTAAATGTTAATAATTATGACCATAATAATTCCGATGCAGGTTGTTGTCAAGAGTAACCTATAGTTGCATAAAAAAATAACGAGGTCAGGTCCATGTGAAATCGGCCTCAGTACGATCTCCCGGCCTGTCCCGGTACTTTCTACGGGGACCTACGGGGCATAGCGGGATGAATTAATATCGTTAATATCGTTGTGATTGTTGGGATCGTCCCAGTTAAATTCGCTCCGCCTTTGTTAAATACGCCTTGCTGTGATTAGCATCAATTTAACCTGGCAGGCTCCTTTTCTGAGAAGAATTTAGTCCTAGTACCATCTTCCGGCCTGTTCCGGTACTTTAACGGGAAGCTACGGGGCATATCGGGATGAATTAATATCGTTAATATCGTTAATATCGTTGTGATTGTTGGGATCGTCCCAGTTAAATTCGCTCCGCCTTTGTTAAATACGCCTTGCTGTGATTAACATCAATTTAACCTGGCAGGCTCTTCATTGATATGAATTTCACCCCGATGAAACAAGTGAAAAGGTTTCACCCCGATGGAATAACAACCAAAACCTGATTCCATTGGGCAGGTTGGGCAAGCGGGATAAATTGGGAGCATTAGGAGCGTCGAGTTCGTTTGGAACATTGATGAAAGCAAGGAGCTAAGAGCATGGAGCAAAGTTCAAAGGATGTGCCGCGAGATCTTATTTGTAAACCTTACCTCGGTGATCGATTCTGGCCACGTAAATGGAATGCTCTTGAAAATTAAGTTCGAAAATGATTCTGAGTTTTCCTTTTCTTATCCTGTAAAACCCCTGCCAATCGCCTTTGAGCTTTTTAACATCTACAGAAACCGATTCGCCTTTCATTTTCTTTAAAAAATTGATTATTTCAGCGACGGTTTCTGACCGCAAGTTTTCCTGCTTTAAAAACTTTTCCGCGTCACGTGAAAAACCTATTTCCCAGTTCATAAATCCACGGTCTCCCGTGATTCGATGTTTTTAGTTCGGTCAGGTTTCCCATAAAGACGGTTGATATCTTCCTGCTCTTCATCAGTTACCATTGGAAGCCCTTCAAGCCATTTCCTGCTCATCTCTTCTTGCATAACCTCACGCACCGCTTTCTTAATTAAAGAAAAAAGTTCATCCTTATTTATATCAATGGTTTGCATTGCTTGGTCTCCTTGATCTTTATTTACCTTGATACCTTTCACCGATAAATTTATACCCATTTTGAATCCAATGCAAGTATAATTATTAGAGGGTTGTCTCCTGCGTTATGTGATGTACGTCCATTGGCTTATAGGTTACGATGGGTAAAACCATTGAAGGGTTCAATTTCTGGGTTCTAGGTTCTAATGTTAAATGGTTAATGCGCATAGAGACTGGAGCATTGATATTAATACGGGACGTTCATATTAATACGGGACGTTCATGCACAGCGTGCATAACCTTCTGAGAAGTGATACGGCTCGTTCGTGCGCAGCGTGCATAACCTCCTGAAAAGGGGGACATCCTATATTCCTTTTGTCAAGCATAAAGTGTAAATTTTTAATAAACAAGTTAATTCAACAAGATACAAGTACGGCTGATTTCCGGACGCACTTCTCCTTATAGCGTATTAAAAAATTTTCGGCGAATCTCTCACAAGTACGAACCCTACTTCTGATCGTTACGTTTATCCGGCCTTACTGTATTAGCAGTAGCGCTGATCATCCCTTATCCAGAATCGAAAGTTCAGTGAGAGGCCCAGGATTGTCCCTCCAGAGGTCGTATGCCCCAACGGTGTTGAACGGGCTCTCTCGCCGAAATAGTAAAACTTGTTATTCTATGTTCAGATATGACGGATCAAACGGTTCTCTTTTCTTCATCAACGTCCAGGCGATCACCAGCATTTTTGCTGCCAGTTTAACACACATTTTTGTTTTAATCCCGCGCTCACGTTCTCTTCCGCGAAGAAGTTTAGTAAAGTATGTTCTAAACAGATCGACTCTTGCAGATGCTACCATAGCCGCCTGATACAAGGCATAACGAAGCTCACCGTTGCCTTTTTTGGATATGACCGGGATCGCTTTGTCGCTTGTTCTTCCGCTCCGGTTTGCACATAAATCATATCCGGCCATCTTGATAAGCTGTTTTCGGTTTTCAAATCGAAAAGGATCTCCAATCGACGCCAACACCCTGGCCGATATGTAAGGACCAAAGCCCGGTATGGTCAACAGATAGCTATATTCATAAAATTCAAGACAAAAGTCTTTAATTAAATCAGCGGTTTTTTTAATCTGTTGGCGTACCTGGTTAAGCTTTTCAACAAGAAGGTCTGCTTCATATTCCCCTGCGGGTCCCATAGGACAACCCACGGATTCTATTGCCAAACCATGGATCTTGCGCAGCCTGAGCGTCTGGGCTGTCCCCCGACGAGTTCTTGTTACCAAGTGAAAGAACTCACCAAATTCCATTGCTGAGATTGTATCAGGATCTAGAAAATACTTTATAATCGAAAGGCTTTCACTCTCACAAGCGCTGTAAAACATGTCGAACTCGGGAAAATACTGGGCCAGAAGATTATTTCTGATTCGCATCCGAAGACCGTGCTCTTCTCTTTTCAGCCGTCTTCTTAATGACAGTAAAGACCGAATTTCAATAATACTTGGTGACGGACAATCATAGTAAAGGCATCTTCCTCTGGAAACCAAGTCTGCGATATTGGCTGCATCCTTTATATCATTTTTATCCCAGCGTCCATCCAGAAGATACCGGTTTTTTTTGACCGCTTGGCCGGTAACCAGCACAACGTCACAGTCACAACGGATTAAGTGTCTGGCCAATGGCTTGTGGTAATTGCCGGTCGGCTCCAGTCCATAGACGATTTTGGAAAGGCCGTTTTGAGACTTAATCGCATCGGCGGTTGTAAGCAACCTGGCAAATCCTTCAATGTTGTTTTCAAAGATCAGTCTTCTTAGCAATGACTTTCCGGTTGCCATTCCCATAAAGGCGTGATGCTTATCCTTGGCAACGTCTATACCGACTACCAGATACTTATTAGACCCACGTATTTCTTTTACAATTTGACAAAATTTCCCGCGTCTGATAATCTCCTGATTACTCATGATAACCTCCTTTTAGTGTAATTGGTTTTGATTTTGCTTACCTTTATGCTATCAGGAGGTTATTTCTTTGCTATGACTTAGATCATTTTATTTCGCAGTACTCTTAAGTATTCTCAGGGAGTATAACCTTATGATCATTTAATATATAACGGGGTTGAAATTGCGCGTTTCGTTTTTGTTTTTTGAACCCCCAGTTAAATACGTTTCACTGTTACTATCGTAAATTGAACGGGGCAGGCCCCGGTTAAATTCGCTCCGCCGATATTAAATACGCTACGCTGTCATTGGCATGAATTTAACTTGGCAGGCTCGTCTTCTGCGAAGAATTGAACGGGGCAGGCCCCGGTTAAATTCGCTCCGCCGATGTTAAATACGCTACGCTGTCATTGGCATGAATTTAACTTGGCAGGCTCGTCTTCTGCGAAGAATTGAACGGGACACGGCGGGGCAGGCCAAGGCGCGAAGGACCCCAGTACCATCTGCCGGAGCTACCCCAGTACGATCTACCGGACCTACGGGGCATAGCAGGGCAAGCGGGGTAAACAGGGTTCAAGGCAGACGGGATAAATTTCACTCCTCACTGCGTGTCCCGGTGAAACAAAAGAAAGTACATGGTTTCACTCCGATGGAATAACAACCAAAACTTGATTCCATTGGGCAGGCTGGATAAAAATTGAACCCCGATACGATCTTCCGGACCTATGGGGCAGGCCCCAGTACCATCTGCCGGAGCTATCCCGGTTGAACACCCGGAGGGTACCCGGTTCAACAGGACAGGCGGGGCAGGCAGGGCAGGTGGCCGATCAGAAAAAGAACCATGCCCTGTCCCGCTGGGCGGGATAAACTGGGCAGTAATATATAACGTTCTTCAGATTATAAGTTTCTATTGATGAAGTCCTTTGATTTATTCATTTTTCTCTTAGCAGAAATGAAAAAAAGCATAGGTTCAGAATACAAGCTGGAAGGTGTTTTATAGTAAGAAGTATAAGGAGATCCTCTGCGCGGTTTAAGGACCTCGGGTTTACAGGGTGACTATCTCATTAATGATACCTGTAAGTATATCTAATGCACTGCACTTTCTAAAACTCTTTACATTATCAACTGCTCCGTCATGCAGATGATCAGGGAAAGAGTTAATCTCTGGATGGTGCGGCGCATTATCCCACCGTTTAATTAATTCCCCCGATTTGTTTTGCCAATGAAATCTATACTTGGTTGTATTAAATTTTCCCCTTTCTTCAATGATCCTTTCTGTAAGCTCAACAATTGATCCATCCTTCAGTTTCAAACGGTAACGGTAAAGAGCTATCTTTTCCAAACCGGTGTCACGTATATCTCTCCTTATAACATCGACATTAGCCACAGCATCGTTTGCACTGATGAACGCATCAAGATCATTTAGATAGGTGTCTATCATTTTTTAAGTGCGGATTCTAAAGACTTAATTCTTTGTTTATATAAAAGAACATTTTCATACAATCCGACCCATTCAAAATAATCTGCATCGTCACCCAGCGTCCCAGCCTCAAATTTACTGAAAAATTCCTCTGAAGCCATTTGATATTTGGTCTCAAATCTTTCCAGTTCATAACGTATCTGATTTATATTGTTGTTATATTTGGCTATTTGAAATGTAATCAATTTGTCTAAACTGGTATTGAGTTCCTCACTTGCACCAAATGACAATAATATATCTATTTTCTCTCTTGAATTTTCTAATAATTTGTTATTTTTGTTTTTCATGTTGTATCTCACTCTTTATTATTCGTTGATTTCTCTCGCTACGAATCTTATTAATCTGCATTTAGGTTCTTTGATTTATTCATTTTTCTCTTAGCATATATGAAAAATATTTAAAAGCCAATTGTTTTTTAAGTATGGGATTGGGGTCACCCATTGATTAGTGTATTAAGCTTGTTTTTATTTATCAGAATGTCCACAATCTTCTCAGCAGATCTTCCATCCCACTGAAAAGGGGGTCGGGGTTGAAATTGCGCGTTTCGTTTTTGTTTTTTGAACCCCCAGTTAAATACGTTTCACTGTTACTATCGTAAATTGAACGGGGCAGGCCCCGGTTAAATTCGCTCCGGGATTGAACTGGGTAAACCGCCCCGGTTAAATTCGCTCCGCCGATGTTAAATACGCTACGCTGTCATTGGCATGAATTTAACTTGGCAGGCTTGTCTTCTGCGAAGAATTGAACGGGGCAGCTTTTCGGTCTAGTGGCAAA